>ERZ1026860.8-NODE-8-length-148402-cov-12.246308_pt1 | contig 148402 bp, 124 predicted proteins | sample MGYA00380160_ERZ1026860 | MGnify/ENA primary metagenome ERZ1026860 (study PRJEB33269, sample SAMEA4719796) | human gut metagenome | biome: human-associated habitat; feature: organic feature; material: feces | place: Cameroon | collected 2013-10 ... | reverse complement strand
TTAATCAACGGTTCGCCGAGGACAGCGGAAATTTCAGCTATCGACCTTAGAGTAAGATTGGGAAAACCGTTGGTCCAACGGGAAATAACAGCCTCAGACCTCCCCATCTCACGGGCAAGATCACGCTGAGTCATTTTCTTACGTTTCAGAATTTCATCAATACGGGCAATGATATCTGCCGACAACTGTACCTCCGACATTATCGCCGGAGTCACTGCCGCCACCTTTTCATTAAACCATTCCTGCTTACTTTTCATTATATAGCTATATGTCGAATGTCATGTCCTCCACTCCTGACAGTTCCCTCTCCTCAATGCTTACAAGTCCCTTCGCAATACTCTCATTCAGAATCCTCTCAAACTTTTGCAAGTCCAAAACATACCCATACAATCTTTTATCCTCTTCATATGTTCTGGTCGTCTTGACACCACCATTGCCAAGGATGACAATTTGATCTGACAATCGCAGGCAATACAAACGAAGACGCCCGCTTTCTATCGGCAATGCCTGAACACTGTCATTGAATTTCCCCTCAGGTCTGAAAAAACGCTCCAAAGCCCCGATTCTGAGTATAGCTTGCAACGCAGCAATTATACGTTGATAATCACGATTGTATGTCGCATTCGTTTCAAACTCAACCACAAACTTTTCAAATTCTGTGGTCCCGTCCACCTCAAAACTGATCGAGTAAAGCGAGGCTTTCTCAGACCCGTTCAGCAGCTCCACTGTCATTCTCCTCTTCATAATACTGCAAATATAAAGAAAAGAAACTTAACATACAAGCTAATTTTTCTCCTGGCCGGTTCCAGGCGGTGTCACTATCTGCCGCCGAAGCGCCAGCCGAGTCCGAGCATGAGGTTGGAAGGGTCGTGGAAACTGTCGAGACGATAGCCGACCTGCAGGAAGGCATGCCTGCCCACATCCGTCTTCAGCGTCGCCATCTGGTAGAAAACCCCGAGTTCCCCCTTATATAATATATTGCGTCCCAAACCTATACCCACGGTGAATATCGGCATCACCAGCTCAGCCCGCAGCGAGAGCCCGGCTGCGACCTGCTCGCTGAGCGGCGGGCGGAAGAACCTCAGGTGCGTCCCGTCCCCGCCAGGCACGGTACCGGCGATATGTCCCGACAGATTCGAGCTCTCATCGTACTGCACATCAAGAGAAACCCCGGCCTGGAAACAGTCGGAAAAACGATAGAACGGGGCGATGTTGAATCCGGCCACGCCGAACTTGCCGTCGAGCAGGTAGCCGTTGCCGTCATGCTCAAGCCCCTTCGCCCGGAGGGCCCCATAGACTATCGCCTCCATGGTGATTCTCCGCCGGCGGATGTCCTCCACGGGCCGCGCGCCACCTGCACCCTTGACCGGCGTCTGCGCGACCGCATAGACCGCCCCTATCCTCGCCCCGAGAGTATTGACCCCGGAATTCGGGAGAGTCGTGTTGCCGTTGGAGAAATGTGTCAGGTCCACGCCGCCGCTGAGGACCAGTCCGGGAAACGGCCTCCAGGAAAGCATCAAGGATGCGTCTATGTAGGCATTGGCCCTCGAACCTACCACCCGGTTGTACGGGTTCTGCTTCTCGTCATAAGGATGCCAGCCGAACGACGCCCCGAAATTCCACTCGTAGTCCAGCGAAAGTTTCTCCCCCAAAGAAGCGATCCTCGCCCCCTGGAACAGATACAATGCCGCCGGATTCCCGATCTCGCTCTTATCGAAAAAAGTATTCCACGCCACGCCTACCCCTTGATAAGCAGAGGGATACATGTTTCCGTACCGGCTGGCGGAGGGGAAGCGGAACGAATACTTCAAGTGCACCGAGGCGCTCTTGTCAAGCCTCTCCCCCATAGCGTTCTCGCCACGGAAAAAGCCCTTAGTGGGCATCAGCCACGCCCCACGCATATCCACTCCGACCCGGTGCGTCACCTTGTCCCCGCCATCTTCCCGGGCGGACAGCGGCAGCAGGCCCAAGGCCAGAGCCAGGACGAACAGCAGAAACTTCTTATTCACTCCAGACTCCATACCACCACCCTGTCGGCGACTTCCTCGCGAATGTACCCTTCTTCTCGGCCCTGTACTTGCCGCTGCCTGTCTTGTAGACGGCTGTATAATTGACTGTCAGCTGCTTGTACTCAATCAGCAGCTTATAGGTATGCCGGCCAGGCTTGAATACCACACTCTTCTCGACTTGCGGCAAGCCGTCCCTGAATCTCTGCAAGGTCCCGCCATAGCTCACTTCCCGGCCCGCGAACACAAGTTTCCCGTCCGTGTCCACATCTTCCGGCACTATCACACTGGCATCTGGATCCGGGAAATCAGGGACCATGCTCCCGGTCCCTGGCAACTCGCTGAACTGGACGCTGTTGAAGCACCTCTCGAACACATTCACCCTCAAGGTCACATCTTCATTTCCCTCATTGTCCACGGTCAGCGGATAAGCCTCAAGTGCAGTCAAAACCTCGCTGACCGCGGAAGCCTCATCCCAGCGAAAGGACTCAAGAGTCCACTTGCAGTCCGCCTGGGAAACCGTTATCGTCTTACTGAAAAGGTCATCGGATACCGATATCTCAAGGGTCCGCCGCGCCGAGGAGAAGTTCTCCTCCATGGTCACGTCCAGACTTCTCGGGCCGCTGCGCGACACCTTGGCGACAATACGCGCCTTGTCTTTTATGACCAGCGTCCCTTCGCCATCAAGAGAAGGAGGCCAGATACTATGCTCGACGCCATCGACAAGCAGGAAGTAACTGGAAGAGCCCGTGCCGTCCATATACAGGGCCGGGATGCTCCAGTCGCCGGTGTTGAAGCTTATATGCGCGGTGCCGCCTTCCTCGCTGAAATCCAGAACCGATTGGGACGGTGCGAGTTCCACCACGAAAACCTCATCGTTGCAGGCGACGAGCAGTGGCAGGGCGACAAGGCATCGCATCATGTAGGAAAAAAGCCGCATAAAAAACGGGCGTAAAGATACATCCCCGGAGCCGTATTTCAAAATTTGCCATTCCGATGAAATATTGAGATATTTGTTGCTGATAAAGGTGAATATGAACAAGATCAACATGCTGCTCGGCGCGGCCACCGTGCTTGCGCTCGCCACCGGCTGCGGCTGGAGCGGCGAAGAGAAAGCCGCCATCCTCGGACAGGACGGCACCATGCGCGTCCTCACGATAGAAGACAGGCAGGACTCGCTGAAACTCAGGGAGAAGAGCCGCCCGCTGAGCCGGCAGGAACTCAAGGGGCCCATATGGGATGAACTCGCGCGCAAGATGATATCCACCGTCACCTCACCCGAGCAGGACGGTGTCGGGATAGCCGGGCCGCAAGTTGGAATATCGCGCCGCGTAGTGGCGGTGCAGCGCTTCGACAAGAGCGGGGAGCCGTTTGAAGTCTATCCCAACATCCGCATCACCGGGACAGCCGGAGACAAGGTCGACGGAGAAGAGGGCTGCCTCAGCATACCGGGCATGACGGGCAGGGTGGCACGGTTCCGCGACATCACCATAGAATACACCTCCACCAAGACTCTCCGCGACACTGCCGAGCACATACTCGGCTTCACGGCTGTGATTTTCCAGCACGAATGCGACCACCTCGACGGAGTCCTGTACATAGACCGCCTCGCGGAGCGGCATTAAGCACACCACGGCCGCCGGCCCCGGCACAAAGTCCGTCACGGACATTTGCTTTTCTCTGCAGAAAATCATATCTTTGTCGAATTCGACATGAAAGCAGTGTATTCCATACCGCTCACCCAGCGAAGGGACGTCCGACTATAGGAGGCGTAGAAACCTCCCACACCTCGGAAAATTCATTGCATTTACCTACCAAACAGACAGAATTTTCGCTCTCAGCAATTGCAATTGACAATCTCGGTTTGTCTTGCCGTTAGGGGGCCTGTTATATAAGCGGCAAAAAATAAGTTGCCGCAGATTTGGCTAAGGTGATGCAAGTTATTCTTTAACGATTACTGAATATGGATATAAAAGTGACAGTGGCCGACGAAAGCCACATTAAATACGCAGAGGACATCTGCAAAGAAATCTACATCTCATCGCTCGAACGCAAAACCGGCATCGCCAACCGTACTCCTGAGTACATCTGCGAGAAGATACGTGCAGGCAAGGCCGTGATAGCCCTGGCGACAACAGACGGCGCCGACAACAAGGCATCCGGCGGCGGCACGGAGAAATTCGCCGGCTTCTCCTACATCGAATCCTGGGGCGGCAAGAGCTTCGTCGCCAACTCCGGCCTCATCGTGGCCCACGAGTTCAGGGGGATGGGCGTAGCCAAGAAGATAAAGGAACAGACCTTCATCCTCTCCCGCCACCTCTTCCCTGACGCCAAGATATTCTCCATCACCACCGGAGCCGCCGTGATGAAGATGAACTACGAATTCGGATTCCGCCCGGTACCATACACGGAGCTCACCGACGACCCGGAATTCTGGAAAGGCTGCGAAGGATGCCGCCACTTCGACATCCTCAAGAGCCACGACTACAAGATGTGCATCTGCACCGGGCTGCTCTACGACCCGGAGGAGCACCTCGAAATCCACCACCCGGACGAGTAAGACGCCCGCAAGAACATGTCAAACAGATTCCAAAAAACACAATGATATGAGCAAGAAGAAAGTTGTCGTCGCGTTCAGCGGCGGGCTGGACACCTCCTACACGGTGATGTACCTGGCCAAAGAAAAAGGTTACGAAGTCCACGCGGCCTGCGCCAACACGGGCGGCTTCAGCCCGGAGCAGCTCCGCACCAACGAAGAGAACGCCTACAAGCTCGGCGCGACAAAATACGTCACCCTCGACGTCACTCAGGAATACTACGACAAGAGCCTCAAATACATGGTCTTCGGCAATGTGCTCAGGGGCGGCACCTATCCCATATCAGTATCCTCCGAACGCATATTCCAAGGCATAGCCATCGCACGCTACGCCAAGCAGATAGGAGCCGACGCCATCGCCCACGGCTCCACCGGAGCGGGCAACGACCAGGTCCGCTTCGACATGACCTTCCTGGTGATGTGCCCGGAGATGGAGATCATCACCCTCACGCGCGACGGCAACCTCTCCCGCAAGGAGGAGGTGGACTACCTCAACGCTCACGGCTTCAGCGCCGACTTCACCAAACTGAAATACTCATACAATGTAGGTATATGGGGAACCTCCATCTGCGGAGGCGAAATCCTTGACTCCACACAGGGCCTCCCGGAATCCGCCTACCTCAAGCAGGTCAGCCGCAGCGGCAGCGAGACCCTCAGCCTCGGCTTCTGCAAAGGCGAGCTCTGCGAAGTCAACGGGACCCGCTACGATGACAAGATAGCCGCGATCCAGGCTGTCGAAGCCATCGGGGCGGCCTACGGCATAGGACGCGACATGCATGTCGGCGACACCATCATCGGCATCAAGGGCCGCGTAGGCTTCGAAGCCGCGGCGCCGATGCTCATCATCGGGGCGCACAAGTTCCTCGAGAAATTCACCCTCTCCAAATGGCAGCAGTACTGGAAAGACCAGGTGGCCGGATGGTACGGGATGTTCCTCCACGAGAGCCAGTACCTCGAACCGGTGATGCGCGACATCGAGGCCATGCTTGAGAGCAGCCAGCGCAATGTGAACGGCACAGTAACCATGGAACTCCGCCCGTACAGCTTCTCGACCGTGGGCGTGGACTCCCCTGACGACCTCGTCAAGTCAAAGCTGGGCGAGTACGGTGAGACGCAGAAAGGCTGGACAGCCGAAGACGCCAAGGGCTTCATCAAAGTGCTCTCCACCCCGCTGCGCGTATATTACGGCAAACATCAGGACGAAGAAAACATCTGACGCCATGGCAGAGACAGCAAAGAGAAGGCGCCGTCCGGCGGCCTCCAGGAAGAAAAAGGAAACCCCCGCCGCAGAGCATCCGTCAAGGATAAGGGTGGGGATAGTCGGCGGAGCCGGATACACGGCGGGAGAGCTGATAAGGCTCCTGGTCAACCACCCGTACGCCGACATCAGCTTCGTCCACTCCGAGAGCAGCGCAGGCAAATACCTCTATCAGGTGCACGGCGGACTGTTCGGGGACACGGACCTGAAGTTCTGCGACAGCTGCTCCCTCGACTCCGTGGATGTCCTCTTCCTGTGCTCGGCCCACGGCAAGAGCCGTGAGTTCTGGGAGCAGCACGGATGCCCTGAGAACCTCAAGGTCATCGACCTCGCCCAGGACTTCCGCGACGAGAGCGAAGGCTATGTCTACGGCCTGCCGGAGATGCAGAAGGAGAAGATAGGGCAAGCCTCGAAGCTGGCCAACCCTGGCTGCTTCGCCACCGCCATCCAGCTCGCCCTCCTGCCGCTTGCAGAAGCGGGAATCCTGGAGGGGGACATCTGCGTCAACGCCATCACCGGCTCCACCGGCGCCGGAGTCCGGCCGTCCGAGACCACCCACTTCAGCTGGAGGAGCTCCAACATCTCGGCATACAAGGTGTTCGAGCACCAGCACCTCAAGGAAATCCGCCGCAACCTCGCCCTGATGCAGGACGGCTTCGACTCCCCCATCAATTTCATCCCGATGCGTGGAGACTTCACCAGAGGCATCTTCGCCACCGCCTATCTTGACTGCGGACTGACTCAAGACGAAGCCTGCAGCCTGTACAAGGCCTTCTACGACGACGCCCGCTTCACCTTCGTGAGCGACTCCCCGGTGGATCTCAAGCAGGTGGTCAACACCAACAAGTGCATCATCTCCCTGGAGAAGCACGACGGCAAGCTCGTGATCTGCTCGGCCATCGACAACCTGCTCAAGGGAGCCTCCGGGCAGGCCGTCCAGAACATGAACCTGATGTTCGGTCTTCCGGAAGATGCAGGATTAAAACTCAAAGCTTCAGCCTTCTGACAAATGGACTTATTCAAAGTATATAAACTCTGGGACATAGAGCCCGTGCGCGGACTCGACACGACCCTGTGGGACAAGGACGGGGTCGAATACACGGACCTCTACGGCGGGCACGCCGTCATCAGCATCGGGCATTGCCACCCGCACTATGTCAAGATGCTCCAGGACCAGCTCACAAAGCTCGGGTTCTACTCCAACGCCGTACAGAACTCCCTCCAGAGAGAGCTGGCCTCAAGGCTCGGCAAGGCCAGCGGCTACGACGACTACTCCCTCTTCCTCTGCAACAGCGGAGCCGAAGCCAACGAAAACGCGATGAAACTCGCCTCGTTCGCTACGGGCAGGGCACGCGTACTCGCATTCCGCAAAGCCTTCCACGGCCGCACCAGCGGAGCTGTGGCCGCGACCGACAACCCCAAGCTGCGGGCCCCGTTCAACAGCACCGGCAACATCACTTTCGTCCCGCTGGGTGACATCCAGGCAGTGGAGCATGAACTCGCCAGCCGGGAATACGCCGCCGTCATCATCGAGGGCATACAGGGCGTGGCCGGCATATACGAGCCGGGCGACGAGTTCCTGCGCGGGCTGCGCTCTCTCTGCGACAAATACGGCACCAAACTGATACTCGACGAGATACAGTCCGGCTACGGACGCAGCGGAATGTTCTTCGCCCATCAGAGATCCGGCGTCAGGGCGGACATCATCACCACCGCCAAGGGCATGGCCAACGGCCTTCCCATCGGCGGAGTCCTGATATCCCCCGACATCAAAGCCGAATACGGGATGCTGGGCACCACCTTCGGCGGCAACCATCTCGCCTGCACCGCAGCCCTCGCCGTACTCGACGTGATCGAGAACGAGCATCTGATAGAGAACGCCGCCAAGGTCGGGGAGCGCTTCAAGGCCGCACTCGCAGGCGACAAGGCGCTCAAGGAATACCGCGGACGCGGACTGATGATAGGGCTTGAACTCAAGGACGAGTACATCGGCCTGCGCGACCGCCTGCTCTTCGAGAAACACTTCTTCACCGGGGCCGCAGGCGCCGGCGTCATACGGCTGCTCCCGTCGCTCACCGTCAGCGGACAGACGGCGGACAGGTTCATCGCGGCATGGAAAGAACTCACAGCATAACGGCAACATGAAAGAATTCACCAGCATACGCCAGCTCGGCGACCTCAGGCAGGCGCTCGCGCAGGCACAGCAAGTCAAGCGGAACCCGTTCGCGGACCAGGAACTGGGCCGCAACAAGACACTCCTGATGGTCTTTTTCAACAACAGCCTCCGCACCAGGCTGAGTACCCAGAAAGCCGCGCTCAACCTCGGGATGAACGTCATCGTGCTCGATGTCAACCAGGGAGCCTGGAAACTCGAGACGGAAAGAGGCGTGATAATGGACGGAGACAAGAGCGAGCACCTGCTCGAAGCCATCCCCGTGATGGGATGCTACTGCGACCTGATCGGAGTGAGGTCCTTCGCCCGTTTCGAGAGCAAGGAGGAAGACTACAACGAGATGATCCTCAACCAGTTCATCAAATACTCCGGCAAGCCTGTGTTCAGCATGGAAGCCGCCACCAGGCATCCTCTCCAGACCTTCGCCGACCTCATCACCATAGAGGAGCACAAGACCAAGGAGCGCCCCAAGGTGGTGATGACCTGGGCGCCGCATCCCAAGGCCCTCCCGCAGGCCGTGCCAAACTCCTTCGCGGAAGGCATGGACTTCGCCGGCTACGACTTCGTCATCGCCAATCCGGAAGGATATGACCTCGCTCCGGAGTTCGTGGGCGGGGCACGGGTCACCCACGACCAGGACGAAGCCCTGCGCGGCGCCGACTTCGTATACGCCAAGAACTGGTCCGCCTACGAAGGCGACAACTACGGCAAAGTCCTCAGCCGCGACCGCTCATGGACGGTGACAAAAGAGAAGATGGCCCTCACGGACAACGCCTTCTTCATGCACTGCCTGCCTGTAAGGCGCAACATGATAGTCAGCGACGAGGTCATCGAGAGCCCGCGCTCCCTGGTGATACCGGAAGCGGCCAACAGGGTCGTGTCCGCCCAGACAGTCATCAAGAAGATGCTCGAATCCCTATGATAAAGGTCGTCAAGATAGGTGGCAACGTGGTGGACTCACCCGAGCTGCTGGAGAAGTTCTGCGATGACTTCGCCTCTCTCGAAGGGCCCAAGGTCCTCGTGCACGGAGGCGGCAAGATAGCGAGCGACTTCCAGCGCAGGCTCGGGCTGGAGCCGCAGATGGTCGAAGGCCGCAGGGTCACGGACAGGCAGACCCTGCAGCTCGTCACGATGGTCTATGCCGGATGGTGCAGCAAGCACATCACGGCCCTCCTCCAGAGCAGAGGATGCGACGCAATGGGGCTGGCCGGCTGCGACGCCTCTCTGATAAAGGCATCGCGCCGGGCGCCGCGGCTCCTCTCCGACGGCAAGACCACACTCGACTACGGCCTCATAGGAGATGTCAAGCCGGAGTCGGTCAACGCCGAGGCGCTTCGTAAACTCATTGACTCAGGCATCGTTCCAGTGTTCTGCGCCATCAGCCACGACGGCCGCGGAGAGCTCCTCAACACCAACGCGGACACCATCGCCTCAGCAATTTCTGCTGCAATAAATGCGGAACTTCTTTATTGTTTCGAAAAAAATGGCGTACTTTACAGTTTGAATGATCCCGACAGCGTGATCCCCTCTCTCGACTTGGGCACATACACCCGCCTGAAGGAAGAGGGCCGCGTCGCGCAGGGGATGATTCCGAAACTGGACAACGCGTTTTCGGCGCTGCGTGCCGGGGCGGCAAGCGTACGCATCCTGCACTCGGCGAGCCTGCTGAACGGCGACGCGGGGACAAAGCTGGCTCTATGACAAGATATGGTGAATACATAGACCTCCTCAGACAGATGGTCCGTATCCCTTCCCTCTCTTTCGAAGAGGGGAAGGTCGCGTCATTGGTCAGCGGCGCCCTCCACAGCTTCGGGATAGAGCACAGTCTCCTCAACGGCAACATCCTGGCCGTCAACCGGCACTTCGACCCGCGCAGGCGGACTCTCGCCCTCGACGCCCATCTCGACACGGTGCCCGCGTCAGGAGGCTACACTAGAGATCCGCTTGACCCGGGTGACGACGCGAGCATCGTCTATGGTCTCGGTTCCAATGATGACGGCGGAAGTGTGGTGTCGATGATTGCCACTTTCCGTCATTTTTATAATATGTCCCTCCCGTTCAACCTGATGCTCGTCCTGACACGGGAGGAGGAGCGTTCCGGCCCAGACGGGGCACGCTGGCTCTATGCCGGAGACGGAGGGCTGAAAGCAGACGGGAGGTTCCCGTATCCGGACTGGGTGATAGTCGGAGAGCCGACAGGGATGAAGGCCGCCACGAGCGAGCGCGGGCTGCTGGTCCTGGACGGGGAAGCCCGGGGGGTGAGCGGCCACGCGGCAAGGGGAGAAGGGGTCAACGCCCTCTACATCGCCATGGACGATATCGCCGCCCTGCGCGCCCACCGCTTCACGAAGATCTCCCCCAGGATGGGAGAAGTCAGGCTAAACGTCACGCAGATCGAAGCCGGCAAGGCGCACAACGTCATCCCGGATCTCTGCCGCTTCGTCGTGGACATACGCCCCACCGAGCAGTACACCAACGCCGGGATTCTCCAGGAACTCCAGGCCCTCTGCCGCAGCAGCCTCACGGCGCGCAACCTCACCAACAGTTCATCCGCCACGGCGGAATCCTCCCCCCTGCTCGCCACCGCCCGCTCCCTGGGCCTGGAGGAGTTCTCCTCCCCAACCACCTCGGACTGGATGCGCATCGGCTGCGACGCCATCAAGATGGGCCCGGGAGACTCATCCCGCTCGCACAAGGCGGACGAATACATGCTCACAAGCGAGATAGAACAGGCTATAGACATATATATCAAATATATAGACAATTTTTATGGCAACATTGTGGAATAAAGGCACCAGCGCCACCGAGAGGGTGGAGAACTTCACCGTCGGCAACGACAGGCAGCTCGACCTGAGGCTGGCCGCCTATGACATACAGGGCTCGAAGGCGCACATACAGATGCTCGAGAGCATAGGGCTGCTCAGCAGAGAAGAGCTCCAGAGCCTCTCGGCGGCCCTCGACAGGATAGAGGCCACCGTCAGAGACGGCAGTTTCGTCCTCGAAGACGACGTGGAGGACATCCACTCGCAGATTGAGCTGAACCTCACCCGCGAGCTGGGACAGACAGGCAAGAAGATACACTCCGGCCGCTCGCGCAACGACCAGGTCCTCGTGGACATCAAGCTCTTCCTGCGCGACGAGCTGCTGAAGATGCGCGAGGAGACACTACAGCTCTTCCGCACCCTCCAGGAACTGAGCGAGAAGTACAAGGAAGTGCTGCTCCCGGGCTACACCCACTTCCAGATCGCTATGCCGTCGTCGTTCGGGATGTGGTTCGGCGCGTATGCCGAGGCGCTGGTGGACGACATGCACATGCTCCACGGAGCCTACAGGGTCGTGAACCGCAACCCGCTCGGCTCGGCGGCAGGCTACGGCAACTCATTCCCGCTCGACAGGGACATGACCACACGCCTGCTGGGCTTCGACTCCCCCGTCATCAACAGCGTGGCGGCGCAGATGAGCCGCGGCAAGACCGAGAGGTGCACCGCCTCCGCGATGGGCTCCCTCGCGCTCACGCTCAACAAGTTCGCAGCTGACTGCTGCATGTACATGTGCCCGAACTTCGGCTTCATCCACTTCCCGGACAGCCTCACCACCGGCTCCAGCATCATGCCGCACAAGAAGAACCCAGACGTCTGGGAGATGGTGCGCGGCAAATGCGACCGCATACTCTCTACCGAGAACGAGATCTCCATGCTCTGCAGCAACCTGCCCCACGGCTACCACCGTGACTACCAGCTGCTCAAGGACATACTCTTCCCGTCCCTGGAGCTGATGCACGACTGCCTGCAGATGACAGACTACATGCTGGCCCACATCGAGGTCAACACCCACATACTGGACAACCCTCTGTACTCCCACCTCTTCACTGTCGAGGAGGTCAACCGCCGGACTCTCTCAGGCACCCCGTTCCGCGAAGCCTACAGACAGGTCGGGGCGGAGGTCAACGAGGGCCGCTTCAAATACTCCGGGGGCGATACGGCATCGCTGAAGGCCTCCGACCTCGGACACACCCACATAGGGAGTCTCGGCAACCTCTGCAACGACAGGGTGGCCGAACTCATGCAACAAGCATCCAACTGGAATAAATAATATGGCAGAAACTCGAAAAAAAGCTGCGCTCATTCTCGCGAATGGCTGCAGGATGGAAGGCTGGAGCTTCGGTTGCGACAGCGCCGGCAGCGGAGAGGTGGTCTTCTCCACAGCAATGGTGGGCTATCCCGAAAGCCTCACCGACCCGTCATACGAAGGGCAGATACTCTGCGTGAGCTACCCGCTGATAGGCAACTACGGCATCCCGTCGGAGAAATACGACAAGAACGGCCTCTGCACGACCTTCGAGTCGGAGAGAATCCATGTCAGGGGGCTGATAATCTCGGACTACAGCGAGAAGTACAGCCACTGGGACGCCGTCAAGAGCCTCGACGAATGGCTCAAGGAGCAGAAGGTGCCCGGCATCTTCGGCATCGACACCCGGGAGCTCACCAAGATGCTCCGCGAGCAGGGCGCGATGCTCGGCAAGATAGTCCCAGAGGGAGCGTCCGAAGACTTCCCGTACTACGACCCCAACACCGACAACCAGGTCGCCGCTGTCAGCTGCAAGGAAGTGATGCACTACGGTTCCGAGGGCAAGAAAGTCGTCCTGGTGGACTGCGGAGTCAAGCACAGGATACTCGGCTGCCTGCTGGACAGGGGCGTGCAGGTGACGAGAGTCCCGTGGGACTATGACTTCAACACCCTCGACTGGGACGGGCTCTTCATCTCCAACGGCCCGGGCAACCCGGAACTCTGCCGGGAGGCCGTGGAGCACATCCGCAAGGCATACGAGGGCGACAAGCCGATATTCGGCATCTGCATGGGCAACCAGCTCATGTCGCTGGCTGCCGGCGCGAGCACATTCAAGCTCAAATACGGCCACCGCAGCCACAACCAGCCGGTCAGGATGAACGGCACGGAGCGCTGCTTCATCACTTCGCAAAACCACGGTTTCGCCGTGGACGAAACCACTCTCGGAGCGGACTGGGAGCCATATTTCACAAACATGAACGACGGCACCAACGAGGGCATACGCCACCGCAGCAAGCCGTTCTTCTCCGCACAGTTCCACCCCGAGGCCTCAAGCGGCCCTGTGGACACGGAGTTCCTTTTCGATGAATTCATATCCAGGTTGTAATGATTGACAGAAGAATAAAGAAAGTGCTGGTGCTCGGTTCCGGAGCACTCAAGATAGGCGAGGCCGGAGAGTTCGACTACAGCGGCTCGCAGGCCCTGAAGGCCCTCAGGGAAGAGGGCATAAGGACGGTGCTGATCAACCCCAACATCGCCACGGTGCAGACCTCCGAGGGCGTGGCGGACAAGATATACTTCCTGCCGGTGACCCCATACTTCGTGGAGAAGGTCATCGAGAAGGAGAAGCCGCAGGGCATACTGCTCTCCTTCGGCGGGCAGACGGCCCTCAACTGCGGGGTGGAGCTCTACAGGGAGGGAATCTTTGACAAATACGGCATCAAGGTGCTCGGAACCCCTGTCCAGGCCATCATCGACACCGAAGACAGGGAGCTGTTCGTCGAGAAGCTCGACCAGATAGGGGTCAAGACCATACGCTCCCACGCAGCCGCCACCATCGAGGAGGCGCGCGCCGCGGCGGCTCAGGTCGGCTACCCGGTGATCCTGCGCGCGGCATACGCACTCGGCGGCCTGGGTTCAGGCTTCTGCGAGAACGAGCAGGAGCTCAACACAGTGGCCACCAAGGCATTCTCGTTCTCACCTCAAGTGCTGGTGGAGAAATCCCTGCGCGGCTGGAAGGAGATCGAATACGAGGTGGTGCGCGACAGTTACGACAACTGCATCACTGTCTGCAACATGGAGAACTTCGACCCGCTCGGCATCCACACCGGCGAGAGCATCGTGGTGGCTCCTTCGCAGACCCTCTCCAACGAGGAGTTCCACTTCCTCCGCAAGACGGCCATCGACATCGTGCGGCACATAGGGATAGTCGGAGAGTGCAATGTCCAGTACGCCTTCAGCCCTGACGGGGAGGACTACCGCGTGATCGAGGTCAACGCCCGCCTGAGCCGTTCTTCGGCCCTCGCTTCCAAGGCCACGGGCTACCCTCTGGCGTTCATCGCCGCCAAACTCGGCCTCGGCTACGGGCTGTTCGAGCTCAACAACGCCGTCACCAAGACCACGCCGGCCTTCTTCGAGCCGGCCCTGGACTATGTGGTCTGCAAGATTCCGCGCTGGGACCTCGCCAAGTTCAAGGGCGTCTCACGCGAGATTGGCTCCAGCATGAAGAGCGTCGGAGAGGTGATGGCCATAGGCCGCAACTTCGAGGAAGCCATCCAGAAGGGCCTGCGCATGATAGGTCAGGGAGCCAACGGCTTCGTCTGCAACAAGCCGTACAGCGCCGCCGACCTCGACGATGCGCTCAAGAACCCGACAGACACCCGCATATTCGCGATAGCCGCCGCATTCGAGTCCGGCTACAGCGTGGACAGGATACACGAACTCACCAAGATAGACCGCTGGTTCCTCGACAAGCTCGAGAACATCGAATCCACCTACCGCGAGTTCGAGAGCTGCAAGAGCCTCGCCGAGGTCAGCTCCGAACTGCTCAAGAAGGCCAAGTGCCAGGGCTTCTCCGACATCCAGATAGGCCGCGTGTTCAGCATCCCGGAGTCCGAGGTGCGCGCACGCAGGCAGGAAGAGGGGCTCAGACCGGTGGTCAAGCAGATAGACACCCTCGCGGCGGAGTTCCCGTCCGACACCAACTACCTCTACCTCACCTACAACGGCAGCGCGGATGATGTCGCATTCAGCGAGAGTTCCCGCTCCGTGATAGTGCTCGGCTCCGGCGCCTACCGCATCGGAAGCAGCGTCGAGTTCGACTGGTGCGGGGTGAACGCCCTCCAGACCCTCCGCAAACGCGGGTACAGGGCCATAATGATCAACTACAACCCTGAGACCGTCTCCACGGACTACGACAGTTGCGACCGCCTCTACTTCGACGAGCTCAGCTACGAGACCGTGATGGACATCTGCACCCTCGAGAAGCCTATGGGCGTGATAGTCAGCGTGGGAGGCCAGATTCCGAACAACCTCGCCCTGCCTCTGATGAAGAGCGGGGTCAGGATACTCGGCACCTCCGCCACTGACATCGACCGCGCCGAAGACCGCAACAAGTTCTCGCAGATCGTGGACAAGCTCGGCATCGACCAGCCGCGATGGAGGGAGCTCACCACGATGGAGGACATCGACAGTTTCATCTCCGAAGTCGGATTCCCGGTGCTCGTGCGCCCTTCATATGTGCTGTCCGGCGCCGCGATGAACGTGTGCTACAGCTACGACGACCTCAAGATATGCCTCGACATGGCAGTGGAAGTCTCAGAGGAGCACCCTGTCGTCATCAGCTCGTTCATGCAGCGCTGCAAGGAGATCGAGTGCGACGCGGTGGCGGACAACGGCCGCGTGATAGCCTCAGCCATCTCTGAACACATCGAGTTCGCCGGAGTCCACTCCGGAGACGCGACCATCCAGTTCCCGCCGCAGAAGACCTACGGCATCACGGCCGCCAGGATACGCAAGACCACGGCGGCCATCGCCGCTGAGCTCCACATCACGGGTCCGTTCAACATCCAGTTCCTCGCCACAGACAACTACATCAAGGTCATAGAGTGCAACCTCAGGGCGTCGAGAAGTTTCCCGTTCGTATCCAAGGTACTGAAAGTAAACTTCATAGAACTCGCTACCCGCTGCATGCTCGGCGAGCATCCGGTACCGGTGGGCATTGACCCGTTCGAGCTGGAGTATGTCGGGGTGAAGTGCTCCCAGTTCTCGTTCTCCCGTCTCAACGAGGCGGATCCGGTGCTCGGAGTGGACATGTCCTCCACCGGGGAGGTCGGCTGCATCGGTGACAACCTGGACGACGCCCTGCTGAAAGCCATGCTCTCCGTGGGCCACAAAATCCCGCAGAAGGCCGTGCTGATCTCGTCCGGCAACGCCCGCCAGAAGGCGGACATACTCCCGGCCTGCCAGCTGCTGAGCACCAAGGGGATAGAGATTTATGCCACAGAAGGCACCTGCCGCTATCTCAACGAGAACGGAGTGCCCGCAAAGCTGGCACTCCGTCCGGATGAGACTTCCACCGAGGGGCACCCGTCAGCGATTGACCTGATCAGGGACCACACCGTGGACATCGTGATAAACATCCCTAAGAACTACACCCGAGGGGAGCTGAGCAACGGATACCGTATGCGCCGCGCCGCCATCGACTTCAATGTCCCGCTGATCACCAACTCCCGGCTCGCGACCGCCTTCATCAGGGCGCTCTGCGCGGAGCCTCTGGAGAACATCAGCATCAAGGGATGGGACGAGTATTAGTCCTGTGAAACCTCCGCGTCAGTCGCGGGGACCATAGCAAGGCGCACATTGCCCTTGGAATCAGAGAGTTTGAGCGTATCGGCAGAATAGCTGATGCGCTCAACTTCATTGAGGGCCCCGCGTACCTTGTCCTCCACGGCCATGTCCTGAGGCGCTCCGGCCATCATGGTCATCCCCATGTTGCCGATCTTGAGCCTGTCGCCGCGGAGTTTGTACTCTCCGTTGGCCAGGTTGACCCCGAGGCAGCCATGCATCTTGCCGTCCTCTCCGAATACGATATAAGGGGTATTCTCCTCTGTCTGAACCATCTCGCCATCAGCGGCGACGATCTTCCACTGTCCCGCAGGGGACTTCACTTCCTGCTCGTTGCAGGCGACTGCGGCCAATGCGGCGGCAGCCATCATGATAACACACTTCTTCATATTGTTTCTATTGTAACGGGACTGAACCCGCGTTTTTCCAGTTCTTCGTGCAGGGTCCGGCGCACCGCTCCGGCATCCCCGTCCACTGCCACACGGGCGGTCAGGGCTGTCTGGTTGATGCTCACGGCCCACACATGCAGCTCCTCCACAGCCTTCACGCCTCCGCATCCGGCGACAAGAGACTTCACCGCATCATAATCCACCCCGCGCGGCACTCCGTCAATTATCATCCGCACGCTCTCCCCGAGCAGGCGGACACTGTTGTAGAGGATGACCGCGGCGATGACAAGGCTCACAATCGGGTCTATCACATAGAGCCCCGACAAGCTGATGACTATGCCGGATATCACCACCCCGAGCGAGAGGAGGGAGTCCGTGGCCATATGCAGGAACGCGCCCCTGGTGTTGATGTCCTTCTTCTGGAAGCGCATCATCAGCAGGGCGCTGATGCCGCTGACGAGTATGCCCGCCGCGGCTGTCCAGGATACGGCCGCACCGTTGACAGGTGCAGGCTCCATAAGTTTAGTGACGCTCTCGAAGACGATCACGCATACGGCGCACACAAGCAGGAGGGCGTTGAACAGCGAGATCAGCACAGACGCCTTGCGGTAGCCGTAGGTATACCGGCTGCTTGGCTTGCTGGCCGCGAGCCTGAAGGCGAGCAGCGCTATCAGCAGGGAGAAGACATCTATCATCTTGTGCCCGGCATCGGAGAGAAGTCCGGTGGAGTTGCTGTACACCCCCGCCAGCGCCTCCACTATCACGAATCCGAAGTTGAGCGCTATCGCTATGTAATAGACCACATTCAGAGACTCGACTGCGTGAATGTGATGCGCGTGTGAATGATGTTCCATAATCGGGCGCAAATATACGGCAAAAAGTGTTAAATTTGTAAACTTAAATCAAAGATACACAATGTTCGACAATCTCTCAGACAGACTGGAAAGGTCTTTCAAGATACTCAAGGGCGAAGGCAAGATCACCGAGGTGAACGTGGCCGAGACCATCAAGGAAATCAGGCGCGCGCTTCTGGATGCCGACGTGTCATACAAGGTAGCCAAGGACTTCTGCGACAAGGTCAAGACCAAGGCGATGGGCGCCAATGTGCTGACCGCCGTCAAGCCTCAGCAGATGATGGTCAAGATCGTCCACGACGAGCTCGCGGAGTTCATGGGCGCGGAGCACAGCGAGATCAACCTCAAGGGCTCCCCTGCCGTCATCCTCGTGGCCGGACTCAACGGTTCGGGCAAGACCACCTTCTGCGGCAAGCTCGCCCTCAGACTCAAGAGCAAGAAGAGCGTCAAGGTGCTTCTTGCAGCCTGCGACACCTTCCGCCCGGCAGCCATCACCCAGCTCCAGACTCTCGGAGAGCAGGTGGGAGTCCCGGTATATAGCGAAGAAGGCGAGAAGGATCCGGTCAAGGTGGCCAAAGACGCCGTGGCAAAGGCCAGGCAGGAAGGCTACAGCGTCGTGATAGTCGACACCGCAGGACGCCTCGTCGTGGACAAGGAGCTGATGGACGAGATCTCCACCCTCCACAAGGCCCTCAGCCCGTCGGAGACCCTCTTCGTCGTCGATGCGATGACGGGACAGGACGCGGTGGAATCCGCCAAGGCGTTCAACGAGGCCATCGACTACGACGGAGTGGTACTCAGCAAGATGGACGGCGACACCAGAGGCGGTGCCGCGCTCTCCATCAAGGCCGTGACGGGCAAGCCGATCAAATTCGTCAGCCTTGGCGAGAAGATGGAGGCCCTGGACATGTTCTACCCGGCCCGTGTGGCGGACCGCATCCTCGGCATGGGAGATGTGGTGTCCCTCGTGGAGAAGGCCCAGGAGCAGTTCGATGAGCAGCAGGCCCGGGCGCTAAAGAAGAAGATAGCCCGCAACCAGTTCACCATCAACGATTTCTACGAGCAGCTCAAGCAGGTTCAGAAGATGGGCAACATGAAGGACCTGATGGGCATGCTCCCCGGCATGGACAAGGCCCTCAAGGATGTGGACATTCCTGAGGACGCCTTCAAATCCACCGAGGCCATCATCCAGTCGATGACCCCGTATGAGAAAGAGCACCCTGAGTGCCTCAACGGCTCCCGCCGCAGCAGGATAGCCAAGGGTTCAGGGACGACTCTCGCGGATGTCAACAAGCTGATAAAGCAGTTTGAGCAGAGCCGCAAGATGATGAAGATGGCGGTCGACGGGACGCTCCAGCAGAAGCTCAGAAGTCTCAGAAGATAAGGGCCATATCAGTACTTTACTCCTTACGGTCACGGATTTCGGAAAGCCCATCGAGCCCGGCTTGCTTCCGGGGCCTTTTCCGGGTCGTTGCCCTGAAAACACTTGAGATCACGCTGCCGCGTAACGCTACTGCTTGTCAAGCAGGATGCTTGTCTGCGCCCAGTAGAAGTATGCCTCGCTCTGGAAACCTTTGAGTTTGTTTACCTTGTTGGAAATCGTGGGACGCAGTTCTGGGAGCTCGGCAGATGGCTCATAACGCACCAGAGTTGTCGCACCGGTCTCTATGGCCGTTGCCAGATAGGCGGCCTTGGCACCGTCCAGAATGGCGTCTTCAATGTAGTATTTACCCTGATACATGAATGGTCTGATGAAATTGATGCCGCTTTGGAGCGCCTCAAAGTTGCCGTTTCCGGCTTTTCCCCGGGCCGCCAGACACATGGCGGTATCCCTGATGTCGGCATAGACGGCTGCGGGATTGTTCTCCAGATGCCTGTAGGACATTTCAATGGGGAGAATGCGGCCGAAAACGCGGGCCACGGTCTGCAAGTCCGTCATGCGCTCGAACAGGCGGCCGATATCGTACAGTTGCTTGATGATTTCGACGAATTTGGGCTCTCCTTTCTTGTAGTAAGGAATGCCGGAAGTATTCGGGGCAAACGCCGTCAGTTTGTCACCCATGATGTCATTGACGGAAGGGATCCGGACGGTAAGGGGCTCTCCATCCAAGCGGATGAACGGGCTCTCCACCTTGAGCGTTTCCACTTTTTCATACTGGGCGTCTTCGTACAACACATCCAGAAGAATGCTCTCTTTCCGGTCACTGTTGGAAAGGTAGGCAACATTATAATGGAGTTTCTGGTGTGATTTCGGGATATCCGTTCCGGGTTGCTCCCGGTCCTTGGGCTCGCTCTCCGTAAAGCCGAAGTCTTTGTACCGGGTCAGGTACTTTTCGATTTCAGTCCCGGGCGGGCAGATGATGTCCACATCTATACTCAGCCTGTTCCGCCGGGGGGCGAGCAGCAGCATCAGACTGGATCCACCCTTCCATATGTATGGACAGCCGGCCAGGGTGAGCATCTCCACCAGCGAGAAAGCCCTGATGACCTTCTCTATCAGGTTCACATCCGGATAGTTGAGATTATTCTTTACCTGTTCTATCCACTCTTTGGTAAAGCAATCCTTCTGTATCATAACCCGAATTCTTTTAGCTTGTTTGCAATGATTTCTTTCTTCCCGCGCCTTCCCGCATAACGGAGAAGCCGGGATTTGTTGATGTTGTAATTGTCGGCCGCCATTTCTATCATATAGTACCATTCTCCGCCCTGGAGGTAGCTGAAATCCTCGTCACACAGCGTATCGACGAGCAGTTTTTCCAAGGTGGGCATGGGAACGCCGTTCTCGGTTGTCGTAGGCGAGCCGGTAATCAGCGGCTTGATGATAATCCCAGGTTTGCCGATGTCCACATAATTCTGCATCACTTCCTGTGATGGCTTGAGGTAAACTACTTCGCCACTGTCCTGGAGCCTGTGAAAAAGAATCTCCGTCAACTCTTTGTCCACCTCAATGTAAGTGAGTGCATTGTAGGAAAGGTGGTGAAGGAGTGGAGCAATGATAGTTCCGTTGTACAAGCAGCACCTGACTGTTGGGTATTGACCGATAAGTTCCGTGTGTCTACGGACCAACTCTTCGTCAGGACTTTCCTTGAAGGGCTGACGCCCGGTGACGGAATACTGGCCGCGGCCGGTCCGGAAAAGCTTCTTTTCACTTACAAGCCTCCGGAGGTGCCAGTTCAGCGCCGTTGACGATATGCCATTTGCTTCTGCGGACTTCAAGATATCCGCAGAAACGATGGTTCCATGCCCGTAGGCATAGTTGAGTATGTACTGCTCCGTCGTTGTCATATCATTGGCAAAGATGACTATAAATTGTCAATATTCCAAATAATTGACAAAATATAGTTATTCTCCCACGCGTTTATAACTGCCAGCCCAGAATGAGGAAAACCGGGTAGCCTCAGAAGATAAGAGCCATATCAGCGTCCATCAGTCTGGACACCTTTTTCTCCGGTACGAAGTGCCACTCGCCTATCACGGACGGGTCGCCGACAAGTGCCGGAGTTATTTCTTTGTGCGCGCTGATGAAGCCGTAGACCATGTCGCGTATCTCCGGATAGCGGGCGACCACGCGGCTGTCCGCCTCCTCCTTGCTCAGACCGCCCCCCTTGAAGAGGATGTTCCCCCCGCCGTTGGCGCGGTATGAAGTCATGGCCACATTGTACCACCCGTCCTCGTCGAAGGCTGTCCCGTCGGCAAGGGAACTTATCTTGACCCTCTCACCGAAAGGCCTGGTCACATCCACGGTGTATACCAGCCCCGCCGCCGAATCGAAATTGTACGGTCTGGCGGTGAACGACCACCTGCGGGCCCCCGTCCTCGCGTCCGGGCTGTCCGTCATGCGGAGCACATGCCTGCCCGGAGTCTGGATCCAGCTGTCGTAGGAGTATTCCAGGCATTTCCTTATCTCCGAGCCCCTCAGTCTCAGGACGAAGAGCTGGTTCTCGTACGGGTAGATGGTGAACATGTCATTGTATATCACGTCACCGGCCTTGACCGTGCCGTCGAACGTCAGGGGCGCGGCAAAAGATATCTGCGCCTCGGGGACGCTCATCTGCACCGTATGCACAAGATTGATGTAATCCGACATTCCCCGGTAGGCGTCGCGGGTGCGGAGTTCCATCGAGATATGGCCCACCTTCCTGACTGTGAACGCCTTGACGGCCTCGAACTCCTCCTCGAACTCCTCCCCCATCCGGCTGTCCACCAGGTCCCTGTCCATCCTCACGATCTCCCCGCGCACGCTCTTGGAGGCTCCGAGGCTTATGACCGCGTGTCCGACATTGCCCGCCCTGGCGCCGCCGTTGAGCAGCACGCAGCCGTCCTTCTCCGTCGCGAACGGCCTGTGGTCGTGGGCGCAGACAATCACATCCACGCCGCTCAGGGAATTGAGCAGGTCGAGTCCCTGGTTCTCCAGCACCTCACCGCTACCGTCCCCTGTCCCGGAATGCACCGCGACTACCACGGCATCAGGCTTTTCCTTCGCACGCAGTTCATCCACGCACTCCTGCACGAACGGGATCAGGGAGACAAAGTCCATCCCCCTCCACACCGGTTCCGAGAGCCAGCCCTTCATGTTGGGGTTGGTAAATCCGAGCACCGCCACCCTCATGCCGGCCTTGTCAAAGACCTTCCATACAGGGAAATACGGCTTGCCGTCGGCAGTGCGGAGGGCGTTGCCTCCGAGCCACGGGATTCCGGCCCGGGCGAGTTCGGACGCCACCCTGTCGTAGACGGCGTGCCCAGTCTCTATGTCGTGGTTGCCGACGACCACGGCGTCATATCCCATGTATTCTACTATCCTCGGGAAAAGGTGCGGCACGTCGGTGCGGACATAGTTGAAATAATATGCGGCATTGTCTCCCTGGAGACAGTCCCCAGCGTCAATCAACAGCAGGTTCTCCGGCCCCGCTGCGGCCCTGAGGCTGTCCACATAATGCTTGACGGACATCAGGCTCGTGCGGCGGGCCTGCCCCTCCACATAAGGCTTGTCAAACCACGACCCGTGCACGTCTCCGGTAGTGACGATATGCAGTGTGCGCTCCTGCGCATGAAGGGAAAGGACGGCCGTGAGAATGGCCGCCGCCGAGAAGATCAGTCTGAGACAATGTTTCATAAGATGCGATTTAATGTGGCAAAAATACTAAATTTGCCTCTGCTTATGAAATTCAGGACAGAGATACTCATCCCGCACTCAGGCCTCGAACTCGGCCTGGACGACAGGACGGTCCTGCTCGGCAGCTGCTTCTCGGACAATATCGGGACAAGGCTTGCCGACGCCGGATTCAATGTGCTGCGCAACCCGTTCGGCACCCTCTACAACCCGGCCTCCATCGCCTCCGCCGTGCGCCGCCTCGACTCCGGCAGGCCTTTCACGGAGACAGACTGCGTCAAGATGGGGGCCGGCTCGGAGCTGATATGCAGTTTCGAGCACCACACCTCGTTCGCCCGTGAGAGCGCTCAGGAGTTTCTGGACAACGCCAACGCCCGCCTGCAGGAGAGCCGGGACTTCTGGAAAAGCTGCGGCAAGGTGGTCGTCACCCTCGGCACAGCCTTCGTATGGAAGGCGCTGGAGCGCGGCGGGGCTGTGGTGTCGAACTGCCTCAAGCGGCCAAGTAGAGAGTTCGCCAGGGAGATGCTCTCCGTGCAGGAATGCGCCTCGCTGCTCCAGGGCATCATAGCCTCACACCCGGATAAGGAGTTCATATTCACCGTCTCGCCGATCAGGCACCTCTCTGACGGCGCCCACTCCAACACCCTGTCCAAATCCACTCTCCACCTCGCCGTAGACTCCGCCATGGCAGGGGCGCGCAACGCCGCCTACTTCCCGGCCTACGAACTGATGATGGACGAACTGAGGGACTACCGGTTCTGGGCCAAGGACATGGTACACCCGTCCGAGCTGGCCGCGGACTACATCTGGGAGCAGTTCATCGCAGCGCATGTCCCCCAAAAAGACCTGGCCGGGCTCAGGGCGAACGAAAAGTCCAGCCTCCGGGCCCGGCACAAGCCGATGAAGTGATATAGTATAACTATCTGGTCCGGACGGTCCCGGCACCCTTGACAGATTTGTTCAGATTCAGGACACGGAGTTCCGTTATGTCCACATCTCCAGCCCCGCGCACATCGATGTCGGCATTGTCTGCACGGCCGGCAAAAGTGCAGTCATCCGCACCGTTGACCGAGACAGAGAGGCTCTCGCAGTCGAGATTCTCGATGTCTATGTCCCCCGCTCCGCGCACATCCACGCTCACCTTCGAGGCCTTGATGCTGTCCGCATCCACATCCCCGGCCCCGTTGATGTCAATGTAGAATTCAGGAGCCACTATCTTGCCTTCAAGCTCCACGTCCGACGCCCCGTTGACCGTCACGCCCTCAAGCGAAGGCGCACTGATGGTGAGCACCACCGTCCTGGCCTTCCTTATGGAGCCGTAGTCCGGCACAGAGACGCAGAGGCGGCCGGAAGAGTCCACCTCGAACGAGAGGGCCTCCACCAGGTTGTCCGCCGCATACACGCTGACGCTCTTCTCCCCGACGGAGAACTTGACATCGCAAGGCAGGTTCACGTCGAGCGACTTGAAGTCCGACACTTCTATATCTTTGGTTATAAGGTTGTCAGAGGCAACCAGGACACCGTCGCCATGGTCACAGAAGCTCCCCTTGACGCCGACGAACTTGCAGGAAGTGCAAGCGAGGGCCGCTGCGGCGAGCAGCGCGCCCGTTTTCAATAATCTTTTCATTTTATGTAATCCTTTAACTGTATTCCGAGAAGATCCGCCTTGTTCTTGAAGGCCGGAAGTTCCTCCTCGATGAATTTCCGGCGTTCCGACTGCTTTATGACATCCACGGCATCGCCCGCGATGAAGAACCCTATCCCCCGCTGGTTGAATATCACTCCTTTGGAGACGAGCACCTCATAGGAGCGCACCACCGTATTGGGGTTGACCCCTATCTTCGCACCCCATTCCCTGACGGAAGGGATGCGGTCGGAGGCCTTGAGTTCCCCGGACAATACGCGCTCGCAGATGTTGTCGGCTATCTGCAGGTAAATTGGCCTGTTGCTGTCAAATTCCATCTCTAATGTTTTATTGTCTTGATTCTGAAATAGCTTGCGATCATGACTCCGGCGATGACGGTGAAGCAAATGACATTGAGCAGCACATTGAGCCCTGAGATGAAGCGCTCCGGACCGAGATTCTCCATAAAATACTCAAGACTGTCGTTGTCGAAGGCCGCCTGTCCGAAAATGGCCGCGGATATAAGGGAGAACACCACTCCCGCGAAGAAGCACACGAGGAGGGTCTTGGCCGCCTTGGACCGCTTGAAGCAGAGGGCTCCGAGTGTGAAGATCAGGATGTTGCTCAGCCATGAAGTGTATCCGATCCCGAAGAAATCGACATCAACGTCGCCGCCGAGCCCCAGATCCTTCAGGCCGCATATTTCCGATAGCATCAGCCTCCCAGCATAGGCGTTGCCGAAGACAAGCGTGCAGATGGCGTCGCCGGCCAGAATCACCACGGAGAGGCAGAGAGGCAGCACGAGGACGCAGATCAACATCATCGAGAGCCATTTCTCGAATCCGGACGCCGGAAGCATCAGCCAGTCGGAACCGTAGCGCCGGTCGGTGACACCGCCCCATATCTTGGAGGGGGCCTTGAGCACGGCTATGATAAGGCCGATATACACAGCCACATAACGCACAGCATCCGGCATGTCCGAGAAATGGCCATTTATAGTCAGAGAGAATATCTCCGAGACCACGAACACCATCGCCGGTAGCAGGGACAGGACAAGCATGGACCAGCCGAAGCGGTTCTTCACATTGCGCAGGTCATAGGCGAAATACTTGCCGAACCTGCGGAAGTCAAATATGTCATTCATTTTCAAAAAGCGATTTAGAAGTTGTTTTGGATTTATTTGTCATAAATTTTATGAAGATTTTTCTGTCAGAGTTTTTTCTGGATTTTGAGAAAGATAGTAGAACTATCTGACCGAAAAAGCCAGGAAAAAATATGGCGGAAAAGCAAGTAAAAGAATTTTCAACATAAATCAAAACAACTTCTTAATCAGTTCTTTGTTCTTGTGCACGGCATTGAAAAGCGCCTCGATATTGACCTTGCTGTCCGCCCCGGACAGGTTGCGGCACACCTGGATGAAGCCGCCCGGCAGCTGCTCAGAATAGAGGCTGTCCGGATGGAGCACGGTGCCGTAGTCGAAGAACAGTTTCTCAGATATCTGGGAAAGCGAGGCGTTGAGAAGCACATCCTGACGGTCAAGGATGATGATTGGGTCGATGACATTCTCCAGATCACGCACCTGATGAGTGGAGATCACGATGGTGGAGTCCTCAGGCGTGTACTTGAGGATTGCGGAGCGGAACTGGGCCTTGGACGGGATGTCCAGGCCGTTGGTCGGCTCATCCATCAGAAGATACTTCACCGAGCAGGCGAGAGCAAAAGAGATATGGGTCTTCTTGAGTTGTCCGGCGGACATCGTGCTCATCTTCTGGTTCTTGTCCGCCTCGAAGACTTCCATTATCTCGCTGAAGCGGTCAAGGCTGAAATCCGGCCAGAACCCGCCGCGCGACTTGGCCCAGTCCACAGCTTTCTCCGTAGAGGCGGCCACTTCGTCAGGCAGGAAATACTGGTCCGCGAGCAGCGAAGGCTCGCGCCTGTAAGGGTCGCGGCCATCGGCCTCTATGGTGCCGGCCGCCGGCTTCTTCAAGCCGCATAGCAGTGTAAGGAGAGTGGTCTTGCCCACTCCGTTCTCACCGAGAAGTCCGTAAATCTTGCCTGGCTCAAGACTCAGGCTGATATTCCTGAGGACTTCCTTCTTTCCGTAACTGAATGCCAGATTCTGTGTTTTTATCATTTTGGTGTATTACCTTAATAGTACACTGCAAATATAGTACAAAAATATGAACTTCCAAAAAAAGTACGAAAAATTTCGTCGTACCGGCATAAGTAATCGGCAAAAAACAAGTTGCCGATTACTAAACAACAGAGGGCGACCGATAAATGATTATCAGTCGCCCTCCGGCAATTCGCTGAATCGGCTATTCTTCCTCTTCCGGCTTCAATGTCGTGTAGACATTGGTGACATCCTCGTCATCCTCAAGAAGTCCGGTAAGCTTGTCGAGGGTCACGCGCTGCTCCGGGGTCACTTCCTTGAGCTCGACATTAGGAATCTGCTCAAATCCTCCGGAAATCAGCTCATAGCCGTTCTCCTCTATATACTTCTGGATCTGTCCGTAAGCGGAGTAGTCGCCATAGATGACAATCACCTTGGTGACATTGCCGTCCTTGTCTTCTTCCTCCTGCTCGAAGAGCTCGTCCACGCCGTAGTCAATCATCTCAAGCTCGAGTTCCTCAAGGTCCACTCCCTCCTTCTCCTTGATACGGAAGGTGCACTTGTGGTCGAACATGAAGCTCACGGAACCTGATGTGCCGAGGGAGCCGCCGCACTTGGTGAAATAGCTGCGGACATTGGCGACCGTACGGGTGTTGTTGTCCGTGGCGGCCTCCACGAGATAGGCGATACCGTAAGGGCCATAGCCTTCGTAGACTATCTCCTTGAAGTCTCCCTGCTTGCTCTCGGTGGCCTTCTTGATGGCACGCTCGATATTCTCCTTAGGCATCTGCTCGCTGCGGGCCTCCGCCATGAGTGCGCGGAGACGAGGGTTGCCGGTCACGTCCGGACCGCCCTGCTTGACGGCGATGGTGATTTCCTTCCCCAGCTTAGTGAAAGTGCGGGCCATGTGACCCCACCTCTTCATCTTTCTCTCCTTTCGGAATTCAAACGCTCTTCCCATTGCTACTCAGATACTCTTGCGATATACTTGTTGATCTCATAAGCCTCAGGAGACTGAGGATAGCTGTCACGGACGGTATTGTAGCAGGCGAGAGCGCCGGCCTTGTCGCCGAGAGCCTCGAGAGCGAGACCTTCCTTGACAAGATATGAAGCGGCGAAGAGATTGTCGGCCTCGGCGACGGCTGCCTTGTAGGCGGAAACCGCCTCGCTGTACTTGCCGAGCCCTACATAGGCGTCACCCATGCAGGCCTTGGCGCGGGCCGCGAGGATAGGCTCCTTGCCCTTGTATTTCTTGAGATAAGACAGGGCTGAGTCGTAGTTGCCGAGCTGGAGTTCGCACACGCCCGCATAGAAAGGCATGGACTTGCCGGCCTTGGAGCCGTAGTTCTTGATGATGTCGGCGAATCCGAGGTTGTTGCCGTCCCCGTTGAGGGCGACCTCATACTCCCCGTTGCGGAAGCTGGTCTCGGCCGGGAAAGCCTGCTCCATCGCCTCGGCGCACTGGCGCTGATAGACGAACTTGTTCCAGGCTATGGAGCCGAGGAAGATCACGGCAAGCGCGATCAGCACTCCCCAGATCACCTTCTTGTGTTCATTATAAAACTGCTCTGTAGAAGAAACGGTCTTCTCAAGGTTCTCCCCAAGCACCGCGTCCTTGTCCTTAACGTTTTTGTTGGCCATATCTAAATTAGTTCAATTATCTTGTATTGACTTTTCAGCCCGCGAAGTTATGAAAAATCCGGAACGGAAACAAATAAATCATTAACTTTGCAGATATATGCCAACCCTCGACAAGACAGTCATACAGGATTTCCGCAACATCGCGCTACAGGAAATCGAGTTCTCCCCCAACGTCAACTGCATCAGCGGCGGCAACGGGGAGGGCAAGACCAACCTGCTCGACGCGATATGGTACCTCTCCATGACGAAGAGCGCCTTCGCCGCATCGGACAGATTCAACTTCCGCCACGGCTGCACCGCCTTCGCCCTCTCCGGCACATACACCATGCCCGAGGGGCAGAAATCCCGCTTCAGCATCAAGGTGGGCGAAGGCGGCGAGAAGAAGATGCGCAGGGACGACAAGCCATACTCCCGCATCTCGGAGCACATCGGAGTGCTGCCTATAGTTATGGTCTCCCCTGCCGACATCGCCATGGTAAGCGAATCCGGGGACGAGAGGCGCCGTTTCATCAACTCCGTCCTCTCCCAGATGGACAGGGAGTACCTCTCCTTGCTGCAGCAGTACAACCGCCTGCTTCTCCAGCGCAACCGCCTGCTCAAGGACGGCATGGCCGACGAGGACCTGCTGGACACCTTCGACGAGAGGCTGTCCGTGCTCGCCTCCCCTATCTCCGCACGCAGGGAAGAGTTCTGCCGGGCCCTGGAGCCTGTGGTCCGCAAGTACTACGGAGAGATATCCGGCGGGAAGGAGGACGTGTCCATAGAATACCGCTCCGACCTCCAGGGAGGGCCTCTGAAGGACATTCTCAAGACACGCCGCGACCGCGACCGCCTGCTGCGTTTCACCTCGGCCGGCATACAGAGGGACGACTTCGTCTTCACGATGGACTCGCATCCCATCCGCCGCTGCGGCTCGCAGGGACAGCAGAAATCATTCATCGTGGCGCTGAAATTCGCCCAGTACGAACTGATGAGGCAGTCCTGCCGCACCGAGCCGATGATGCTGCTCGACGACCTCTTCGACAAGCTTGACCCTGGCCGCATCGGCAACCTGCTCGGGATGGTGGCGGACAAGGGCTTCGGCCAGATTTTCATCACCGACTCCGACAAGGTCAGGACACGCGGCATAGTCGACGCCGTCACTTCGGACAGGGCATACATCAAGGCGGAAGGAGGCGTCTTCACAAGGACAGATGAATAGACCGGACTACCGCTTCCGCCGGCAGAAGCCGACGGCCCTCGCGGAACTGATAAAGCAGTACCTGCAGGGCAACTCCCTCAACAGGGCGTTCAACACGCACCTCGTCTTCTCGGCCTGGGACGACGCCTCCGGCGCGGGCCGATACACCATAAAGAAGTTCTTCCGCGACGGCCGGCTGTATGTCACGGTCAGCTCGTCCGTGGTCCGCAGCCAGCTGCTCTTCCAGAAGTCCGCTCTCATCGACAAGATGAACGCCCTCATCACGGGCAACGAGCTCTTCTGCGGCACCGCAGGCGAGAAATATGTCAAAGATTTGATAATCAAGTGATGAAAATCGTCATAGACAACAAGATACCGTTCACGGAGGGCGTTTTCGAGCCCTACGCCGACGTCCGCTACATGGACGGGCCTCTCATCAGCCACGCCGACGTCAAGGACGCCGACGCCCTGATTATCCGCACCAGGACAAGATGCGATGAGACCCTCCTCAAGGACAGCGCCGTCAAGATCATAGCCACGACCACCGTGGGCACGGACAACATCGACATCGACTACTGCCGCCGCCACGGGATATTCTTCAAGAACGCCAGCGGATGCAACGCAGGGGCCGTCGCCGACTATGTATTCTCGGCCCTGTATGGTTCGGCCGCCCGCAAGAGCATCAGCCTGGAGGGCGCCACGATAGGCATCATCGGGCTCGGGAGCATAGGACAGAGGGTCGAGTCCATGGGCAGGGCCCTCGGCTTCAAGATCCTCAGGCACGACCCGCAGAAGGCGGAAGTCGAATGGTACACCCAGTTCTGCCCGCTTGACACCCTCCTGGAGAACTCCGACATAGTCACCATGCATGTCCCGCTCAACGAGCACACCAAAGGCATGGCAAATGCCGACTTCTTCGCCAAGATGAAGCCGGGCGCGTTCTTCATCAACACTTCCCAGGGCGACATCGTGGACGAGGAGGCCCTCCTGGCGGCCATCCCGCGCCTCGGCCCGGTAGCCATCGACGCCTGGAGCCACGAGCCGTGGATCAACACCCACCTCATGGGCAGCGTGGACATAGCCACCCCGCACATAGCAGGCTACTCCCTGCAGGGCAAGCAGATAGGCACCTCCATGGCAGTCCGCTCCACCGCCCGCTTCCTCGGCATCAGCGACCTCTACGAGTTCTTCCCGCAGACCGACATCATGGAATACCAGGCCGTCAAGCTCAACGTGCTGGACAAGTCACAGGGCCAGATCGCGGCGATGATCCAGTACAACTACCCCATCTTCACCGATGACTTCATGTTCCGGATGAACCCGACCAAGTTCGTGGAGCTCCGGGCGGAATACAGCTACAGGCGTGAATTTTACCTCTAATCGATAACATTATGGACAAGACCAGAATCGACGCTCAGATAGAGCGCTTCCGCAAGGGTTTCCCTTGGCTCGACATCATCTCGCCGGCCACCCCTTCAAGGGGCATCGAGGTGCTGGGAGAGAAGGCCGCGGAAGAAGCGGCAGCCTATGCAGACACGGCGCAGACGGACGGCAGGTGCAAGTTCGTGCCGGCATCCGGCGCGGCGTCCCGGATGTTCAAGGACATATTCGCCGGGATGGACGAGCCCAACGACGCCGTACGCCGCCTGTGCGACAATCTTGAGAAATTCGCGTTCTACAGCCCGGAAGTCTTCGGGACGGCCCCTTACGACCCTGCCACGACGGCCCGCAGGCTGCTCACAGACGAAGGCCTCGACTACGGCAGCAAGCCCAAGGGAGTGCTGAGCTTCCACCGCTACCCGGACGAAGTACGCACCGCGCTTGCAGAGCATCTCGTTGAAGGTCAGGCATATATGCGCAACCCTGACGGCAGCGTCAACCTCACGGTGACCATCACTCCGGAGCACGAGCCCCTATTCCGCGAGCTGCTGGAGCAGATCCGGCCGGAATACGAGAAGCGTTACGGGGTCAAGTACGACATATCTTTCACCTTCCAGGACAAGGCCACGGACACCATAGCGGTGGACATGGAGAACCACCCGTTCCTGAAGGAAGACGGTACCGTGCTCACCCGCCCGGCAGGACACGGGGCCCTCATCCACAACCTCAACAGCCTCAAGGCCGAGCTCGTGTCCATCAAGAACATAGACAACGTGTGCGTGGAGAGAATGCAGCCTGTCACGGCCCACTGGAAGAAAGTGCTGATGGGCAGGGCCCTGCAGCTGCGCGACACCATCCGCGGCTACATCTTCGCCCTCGACCAGATGACCCAGATGCGCCGGGAGATGAGCGACTTCGCATACATCCCGGGCTACAACATCAACCTCGACGACCCATACGCCACCCCTGAGTGCCAGGACCTGTGCAACGAGATAGAAGCCTTCCTCCGTGACACCCTCTGCATAGAGATGCCGGAGGCCAAAGACTGCCGCGACAGGGCGCAGGCACTGCGCGACAAGCTCAACCGCCCGATAAGGGTGTGCGGGATGGTGCGCAACCAGGGCGAACCGGGCGGAGGCCCGTTCATCATCCGCGACAGCGACGGGGCCACCTCGCTCCAGATACTCGAAGCGGCCCAGATCAACCCAGACGACCCGCGCTCGGAGGAGCTCCTGAAAGGCTCGACCCACTTCAATCCGGTGGACATCGTCTGCTGTCTGGAAGACCACGAAGGCGCTCACTTCGACCTCACCGGACATGTGGACGAGGAGACCGGGCTCATCAGCCGCAAGAGCTGGCACGGACGCGAACTCAAGGCGCTTGAACTCCCTGGACTCTGGAACGGCTCGATGTCGGACTGGAACACCCTCTTCGTGGAAGTGCCGCTCGAGACCTTCAATCCGGTGAAGACCGTGCTCGACCTGCTGCGGCCCGCACATCAGCAATAATATCTCGTGCTGCGCCGCATCGCAGTTCCAAAAAAACAAAAAAATAAGTATCTTTGCGCCCGCGCACTCGTACATAGAGAACGCGGGCGCTATAGAATTATGAGCATACAAGAAGAAAAAATCGCAGAGCTCGTCGAAAGACGCGCCTCGGCCGCTCTCGGAGGAGGGCAGAAGCGCATTGACGCACAGCACGCCAAAGGAAAGCTGACAGCGAGGGAGAGACTCGCCCGGCTCCTTGACCCTGGCAGTTTCGAGGAGTTCGATATGTTCGTGCAGCATCGCTGCACGGATTTCGGAATGGACGCCACCCATATAGACGGTGACGGAGTCGTGACGGGACAGGGCACGATAGACGGCAGGCTCGTCTTCGTATTCGCCCAGGACTTCACCGTCAACGGCGGCTCGCTCTCCAAGACAATGTCAGAGAAGATCTGCAAGGTGATGGACATGGCAGTCCGTGTCGGAGCCCCTGTAATCGGGCTCAACGACTCCGGCGGAGCACGCATCCAGGAAGGCATCGACGCCCTCGCCGGCTACGGTGAGATTTTCGAGAGGAACATCCTCGCCAGCGGCGTCGTACCGCAGATCAGCGGCATCTTCGGACCTTGCGCCGGAGGAGCCGTCTACTCCCCTGCCCTGACGGACTTCACCCTCATGGTGGAGAACACATCTTATATGTTCCTCACCGGCCCGTCCGTAGTGAAGTCGGTGACCGGAGAGACAGTGGACCAGGAGCAGCTCGGAGGAGCCTCCGTGCACGCCACCAAGTCGGGCGTGGCGCACTTCTGCGCGGCATCCGAGGAGGAAGGCATAGCCGACATCCGCCGCCTGCTCTCATTCATCCCTCAGAACAACATGGAGAAGGCGCCAGTGCGCCCGACCTCAGACCCGGCCGGAAGGGTCGATGACGCGCTCAACAGCATCATCCCTGACAACCCCAACAAGGCATACGACATGTACGGCGTCATCGGCAGCATCGTCGACGACGGCGACTTCTTCGAGGTCCACAAGGACTTCGCCAAGAACATCATCACCGGCTTCGCCCACATGGGCGGCAGGAGCGTCGGCATCGTGGCCAACCAGCCGCGCGTGCTCGCGGGTGTGCTCGACATCAACGCTTCCCGCAAGGCGGCACGCTTCGTCCGCTTCTGCGACGCGTTCAACATCCCTCTCGTGACCCTGGTGGACGTGCCCGGATTCCTCTGCGGAACCCAGCAGGAGTACGGCGCCATCATCACCAACGGGGCCAAACTCCTCTACGCCTACGGAGAAGCCACGGTACCTAAGGTCACCGTGACCCTGCGCAAGAGCTACGGCGGCGCACACATCGTGATGAGCTGCAAGCAGATGCGCGGAGACATCAACTACGCCTGGCCGTCGGCCAACTACGCCGTGATGGGCGCCGAGGGCGCAGTCGGCATCATCTATGGCAAGGAACTCAAGGCCGAGACCGACCCGCAGAAGCAGGCCGCGCTCGCCGAAGAGAAGAAGAAAGAATACAACGACCTCTTCTGCAACCCTTATCAGGCGGCGCAGAGAGGATATATCGAGGATGTGATCGAGCCGCGCAACACCAGGTTCCGCGTGATCCGCGCCCTGGAGGTGCTCGACGGCAAGCATCAGGAAATTCCAGCCAAGAAGCATGACAACCTCCCTCTTTAGTATCCTCACGGCCGGCGCCGACAGGATGATGCAGACCGACCCTCACGGGTGGACGCTCACTATCATCAGCGTGAGCGTGGTGTTCATCGCGCTGGTCATCTTGTACTTCATCTACGACTTCTCCGGCTCGATATTCTCCGGGAAGATAAGCTTCAAGCGCAAGCCGAAGGCCCCTGAAGGCGCCCCGGATGCGGATGTGGCCGCGGCCATAGCCCTCGCGCTCCAGGCCGGATGCGGCTCCGACGACGAGATCGCCGCTGTGACGGCACTCTATCTCTATCTCAACGACAATGTCCACGATGTGGAGAGCGGCGTGATCACCATAAAGCACAATGCCGCCTCCGCCTGGAACGGGGCACAGTTCAACTTCAGAAAACAAATCAGGAAATGAAAGAATACAAATTCAAGATCAACGGCAAAGAATACAATGTAGCCGTCAATGGCGTGGAAGGCAACAACGCCAGCGTCACAGTCAACGGTGTCTCCTACAATGTGGAGATGGAAGGCGGAGCCCCGGCAGTACAGGCGGCTCCGGTGCAGAGCGCAGCCCCTGCCGCAGCTGCGGCACCCCAGGCGAGCGCTCCGGCAGCACCTAAGTCAGGTGCCGGCAAGGACATCGTCTCCCCTCTTCCGGGCGTAATCATCAGCATCGACGTCAAGGAGGGCCAGACCGTGAAGCGCGGAGAGAAAGTCGCCGTGATCGAGGCGATGAAGATGGAGAACGAAATCCTCTCCGAGTGCGACGGCACAGTCACAGCCATTCATGTCTCCAAGGGTGATTCAGTGCTTGAGGACGCCAAAATCGTGACGATAGGCTGATGGAGAACGTCATAGACAGCCTGCAGCAGTTCTGGGAGTTCACAGGATTCGCCAACTGCACCTGGCAGCATCTGGTGATGATCCTGATTGGTCTCGTATTCATCACCCTCGGCATAGTCAAAAAATGGGAGCCTCTCCTGCTCGTCCCTATCGGCTTCGGCATGATCATCGGCAACATCCCTCTTCCTATGGGGATGAATGTCAGCATCTACGAGGAGGGGTCGGTGCTCAACATCCTCTACCAGGGTGTACGGCAGGGATGGTATCCGCCGCTGATTTTCCTCGGCATCGGAGCGATGACGGACTTCTCGGCCCTCATCTCCCAGCCGAAACTTATATTGATAGGTGCGGCGGCCCAGCTCGGAATTTTCGGCGCATATCTCTTGGCCCTCGTCTTCGGCTTCGCCCCTAACGAGGCCGGCGCCATCGGCATCATCGGAGGCGCGGACGGCCCTACGGCCATCTTCCTGAGCTCCAAGCTCGCTCCGGAACTGATGGGAGCCATCGCCGTGTCCGCCTACTCATACATGGCGCTCGTCCCTGTGATCCAGAAGCCTATAATGCTTCTCCTCACCACCAAGAAAGAGCGTCTCATCAGGATGAACAAGCCTCGTGTCGTGAGCCAGAGGGAGAAGATCATCTTCCCTATCATCGGCTTCATCTGCACAGCCTTCATCGTGCCTTCAGGACTTCCGCTCCTCGGCATGCTCTTCTTCGGCAACCTGCTCAAGGAGAGCGGAGTGACCAAGAGGCTCGCGACCACAGCCAGCGGACCGCTCATCGATGTCGTGACCACGCTCATCGGCGTCACCGTCGGAGCGTCAACCCAGGCTGACGTGTTCCTGACCGGCAAATCTGTCAAGATCTTCGCCCTCGGCCTCATCTCGTTCGTGATCGCCACCATCGGAGGCGTCTGCTTCGCGAAGCTCATGAACCTCTTCCTGCCGGAAGGCAAGAAGATCAACCCTCTCATCGGCAACGCCGGCGTGTCGGCCGTACCTGACGCAGCCAGAGTATCCGAAGTCGTCGGCCTCGAGGCTGACCCGTCCAACCACTTGCTCACCCATGCCATGGCCCCTAATGTGGCCGGCGTGATCGGTTCAGCCGTGGCCGCAGGTATCCTGCTCGGCTTCCTCGGATAGCTCCGCTCGACTCATGCTTGACGTCCATACGGCCACATACCTCATAAACGGCGGCACCAGCCTGACCCTTGGCATCCTGCTGCTCACGCTCAAGCCTTTCCAGGGCACGGAGGACAGGGCCTACTGGACCATCAAGAAATACCTTGCATATACAGCATTCATCGACGTCCTCATAGACGCGGTGATGCTGTATGTGATTTTTAGGGGGATAGGCAACGGATTCCCTGACTCTTTCGCATTGCCGGCCGCCCACTGGTGCCAGGCTTTCTTCCTGGCATCCGCAACCTTGATGCTCCTCAAGGAAGACGCCGCATACGGGCGCTTCCTCAGATGGGGGACATATCCGCTCGGCGTGCTGATGCTGCTCTTCTTAGGGGGATTCGCGGCGTTCTTGGCAGGACACGGCGGCTCCCCGGATCCGCTCACGCACTACTGCCGCACTGACTGGTATGCCGGACTGACCATAGCCGCGCACATTCCTCTGCTTCTTGCGATACTCGGCAGTTTAGTCCTGATCGCGATGGCTGCCAAGCGGTTCTCGCTCAATGTCGTCACTTCTACTCTGGGGATGATGCGGTGAAGATCGGCAGAGTCAGACAGTTCTTCACGATATACGGCGCCTACATCATCGTCACCACCTTGAACATGTTTCTCTTCTGCGAGACGCTCAGCATAATGTGCATAAACCTGCGCGCCGTTTTGAAACTGCTGAATGTCATCATGGTGTTCAACATGGAACCGCTTCTTATGAGCACCGGACAGAAAATGGCCGATTATGATGCTGCCGAAGCAGCAGCAGGAGAGGAAGAAGAAAAGGAGGCGCCGCTCCGCGCGGAAATGGTAGAAAGCGCGATGAAGAGGTGGCTGAACTCCAAAGACAAACCATATCTCAAAGAGGGACTCGCCCTCCCCGACGTGGCGGACCAGATGGGGATAAGCGGCCTCCAGCTCTCATACTACCTCAACCATTATCTCGGAGTCAACTTCAACTCCTGGATCAACCGGCTCCGTATCGGGGAGGCCAAACGCCTGATGGAGGCAAATCCTCAGATGCAGATTGGCGATGTCGCGTCCGCTGTCGGCTACTCCGAAATCGCAGTCTTCTCCCGCAATTTCAAGAAGGCCGAAGGAATCACGGCCACCGAGTACAGGAAGCGCTGCGCTCCGGAAGTCGAGATCCAGTAATCGATAGCCCCTTTCTGCGTCTGCTGGGCTGCCGGTCTGCGGGTCTGCAGGGCTACTGGGCTGCTGGCTTCTGGGCTGCCTCGCGAAGTGCCGCCTCGCGAAGTGCCGTCCAGGTGTGAGCGGAAACGCCGGAAAAGGCTCATACCTGGCGGTGGCGGACGCCGCAGAGAGCGGTACAGGGCAGACGGACAGTCCAGGTGTGAGCGGAAACACCGGGAAAGGCTCATACCTGGCAGAGGCGGACGCCATGCGCGGCGGCGAGGTGATGTGGCGGCGCGTGCGTGGCGATGGCGGACACCCGTGGAACATCCTCCGGCGCGTGGAACATCGCCGTGCGCACCAGGGGCGTTTTCACTCACCGCGCTGATTTCGGAAAGCCCGCGTGCGCAAAAAGGGGGCTGGTGCGCACGGCGAGTCAACCAGAATCAGGAAAACTCAACCCTTTTCAGGCAAATGCCGCCGACCTCCGTATTTTGCCGCTCACCCATGGAACAAACTGGAAATATTCTATTTTACCCCCCCCCTTTTGACTAAATAATAAAGAAAAAATCAAACAAAATGGCCGAAAAACGACCAATTTTGCGTGTTGGCGATTTAGATGAGTCCCACAAGCTATAACGAACACTTAAATTTGAAATTAAAATATTTTAGCCAGATGAAAAAAGTTTTGACAGCCGCAATATTGGCGGTAACAACCTGCGCTTTTATCGGCTGCACGAAGAACGAGGTGAGATCCATCAGCGACAACCCTCAGGCAGTCCGTTTCCTCCCGCTTAACGGCAAACACTCCACCAAGGTCATGGTCGACGGCATCACCTATCCTGACAATCTCCCTTTCGGCACGCTCGCATACTACCTTCCAAGCGGAAAGAACTGGAACGCCAACAAGGCGGATGCCACTCTCTACATCCCTAAAAGCGAGGTGGTGCACAACAACGGCAACTGGGAGGTTAAAGGTAAGACATACTATTGGCCGAAGAGCGGCTCACTCACCTTCTTCGCCTATAGCCCGTTCGCCCACGAAGACGGAACTCTTCTCGCTGTCGATAAAGTCTCTAACACTACCCATGATGATGGTATTTATATAGAGAACTATGATGTGCATGCGCATCAGGCTACCGACTTCATGGTGGCTGACATCGCCATGGACAAGACAGCGAACGAGTCGAACGGCGGATACACCGGTGTCCCTATCGTATTCCGCCACAAGCTTTCGCAGATAGTCGGCATCAACTTCCAGACCGTCATCACCAACGGCAACGCTCTCGTGAAGCATGATTACTCGTACGGACGCAGCACCCACGGACCCCTGCAAGCAGGCGATGTGGTGTTCAAACTCAAGGAAGTTGAGGTCCAGAATCTCTATACAGTAGGCGACTATGTATATTCAGGCACAGGTGCAGGCACAGGTGCAGGCTCTGTAGCCCATGACGGCTGGGCGAATCAGGTTCTGAGCTCGAAGGAGAAGTACCATTGGTTCGACAAAACTCCTGAGGCATTTGACGGCAACACCACATTCAACCTGACATACAAGACCCAAGATGCCACCCGCAACGATTACCTCCTCATCCTGCCGCAGCCTTTGAAAACCTCGGCCCCTACTACCCCGACCCCTGCGACAACGGATCCGCTCATCCACATCGAGTACCAGGTGCTGACCTACAGCGACGCTACCAACCACTCCACCGAGGATGTGATTGAGGATGTTTACCTGTATGACATCCATAACAGCGCCAGCGCAATCGAGATGAATAAGAAGATAACCTACAACTTCAAGATCAACCTCGAGAACAACAAGATTTACTGGGCTCCGTCTGTTGCAGACTGGGAAGGCGTAACTTACGACAACATCGAAATCAAATAGACAGCCACAGACCGCGCTTAGAAGTTGTTTTGAGTTTCAACATATCCCTAAGCGACGGCAGATTATTTCAGTATCAGGGCGGGTGAAACTGCCCTGATGCACCAAGATGGGAAGAATTGCGACAATGACAATCGTCGCCACAGCCGTGGCGGGCCTGCTTTTCCTCTCCCCTGCCCAGGCGCAGGATGATAGAGGGAGAGCAGCCGAATTCTCTGTTGACTTCCGCTGGGACAGGGCCGTGCTCGACCCCGCCTACAAGAACACCGGCGAGAGGCTGCGCGCCCTCGCAGACTCCATCGCATCCATAGGCATAGGGAGCATCGACAGCCTCAGCGTGCTGTCGTTCTCCTCACCTGAAGGCAACTACACCTACAACCTCAGGCTCGCCGAGAGGCGTGCGGCCGCAATCGGAGGCTACCTGCGGAGCAACTGGCCGGAGTTCGACGGCAGGCTGCGCGTCAGTGGCGGCGGAGAGTCCTGGCAGCTCCTCCGGGAGCGGGTTCTCAGCAGCACCTCCCTAAGCGAGACACAGAAGCGCAATCTGCTCTCCATCATAGACTCCCCCGTATCAGCCGAGCAGAAAAAGGCCCTCATCCACACCTACGATCCGGCTCTCTGGAACCGGCTCGTCCGCCACTGGTTCCCAGACATGAGGCGCACGTTCATCCGCCTCAACTGGACAGAGCCGCGCCCTGAGTTCCCTTCCGTCCCCGTGCTCTCCACACGCCAGCCTGACGTGACCCTCACATCTCCGGGAAGCGGCCTCATCCCGTCCTCCCGCGAATCCTACGGCTACCGTACAATTCTCGCGCTCAAGACCAATCTGCTCTACGACCTTGTCACAGCCCTCAACTTCGAACTTGAGGTGCCGCTCGGGGACAGGTTCTCCCTGGCTGTCGAAGATGTTTTCCCTTGGTGGAACTGGGGCCCTAACGGGCGGAAGTACTGCTTCCAGATGTGGGAAATCGGGGTTGAACCGAGATGGTGGTTCGCCAAGAGCCCGGAGCGTGACCGCCTCTCCGGACACTTCCTCGGACTCTACGCGATGTCCGCCAAATACGACTTCCAGTGGGACACCAAGTTCTGCTGGCAGGGAGAATACTGGTCTACGGGACTCACCTACGGCTACTCCATGCCTCTCGGCGAGGTCTGCAACCTGGAACTCTCCGCCTCACTCGGATTTCTGCGCAGCGACTGGAGGCACTATCAGCCCGACGAAAACTACGAGCACCTCTACCGCGACCCGTTCCGCACCGGCGTATTCTCATGGTTCGGCCCGACGAAGCTCAAGGTCTCGCTCGTCGTACCTATACAGGTAAAATACAGGAGGGACGCGAGATGAGACTGCCCGGCACCACATACAGGCTCATCGGCAGGGCTGCGCTCTCCGCCATCCTCGTCTCGGCTGTCCTGACAAGCTGTGAGCGGCGGCCGCTGGACGACCCGGACTTCAACACCAGCATCAATGTCAAGGTGAGCGTCGAGGCCATCTCCAATGTCTCCTGCGACATCTACAACGACAAGATACCCGTCCCGAAGATAGACCCGGACATGATGCATGTGCTCTTCTTTGAGGAGACTGGCGACGCTCTCGCGACCGAGGCCTATATCAGCACCAAGTCGACCGACTCCGACGGGAACACTGTCTTCAGCGGCAAACTCAGCATCGCCCCGGGGACATACAGGATGTACATCTACAACTTCGGCACGGAGAACACCCTCATCCGCAACACCTACAGCTGGGAAAGCGCCGAGGCCTATGCCGCCAATGTCCCGGACAGGATATCCAGAAGCTACCAGACCAAGGTGCCGGCAGAGGAATCCATCACATACTCTCCGGATCATCTCGTGGTGGCGAGAAGCCCTCAGGAGGTAATCCCGTATCATTCGGGGATATACACCGTCAAGGCGGAGTCGCGTTCGGTGGTGGAGAGTTACTATCTGCAGATCAAGGTGGACGGTATCGAATATGTCTCCGGTGCGAGGGCGGTGCTCTCAGGGATGTCCGGCGGCAACCGCATAGCCCTCGGCGAGCGCATGGACGATCAGCGCAGCTCCATCTTCTTCCCTCTGGTCAAGAGCGACGACAAGGGCGTGCCTGTCATCTGCTGCATCTTCAACACCTTCGGCCGCCCGGACGACTCGCTCAACTCGCTCGAGGTCACGTTCGACATAGTGACGAAGGCCGGCGAGTCCGTCCAGAAGACCTTCGACATCTCCGAGCTCTTCCGCAGCGAGGACTGCATCAAGCATCACTGGCTGCTGCTCGACGAGACCATCAAGATCGATCCGCCGAAGACGCCTGACCCGGGCGGATTCAACCCGTCCGTAGACGACTGGGAGAACGAAAACCACGATATAATATTATAAAATCAAAAATACCAATTTATGAAAAGAATTATTTTACTCGCAGCATCGGCCATGGCAATACTCGCCGGCTGCACCAAAAACGAAGTCAGAGTGAATGCTCCTGATAAGGAAATCACTTTCCAGACAGTCAGCACCAAGGCAGGCGCAGTCTTTGAGACGGACAAACATTTCCGCTCCTATGCATATTTTCTTGAGAAAGGGAAAACCTGGGATGACAATCATGCCGAGGCGAAAGCTTATATCGACAATGCCCTGATTACTTACATCACTCCTGCTTCAGGTAAAGGTTACTGGGCAGCAGCCGATACTTATTACTGGCCAAAGCAGGGTTCTCTGACATTCTTTGCCTGGACAGATAACACTATTCATAACCCTACTAGCAATCCCGCTCCGAGCGTTGGTACGGGAGCGACCGTAAGTTGTGCACATGACACAGGTATCAAGATTACAGACTATTCGGTTAAGGACAATCTTAATAAGGATATCCTTGTAGCGGAGATTGCCAAGAACAAGAAAAGTAATGAATCTGCCACCGGTACATGGGAGAATGGCGTTCCGACCGTTTTCCGCCACGCACTCGCTAAAGTAGAGTTCAAGGTCAACAAAAAAATGGACTATCCTAACGTAAAGTTCAGAGTCAAGAGCATCACTCTGAACAAAGTATCCACAAGGGGTACCTTCACTCAGTATCAGTCCAACCCTAATCCAGAAAACTGGGGATGGAATGGCTGGGGCATACAAGAAAACCTCACTGTATTCACAGGCGACAAGGAAGTTACCAAAACAGCCGATTCGACACCTGCAGAATTTGACGCATTGAATCCTGGTACAAGTGATTATTCTATTGTACTGCCTCAGATCCTCCGCGACAAGACTGACCCTACGCTTACCATCAAGTACGAGATCATCACATCTTATGTTGCCGGTAAGCCGGTCACAGAGACAGTTACAGATACCAAAGATCTCAAGGATATATATAAGAACGACTGGGAGTGCAATAAGAAGTATGTTCTCGGAATCACTCTTGGTCTTAACGAGATTTACTGGGATCCTTCAGTTGTGGATTGGGAAAATGGTACCGTTACCGACATCCCGTTCTAAGACACTTCTATGATGCGTGGCACTTTAAATCCGCGCGTCTTCATCACAGTCTGAAAGGGCCTGACCGCCCTTTCAGGCACAAATCAAAACGCAAGAAATGCTCAAGAGACTGATTATACCGGCCATATTGGTCCTGACACTTGGCTGCTGCACGAAAATAGTGCAGCAGAGCGGTCCTATGGATAATACCGAAATCAGCTATCAGGTGATAAGCAAAAGGACAAAGGCACCCTTAGAAGCGTACCCGACAATGGTCCCGTTCGTCTCTTCTGCATGGTATCTGCCACAGGGGAAGAAGTGGGACGCCAACAAGGCGGACGCCCAGCTGTACATCTCCTCCGCTGTCATAAGTTACGACCCCGCCACAAACGTCTTCAAGGCAGCGACACCGTATTATTGGCCCAAGAAGGGGTCTCTTACATTTATGGCCTATTCCCCGAAATCTGACAAAATACAGATTACCAAGGACAATGGCGTGGAGATTACGGGCTGGGAGACAAACGGGAGCGATAAGAGAATCGATCTTATGGTGGCAGACATGGTAAAGGACAAGTCAGCCAACGGGACTTCATACGGCATGGTCGGCGTACCTATCGTATTCAGGCATATTCTTTCCAAAGTAGCTGTGACGGCATTCATAGAAGATGGAGTAAGCGGGAAAGAGATTTACCTGAACAGAATAATTTTCCGCAATGTCTATGGCAATGCGGATTTCAACGGCGCGGAATGGACCAACAGAGGTGATGTCCACGATGTTGACAACACGCTGACCCCGGCTATAAAGTTAGGTATCGATAAGACACATATCATCGAGACAATGCTTCTGATACCTCAGAGCCTTTCGGCCATCGGCACCACGAGGGGGAATGTCAAGATGGAGATCTACTACACCATCAATGACAACGGAACCAGCAAAGACGAACATGTGATTATATCTCTCAACCAGCACGGCGCGGCCTGGGAAAGAGGGAAATACACTGAATATCAGATTATATTCGGAACTTCTGACCATCCTATCGATTTCGAAGGAAGCGTTTCCAACTGGACCGACTATGAAAATACTGACATTGTAATCGGAGGATAGAGACATGCACAGGATAAGAACAGCATTATTCGTATCCGCGGCAGTATTGCTTGGCTCATGCACCAAACCCCAAGGTGAGGAGCACGGGGCGGCCATCGGATTCAGCACAAGCACCGTTTCGCAGGTTGAAGGCACCAAGGCAAACCATACCGGCGAATCAACCACGACCGCAACCCTGCGGAACAAACCCTTCGGAGTATATGGAATGTATTCAGTCACCGACGGTGGAAAAGGCACCAACGTATTCGACTTTTCTTCTCCGGTGGAGGTGCGTTATACAGAAGATGTCATCAGCCACAAAACCAACTGGACATATACGTTCAGCGGGTCGCAGTATTCCGCCAAGAAGTACTGGAAAAGGAATATGTATTACCGGTTCAGGGCCTATCACCCGTACGATGCCACCCTTCTGCAATCCAGCTCATCCGCAGACGGTATCGACATAGAATACCGCATCCTGGACGACAGTTATGACCTTCTGTTGGCTTCAGCAAAGCGATATCCGGCAAATGACGGCTACGGCACAGTGCAGATGGTGTTCAATCACGCTCTGTGCGCCCTGAAATTCAAAATAGCATTCAAGGAGACGGTTACTCCAGCCACATACACGGACAATATAATCCATTTCTACATCAAGGGATTAAACGCCTACGGGCATCTTAACTACACCGGATTCGGCGCAGACGAAGCGTTCAACTGGTCAGGAACATTCAACAGCCAGGACAAGCTTTACGAATGGACCGGAAACAAGACATTCGGAGTCAAGGGGCATGTAGTGCCTACGGATATATTGGAAAGCAACGAATACTTTTTCGCCATTCCGCAAACGTGCAGTGACCCGGCAAACGGTCCGACATCCATCCACCTGTTCACCAAGAAAAGCGGAGGAGACAACGAAATCGACCATACCGTCAACCTGCAGCCGCTCAAATGGGAAGCCGGCAAAATCTACACTTACACGCTTCTTGTCAATAAATCCGACATCGAGGTATCCGTCACCATCGAGCCTTGGCTCACCAAACAAGTCCCTGTGGACATTTATCTGTAGTACGCCATGAAGAGGTTTCTATTGTTAATATTCTTCATTTCTCTGATAGGATGCAGCAAGAACCCGCACGCCACGGAAAGCGGAAGCGGGAATATTGAGATATCCATAACTCTTCCCGCCACCAAATCAGCCAGGAGCGGGGATGAGATAAAGTCTCTGCGTATCTGGCTCGTGGACAAGAACGGTAAGATAGTAAGAGTCATTACAAGTGATGCCGGAAGTCCGGCCGCGGGAGAGGACGGCATCACCATGACAGGAGTGGGAACTGCATCGGCACAGTTTGTCAATGTGGAACGCGCCTCATACACGCTCTATTTCGTGGCCAACAGCGACGCGCTGTCTTCGTATCTTGCGGGAGCCACAATTGATGATACTTTCAAGAAGGCGACCATCGACTATGAGTACGGTATAAACGGAATGCCGCTGAGCGTCGTGAAAGAAATCCATGTAGTCCCGGGCAAGAATATGATCAGCGCTTCTCTTGTCAGAATATGCGCCAAGATACATGTAACTGTCCGGAACAGCACCCTTGACAAAATGATTTGGATCAAGGACATAAGCCTCAATGACATCCGCCCGGACAAGACCTATCTTTTCGAGCAAGACAGCTTCTGTCCAGGGGCCGTATACGAGGAATTGGAGAAAATAATCACCCCAATAGGTCTTGCGCCAAACGAGGAGATGACTTATCCTGCCGTGTACCTTTTCGAGACCGACAAAGCTCCGGGAATAAAAATTCGCGGAGGTGTATTTGCCGACACTCAGACAGAAGAACCGGATGTCACCACCCAGACCATCTCATCATACTCATTCGAAGAGACGAGTGAAAGCCTAAGTACAGGCAATCAATATCTAGTAATGAACAAAAGCATGAGATATCTGCTGAAAGGACATAAGAGCGGCTCGGTGGCTATCGATTTTCTCGCAAGCGGAGACAATCCGAAGAACCACCTGCTTGCCAGCAGCAACATTGAAGACTATCTCTGGACTTACGAGTCGAAATTGGTGTGGGAATATTACTACGATCTTAAAAACATCGGGCAGAACAAATACCTGAGAAACTCCTCCGGCAAGCTTAACCTTGGCACAAGTATAGACAACTTCACTTTCAACGGAAATAAAACCGACGGGTACACAATCAGTTCCGGCAGCAACTATATATGGAACAATGCCGGGTCCCTTAACTTCAACGCCAACGGCAAGTCCCCACAGAATCAATGGTACTTCTATAAAGTAACTTCAGTCAGCACCACGGAAGAAGTATTTGCCGGTGCGGAAGCCCTTATAAACTACGCCGATGACGATCTGAACCATATAGACCCGGATCTTGGTGTAGCTGTCCCTCTACAGAGGATCAAGCGCAACGAGAGTATCGACATAAGAGTCAATATCTTTTTCAACAAGAATACCGGGAAACTGGATTTCGAGACAGAGACTTGGAAAACGGTCGATAATGAAACCACTTTTGATTAGATTACCATCATGAAGAAAAGATACTTTTCCACCATATTCGCAGCGATATTCCTGCTTATGATGACTTCCTGCGTCAGGGAGCAGTTTGCCCCGGGCGGCCTTACCGGCGGAGAGGGCTACCTCTACCTGAAATTCGGCTCGGCTCCGAATGTGGAGATAAGCACCAAGGCTACCCTCAAAGATGAAAGTGAGAACAGGATAATGAACCTTTATGTGTTCGTCTTCGACCAGGACAGACACAAGATTCACAGCAAGTGGTACAGCGAACTTGACCGCACGAACAGCGAAGGAGAACTGGATGTCATCGAAGAAGGATGGTATAGGGTGAACAGTTCGCAGGCAGACCAGCCAAGTACCGGAGTCATCAAGATCAAAGCCCCTTCCGGGTCAGGATTCAAAATCTATGTGTTTGCGAACATTGACGGAGATATGGTGAAAATATCTTCCGAGATGCTGTCTCACAATATAAATACCGAGGATGACATAAAGAATTTCCAGGTATATATCAATCAGGAGACAACCTCCAGAAATGGATACTTCCCTATGTCCGGAAGCATATCCGGAGTTACGGTAAGCGACGGTGAGGGTATCACCATAGGTGGAGGAGGCTCAGGCAGCCTTATACTCCGAAGAATGGATGCCAAGATAAAGTTTACGTTCAAAACAGGCACAAGACCTGACGAGAACGGCCAGGTCATCCAGTCTTTCGAGCCGAAAGGGTGGAGAGTATTCAACATCCCTAAGACGGCCTTTCTGATGGAGGGAAATGAAGACGCATGCAGCGTTGATCCGAATACTCCGACCGGAGACTACTCACAGTACGCCTCTTTATTCTTCGACAGCGAATGGGCAAATTTCGAAGAATTCCCGGACCAGAACACCTCGTCTTTCTCTTTCTACATGATGGAGAACAGGCAGACGCCGAAAAACTCCTCATTCACAAACTACCAGGACAGAAGCAGGCAGAAAAAAACCGCCACCGGACTCAATGAAGTACAGGCTGTGGAATACACCAGCCTTTCCGGAAAGACAAGTACCAAGTCCATGCGCATCTTCCAAAATGCAAACGACTTCTCAACTTATGTCCTGGTATCCGCCAAGGTCATCATGAAACTGACCGGCAGCGAGGCAGGACAGACTTTGGGCGGTGACGTGCTGTATCTTATCCATCTGGGGGACTGGAACAGCACCATTCACAACGGAAGTTCAGAGCACTGGAATGATGACGAATACGGGAATGTAGCCAATTTCCAGACTCGAAGGAACACAAGTTACAACTATACCGTCACCGTCAATTCGGTCAACAATATACGAATCGAAGTCGAGACCTCGGACGGGGAAAACATCGAGAACCAGCCCGGTGCTTCAGGGCAGATAACTATAGCCAAAGAGGAAATCGCCATTTGCGATGCCCACTACGAGGCCAAGACCATGACCTTCAGTGCGAAGAATTTCTTCGAGGGGACAACCGCTACGGCCGATGACCTGACATGGCGGGTAAGCACACCTTTCGGGGAAGGTTCTCCATCCATAGGACATGACGGAGAGGACATCCCGGCCGGACTGGACTACAAATGGGTTCACTTCAGACTCAACAAAAAGGACGCATCCACCAAATTCTATAAAGACATACGACGCAGGTACACAAACCGCGCCTTCGCCGAGTCATCCACTTTCAGAAGCGCCGAAGACAACAAGGAGTCTGACGGGAGCAACGACCCCGGCCTTGAGGGCTACCACAATGACGGCGTGATGGATATCATCGATATGGTGAAATACATCAAGACGCAAGTGAAAAGATACGCGTCATGGCTTGAGAACGGCGGTAATTATGCAGACTACAAATGCGACTTCGACAGCGAGAATCTCAATGATGCCAAGATATGCGTAACTGTGTTCGTGGACGAGTATTACTACGATAAGGATCCTATCTTCGGCGGGTCTTCCCCTACACTTTGGAAGCGATTTGTCAATAAGGAAGAGCGCGCCATGCACATATTGTGCAACTCCAATACCAGTAAGGACCTTGAATCGCGCGCCACCGGCTCCGTCATCACCATACAGCAAAAACCAATAACGAGCATATACAATACGGATGAAAGTTACACCAGGCTCCAAAATGCATGGGGGCTCGAATCCGTGGACGAATATGCGGATAAGGTATTCACCTACAATCAAGACGGGTCCCGGAACGGCTCGGGCAATAATACGGATGACTACAATGGCCTGGCCAACAGCGTCTTCGAATGGGGACTTGCGCCAGACGGAACCACAGTGAGCAACATCACCACCATACAGGGCGACGTCAGATGGGACAAATATCTCTCGTTTGAAGTGGGAAACGAACTTCCTCAGCTTAGGGACGGATATGAGTCTCTAAGATATATATGCATGTCCCGCAACAGGGACAACAACGGAAACGGCGTCATAGACCGCGATGAGGTAAGATGGTATCTTGCATCCGTAAGACAGCTGATAGGTATGTATGTGGGAGACGGCGTACTGGAAAGCTCGGTACGTATATACAACAGATCCACCGCTGACCGCAATTCGGATGATCCTGCGCGCTGGAGGCAGCATGTCATCTCCAGCACCAAGTATTTAAAAGACGATGAGCCTACTGTCATCTGGGGAGAGGAGGGTATCTCCACAGGAAATATCAGCGGCTCAAAGCAATGGGGAGGAATTACAAATTTCACCATAAGATGTGTAAGGAACCTTGGTCTGGCAAACGATGCTCCTATAAATGAGAAGCCTGATGACTATATCCAGGCCTCGCAGAATGCGGACGGCTCATATACTTTCGAATGCACCCACATCAATGAAAGCGCCCTGAGGTACTACTCTTCAAGAGAGCTTGACTATGAGGATGAGCGTGCCACCGCAAACAGCCTTTACAAGAAATTCGAGACCGCACCCAAGGACCAAAGCTGGACATCAGGAGCGGTAAAGTTCAAAGCCCTCAATGATGAAGTCAGCAAATATGGTTCTTCCGTATATGCAGGGTATTGCCCTGACGGATACAGGCTTCCAAGCCAGACAGAACTTGCTGTAATGAGATACTACACGAGCTTGGTGTCGTCCGGAACTTATCCAAGCAGAACTTTCTGGTCCTTTGGAGTGGAGGCTTTGGGTGGCAGCGGAAAAGACGGCGGCAACAAATACGGATTCTGTACAGACGGTAGCAACATTTCACTCAGCGAAAACGCCACTTTCTCTAAAGCACGCTGCGTCCGCGACATCCGCGTCAACTGACCCGTCCCGGCAGTGACCTGTGCTTTCCGCCGCACCTGCTCTTGCTGCCACCGTCGCGCGCAGCCCCCGATGCTAAGACGAGCCTCGCGTACACCACAGGGCCATTTTCTGCACCGCACTGTCCGGCGAGGCCGTCCCGTACAACAGAAGGCCTGATTCTGTACGGCGCGGTGGGGCCTGCCGTCACAGGACCGCCTCTTGCCCATTGCTGAAGCCCGCCGCTGCCAGGTGTGAGCCTATTCCGGCGTTTCCGCTGCTACCTGGACTGTCCGCATGCCCTGCATGACCCTCTGCGGCACCCGTCGCTTCAAGGTGTGAGCCTATTCCGGCGTTTCCGCTGCTACCTGGACCGTCCACCTGCCCTGCATGGCCCTCTGCGGCACCCGCCACCGCCAGGTGTGAGCCGCTTCCGCCGGATCGGCTCACACCTGCATCGCGTGACTCAGGCTCCTGACCCGACACTATGGCAGCGGGCGCCCGGGACAGGCGGCCTCCTGCGATGCTTTTGTGTTGAGCAGGAGGCTGCCCGCTCCCGAGGCGCCGCCCATTTTAGTAAGCGGCCGAAAATAAGTCGCCGCAGATTCGGCAAAGATTTTTGTGGATAGATTTCTTTTTGAAGAAGGAGTGTGCCGGTGCACATGACTGATAAAAAAAGGAATATTTTGTGTATATTTGCGTCTAACCGCTTCAGCGGCCAGACGCATTTGACTAATAACAAACTCTATATGTCCAACAAACTACAGGAACTTACCGACAAGCTCTACAACGAGGGACTGTCGAAAGGCAAGGAGGAGGGAGAACTCCTTCTTGCCAAGGCACATAAAGAAGCCGACGAGATCGTGGCCAAGGCCAGGGCCGAAGCCGCTTCCATAATGGAGAAAGCGGAGAGCGACGCCGCCGGGCTGAAGGCCAAGGCCGAATCAGACATCAAGATGGCCGCTTCCCAGAGCCTCCAGACAGCCAAGAAGAGCATCGAGGACCTCCTGCTCGGCTCCCTCGTCTCCGACAAGGTCAAAGAATCCCTCTCCGACCCGGAGTTCATCAAGAAGATAATCGTGGCCGTAGCCGACAAGTTCAACGCCGAGGAGAGCTGCGACCTCTCCCTCGTCCTCCCCGCCTCGCTCCAGTCGGAGCTTGAGCCGTGGGTCAAGGACGGCCTGCAGAAGCAGCTCGGCAAGGGCGTACAGGCACAGTTCTCCAAAAGGATCTCCGGCGGCTTCACCATCGGCCCCAAGGAGGGCAGCTGGTATGTGAGCCTGAGCGACGAGACGTTCCGCGAACTCATCGCCGAATACATCCGCCCGGTGACAAGGAAGATTCTCTTCGGGCAGGATGAATAACTACGAATACATCATAGCGGGACTCCCCCTCCTGCAGAGCGGCTCTCCCAAGGGCTGGCACATTGACTGCGCCGCCCTCATAGGAGACATACGCTCCAATCTCTCCGCGAGGGACAATGCCCTGCTGGACTTCTTCCTCTCCGGCTACGATCAGGACAGCCTCGGCGCGGCGTTCTACGAGACCGCCCTCTCCCACCGCAACCGCTTCATCCGCGAGTTCTTCACCTACGACCTCATGGTCCGCAACACCAAGGTGGACTGGATCAACTCCACTGTCGACCGCCCGGAAGGCACGGACGTCATCAAGATGGACAGCGGCCTGGAAGACGAGGAACTGATGCGCCAGGAAGTGCGCGCCGTACTCGACTGCGGAGACATCATCCGCAGGGAGAGGGGCCTCGACGACCTGATGTGGCGCAAGGCGGACGAGCTGACACTCTGGTCGCTCTTCGACATGAGCGTCATCCTGGCCTTCACGGCCAAGCTCAAGGTCGTGGAGAGATGGGAGAAGCTGGATCCGGAGACAGGACAGGAGTACTTCCGCAAACTCGTCCAGGAGATCCGGGCGACATACGACAACAAAAAAAACACTGATATACAATGAAGACAACAGGAAAGGTGACGGGCATCGTCTCAAACCTCGTGACGGTGGCCGTAGACGGGCCTGTGGCTGAGAACGAGCTCTGCCATATCGACCTGGACGGGACACAGCTCCTCGCCGAGGTCATCAAGGTCAACGGCGACAAGGCTTCCGTGCAGGTCTTCGAGAGCACCCGCGCCCTGAAGAACGGCGACAAGGTCGAGTTCCTGGGCAAGATGCTTGAGGCCACTCTCGGACCTGGACTTCTGTCCAGCGTCTACGACGGACTGCAGAACAACCTCGCCACCATGACAGACGTTTTCCTCAAGAGAGGAGAATACACGGATCCGCTGGACCGCGAGAAGCTCTGGGACTTCACCCCTGTCGCAAAGGCCGGTGACAAGGTCGCCGCCGCCGACTGGCTGGGAGAGGTCAAGGAAGGATGGCTGCCGCACAAGATAATGGTGCCGTTCAGCTTCAAGGGCGAGTACACCGTCAAGTCCGTCGCCCCGGCCGGGCAATACAATGTCGACACCGTGATCGCCACGCTCACAGGCCCTGAAGGGGATGTGGATGTGACCATGACCCAGAAATGGCCTGTCAAGGTGGCCGTCAAGGCATACCGCGAGAAGCCGCGCCCGGAGAAGATAATGGAGACCGGGGTGCGCGTGATCGACAGTTTCAACCCTATCGCCGAAGGCGGCACTGGCTTCATCCCGGGGCCTTTCGGCTGCGGCAAGACCGTGCTCCAGCATGCCATAGCCAAGCAGGGCGAGGCAGATGTGATAGTGATGGCGGCATGCGGAGAGCGTGCCAACGAGGTCGTGGAGATATTCACGGAGTTCCCTGAACTCGTGGACCCTCACACCGGCCGCAAGCTCATGGAGCGCACCACCATCATCTGCAACACCTCCAACATGCCTGTGGCGGCCCGCGAGGCGTCCGTCTACACGGCCATGACCATCTGCGAATACTACCGCGCGATGGGCCTGCGCTGCCTGCTGCTCGCCGACTCGACTTCCCGCTGGGCACAGGCCCTCAGGGAGATGTCCAACCGTATGGAGGAGCTCCCGGGCGCGGACGCGTTCCCTGTTGACCTCTCGGCCATCATCTCCAACTTCTACGCCCGCGCCGGCATGGTCCGGCTCGGCAACGGCAAGACAGGCGCCATCACATTCATCGGCACCGTCTCCCCTGCCGGAGGCAACCTCAAGGAGCCTGTGACCGAGTCCACCAAAAAAGCCGCGCGCTGCTTCTACGCCCTCGAGCAGAGCCGCGCCGACCAGAAGCGCTATCCGGCCGTCAACCCTATCGAATCCTACTCCAAGTATCTCGAATACCCTGAGATTATCGCCTGGCTCGACGCCAAGATCGAGAAAGGCTGGGTGGACAAGATCCTCAAGGCCAAGAACATAGTCCGCCGCGGCAAGGAGATGGCAGACCAGATCAACATCCTCGGCGACGACGGAGTACCTATGAGCTACCACGAGTCCTTCTGGAAGTCGGAGCTCATCGACTTCGCCTTCCTGCAGCAGGACGCGTTCGACGCCATCGACGCGGTATCCTCCATGGAAAGGCAGAAATACATGCTGGACCTGATTCTCGACATCTGCGACAAGACTTTCGACTTCGACGATTTCGAATCCTGCCGCGGCTTCTTCAAGCAGATTATCAACATACTCAAGCAGATGAACTACTCGGAGTATCAGGGCGACAAGTTCAAGGAATATCAGCAGCAGCTGAGCAAACTTCTCTCATAAAATGGCAGTCAAAGCATATCAACGCACATACACGCGCCTCAGCGCGATCACCAAGGCCACGGTGTCACTCAAGGCCGACGGAGTCGGCAACGACGAGCTGGCCACAGTGGACGGCAGGCTCGCCCAGATAGTCAAGACCAAGGGGGACACTGTCACACTGCAGGTATTCTCCGGCACGGAAGGCATCCCTACGGACGCCGAGGTCTCGTTCCTCGGAGCGCCTCCGACCCTGAAAGTCAGCGAGCAGCTCTCGGGACGCTTCTTCAACGCCTACGGCAAGCCTCTCGACGGAGGCCCTGAGGTCGAGGGAGAAGTACGCGAGATTGGCGGCCCGTCCGTCAACCCGTACAGGCGCCGCCAGCCATCGGAGCTCATCCCTACCGGAATCGCGGGCATCGACCTCAACAACACCCTCGTCTCCGGGCAGAAGATCCCGTTCTTCGCAGACCCCGACCAGCCGTACAACAAGGTGATGGCCGACGTGGCGATGAGGGCCGACGTGGACAAGATTATCCTCGGAGGAATGGGTCTGTCCAACGACGACTACCTCTTCTTCCGCCGCGAGTTCGAGTCAGCCGGCGCCCTGGACAGGATCGTCTCCTTCGTCAACACCACGGAGGACCCTCCTGTGGAGCGTCTGCTCATCCCTGACATGGCGCTCGCCGCGGCCGAGTACTTCGCCGTGGACAAGAACGAGAAGGTGCTCGTGCTCCTGACGGACATGACCCTCTACGCCGACGCCCTGTCCATCGTGTCCAACCGTATGGACCAGATCCCGTCCAAGGACTCCATGCCGGGTTCGCTCTACTCCGACCTCGCCAAGATCTACGAGAAGGCCGTGCAGCTCCCGTCAGGCGGCTCCATCACCATCATCGCGGTGACCACCCTCAACGACGGGGACATCACCCACGCGATCCCGGACAACACCGGCTATATCACTGAAGGCCAGCTCTTCCTGCGCGCCGACTCCGACTCGGGCAAGGTCATCGTGGACCCGTTCCGCTCGCTCAGCCGACTCAAGCAGCTCGTCCAGGGCAAGAAGACGCGCGAGGACCACTCCCAGGTGATGAACGCCGGAGTGCGCCTCTACGCCGACGCCCAGAACGCCAAGACCAAGCTCGAGAACGGTTTCGACCTCTCCGACTACGACCTCCGCTGCCTGGACTACGCCAAGGAGTACGCCACCCGCCTGCTCTCCATCGATGTCAACATCACCGTGGAGCAGATGCTCGACACAGCCTGGGAGATATTCGCCAAGTACTTCTCTCCGGCAGAGACAGGCATAAGGCAGTCATTGATAGACAAATACTGGAAGAGATAACATACTGTGGCCATTAAATTCCAATACAACAAGACTTCTCTGACGAATCTGGGCAAGCAGCTCAAGGTGCGCCAGAACGCCCTGCCGACCCTCAAGAACAAGGAGTCGGCGCTGCGTACTGCCGTACAGGCCGCCAAGAACGAGTCGCGCAGACTTGAGGCGGAGCTTGAGAAGGCGCTTGCAGGCTACAAGGACATCTCGGCCCTGTGGAACGAGTTCGAACCGGGCCTGATACGCATCACGGACGTGGACCTGCGCACCGTCAAGGTCGCGGGAGTCAAGACCCCGCAGCTGGACAAGATCCACTACGAGATCCGCCCGTTCAACGCCTTCGTCAAGCCAGCCTGGTTCGCCGACGGCATCAGGATACTCCAGGACCTGACACGGATAGGCATCGAGTCCGAAATCTTCGAGCAGAAGCGGCAGATTCTTGAATTCAACCGCAAGAAGACCACCCAGAAGGTCAACCTCTACGAGAAGGTGCAGATCCCGGGCTACCAGGAGGCCATACGCAAGATCAAGAGATATATGGAGGATGAGGAGAACCTCTCGAAGGCCGCATCCAAGATAGTCAAGACCCGTCACGAAGAAGAGGAGGAGGCAGAGCAATGATCACTTCAATGACCAAATACTCCTTCATTCTCCTCAAAGGAGAGAAGGACGGATTCCTGGACAGGCTCCAGGAATTGGGAGTGGTGGACATCAGCCGCTCGCAGAAGCCCGTGGACGATGTCTCCGGACGCATTGTCGCCGACATAGACGAGACCAGCGCCCTGATAAAATGCATCACCGCCGGCTCTGACGCGCACCTCGTGGAACTTCAGACAGACAGGCTCACGCTTGCCCGCAAACTCGACGAGGTAAGTGTCTGGGGCGACTACGACCGGGAGAAGCTCGCAGAGCTCGGAGCCAGGTTCTACCGCGTGCCGAAGAAGCAGTTCGATCCGCAGTGGGAGCAGCAATACGCTCTCCAGACCGTCGCGGAGAAGGACGGCAGCGTCTGGTTCGTCATCGTCGGCGACAATGCCGGCTTCCCTTACAAGGAGCTTCCAGCCCCGGAGAAGACCGAGGCGGAAGTCCGCTACGACCTTGAGAGGCTCGACGCCAGGATCTCAAGCTACAGCTCGGAACTGGAGAAGCGCCGCGCCGAGATCCCGTCGCTCGAAGAGAAGATCCATAAGCTCTATGCCGACCTCAGCCTCTATCTGGCGGGGATAACCGGCAAGAGCGCCGCAGAGGACAGCCTGCTGGTCTTCGAGGGTTTCGCCCCTTCGGAAGACGACGACAGGCTCAAGGCGGCCTTCGACGACATGGACATCTACTGGGAGGCCGAGCCGGCCCGGACAGCCGACAATCCTCCTATCAAGCTCAAGAACAACTGGTTCGTACGCCAGTTCGAGCCGCTTACCGCGATGTACGGAATGCCTGTCTACGACGAGTTCGACCCGACGGTGTTCCTCAGCATATTCTTCTTGCTCTTCTTCTCCATCTGTATGGGCGACATGGGCTACGGCCTGCTGCTCATACTCATAGGCCTGGCCCTCAAGGGCAAGGACGGAGGACTCGGCAAGATGTGGAGCCTGATCGTCACTCTCGGCGCGGGCACCGTGGCCGTAGGATTCGTCATGGGAGGACTCTTCGGAGTCAGCCTTCCGGACCAGAGCTGGGTGCCGGGATGGATGAAGAAATGCATGATTACCGGCGACATCCAGTTCGGCGGCAACGCCTACTCGAAGCAGATGGCTCTCTCTCTGGTCATCGGCGTCGTGCACATCTGCCTCGCTATGATCACGAAAGCCGTCTGGGCCGTCAAACGCGCCGGATTCAAGGACAGTCTCGGGACCCTCGGATGGACCCTGCTCATCGTGGGCGGAGTCACGGGCATCACTTTCGGAGCCGCCGGCATACTGCCGCAGACGGCGATGAAGCTCCTGCTCATAGGCATAGCGGCCATCTCGGCTCTCGGCATCTTCGTATTCAACCGCTGGGGCCGCAACCCTCTCCTCAATATGGGTGTCGGACTGTGGGACACCTACAGCATGGCCTCAGGCCTGATGAGCGATGTGCTCAGCTATGTCCGCCTGTACGCTCTCGGACTCTCCGGCAGCATGCTCGGGCAGACTTTCAACCTGCTCGCCGACATGGTCAAGGGCACAGACCCGACCTGGCAGTGGGTACCGTTCGTGCTCATACTCATAATCGGCCACGCGCTCAACCTTGCCATGAGTTGTCTGGGTGCTTTCGTGCACCCGCTGCGACTCAACTTCGTGGAGTTCTTCAAGAACTCCGGCTACGAGGGCATGGGAGCGGCCTACAATCCACTTGAAAAGTAAATAAAACAAATTAAAACACAAACAATTATGCTTAACACAATTCTTGGTTACGTCGGTCTCGGACTCATGTTCTGTCTGGCCTGTATCGGATCAGCCTACGGCACGACCATCGCGGGCAACGCCGCAGAAGGTGCTCTCAAAAAGATGCCTGAGAAGTCATCAACCTATATGATTCTCTCCGCCATCCCGGCCACCCAGGGTCTCTACGGCTTCCTCGCTTTCGTGCTCTGGCTCGGCAAGGACTTCGCCGGCAACGGGCTTCTCTACTTCAGCGTCGGCATCAGCGTCGGTGTGGTCTGCCTCGTCTCAGGTATCCGCCAGGGACAGGTCTGCGCCAACGGTATCATCGGCACCAGCCAGGGACACAATGTGATGACCCAGACGATGATCTACGCCGCCCTTCCTGAGTTCTACGCCATCCTCGCCCTCATCGCATCCATCCTCATCGGATAATGCCCTGAATATATGAAGAGGCTTTTCATGGCTCTTATGGCTCTGGCCGCAGTCTCGTGCGGCCAGAGCCTTTGCGATAGCGACCTGAGATACAAGGTGTCCGGGTCAGATGTCATCATCGACGCCTCCGACCTGCTGGACGACATCCCGCGCCAGCATCTGGTCAAGGACGCACGCTCCCTCGGTGTGGAGTGGCTCTACAACGATTTCGCCATCCAGTTCCGCACGCATGCCGGATTCACCATCTCCAACTACTTCAAGGACATCACCTACCCGGAAAGCGGGACCTATCACCTCTATGTCAGGGCTGTCGGCTCCGGCGACGGACGCGGCGCCTTCCGCCTCAGGGTCAACGACGCCTATGTGGACGGCAGCTTCGGGGACACAGCGGGAGCCGTACTGACAAAGGCGGCCAGTTTCGAAGTGAAGAAGGGAGAGACGGCCCAGCTGATGATCACCCGCATCACCGGCACACCGTCACTCGACTGCATAGTCCTCTCCAAGGACCCGGACCTCAGCGATGACAAGCTCAAGGAGAAGCAGTTCCCGGACTACATGGCACTGCTCCACGAATACGACCTCGGTGAAGGCCGCGGGGCCGTGAAATTCGGAGACCTCACGGGAGACGGCAAGACCGATTTCGTGGCCTTCTCGCCGGGATACTCCGCCTACGCCTATGACAACTCCGGAGCTCTCCTCTGGAGCTGGGAGGCACCGGAGGAGAACACGCGCAAGAGAGCCGAATTCGAAGCCCCAGGACTCATCTGGGACTTCGACCGCGACGGGCGCTGCGAACTCGTCCACTGGCGTGAAGACGCCGACGGGGAATGGCTCGTCATAGCCGACGGGCGCACTGGCGAAATCCTCAGGAAGACAGCCTGGCCGACAGCCCCGCACCCGCATGTCTACAACAACTTCCGGCTCGCGATAGCGAACACCGACGGCATCTACCCCTCCTCGATCCTCCTCTACTCCGACTGCGGTGTCTTCATGACCTACGGCATCTACGACAGCGGGCTGCAGGAGCAGTGGAGACATGTCGTCAACACACGCAAGGACCACCTCGGCCACTATTTCTACGCCCACGACCTCGACCATGACGGGATAGACGAGATTGTCGGCGGCTGGAGAGTGGTAGACGCCGGAGGCAACATCATCTGGAGCCGTCTGGAAGACATCTACGACAACCACGACCACGTGGACAGCTACTGTTTCGAGGACATGGACGGGGACGGGACAGATGAAATCGTGATCGCCGCCTGCGACCTCGGTGCGCAGGTGAGGGACGCTTTCACGGGCGAACTCCTCACGGCCGCCCCCGCCGAGCATACCCAGCAGATCACCGCAGGACACTTCCTCAAGGGATACAAGGAGCCACAGATCGCCGCAGGAGCCAGAATCTATCGCAACCGCAACTACGACCCGTATCTGCTGTCACAGGTCTACTGGATCGACAGCAAGGGCAAGCTCATCAGCCGCTGGCCGTCAAACGGCCTCAACGGCAACCCGGACATAATGAAGGGCGACTTCTACGGAGACGGCACGGACGTCTGCTTCTGGTACAAGTTCCTGATGCAGCCGGACGGGCGCGGCAAACTCTGCTGCAGCGGAGACATCTACCACTGCTTCGACTTCGAGCGCAACGGCGCCGCACAGCTCATCACCCGCAGCGGCTCGAAGATGCAGGTCTGGGGATGGAAATTCGCCAAGGCCGGCAAACCGGACAACGACCCGGACCGCCTCAAGGAGACAGTCGCCAACCACACTCACTATTAGACAGATCCCCGGCGAGTATTCTCTTATACCTCAACGCACCCTGAGGATAGCGGCGTCGAAGGCGCCGACCTCATCCAGACTCCAGGAAGAGCAGCCGCAGACAGGCTCGAGCTCCGGAGGCACGGCTATGCGCAGCCCGCGCGCGACGGCATCGGAGAAATTGCAGAACACGAGCCACGCCCCGGCGTCATCGTAGCGCAGGAAGGCGAAGTGCCGGTCCGCATCGAAGCCCGGAGAATCAAGGTTGCAGTAGCACAAGTCCCAGGACTTGCCGCTCCTGAACACCGGCATCGCAGCGCAGCCCAGCATCTGCCTGTACCGTGAGAGCACGGCGGACTCCTCCGGAAGCAGCCCCCCGGTGCCGTGGACGGCCTGATATAGCCGGCCGATGGAGGCGGGATGCGTGATGTCGAAGATGGAAGTGCGCCCGTTGCCGCTCTCGGCGGCATTCTCCCCCACCTCCTGGCCGAAATAGAGCATGAACGACGCGTCGTTGAAGAGCATCGACACGGCCAGCGCGGCCCAGGCACGGGACGGGGCCCCGAGGAAAAAGCCGGACGCGACCCTCTGCTCATCGTGGTTCTCAAGGAAATTGAGCATCCTCGGCTGGAGATCCCCGAGGAACTGCCAGTTCCAGGTGATGGCCCGGGCGGTCAGACTCCCGGCGCAGATTCCGCGCAGGCTGTCATACAGGCCGGACTTGTCGTAGAGCAGGTCGAAGCCGACCTCTTCTATGTATTTCCGGTAGTTGTCCTTCCCGTAGACCTCTGCCACGAAGAGGGTCTGCGGGGCATCCCGCCTGACAGCGGCAAGCAGTTCCCCGAGGGCCTCAGGCGGCACGAGCTCCACCATGTCGCAGCGGAAGCCGTCGACCCCGCGCGCAATCCAGAAGCGCAATATGTCCAGCATCGCGGCGCGGGTGGCAGGAGAACTCCAGTCGTTCTTGAGGGTGTCTGTCCAGTCAGCGTCGCAATAGTCAAAATGCACTATCGGGCCCTGATAATCACGGGCTACATGATTGGGGATATAGTCTATAAGCAGCTTGAGGCCGGCCGCGTGCACCCTCCCGACCAGCGCGTCGAACTCTTCCATCCGGCGCGACGGGCAATCGGCAAGATAGGGATTGACATCCTTCCAGTCGCTGACCGAATACGGGCAGCCGGGGTTCCCCTTGACGAAATCCCGGCCGCTGGCGTGACGCGGAATCCCCGTAAGCCAGAGGCAGTCAACCCCGAGAGACTTGATGTACTTGAGAGTCGGCTCATCCCAGGAAGAGAATCCCGGCTTGCCCCACAGACGGGCCAGAGCCTGATAGATAATGAGTTTCATTGTATGTCAGAAAGGATAACCCACGCCGAAATGGATGGCGAAACCGTCCCGGCGCAGCCATTTTGAAGGTCCGAGCCATCGGCTCCCCGCATCGCGGGACGGGTCATGGAGCTTGAAGCCCATGTCGAAGCGCAGGAGGATGAAGTCCATGTTGAGTCTCAGGCCAAATCCCCAGTCGGCGGCGAGGCTCTCCAGGCGCAGTTCGTCGATGTCCTCGTGTTGCCAGACATTTCCGGCCTCGGCGAAAAGCGCGCCCTCAAGTTTCCACAGCATCTTGAAGCGGTACTCCATGTCGGCTTCTATCTTGATGTCTCCCGTCTGGTTGGGGATGATGAAGAACGTGTCCATTTTGCTGAACCCCGGCCCGAGAGTCCTGACCTGCCAGCCGCGCATGCTGCTCGCGCCGCCGCAGTAGAACTGCTTCTCGAACGGAAGCGCCACCGAGTTGCCGTAAGCCCGTCCGACGCCTCCGTCAAGCCTGAACGCCAGCGCCTGGCTGTCGTTGCCCCCGAAACGGAAAGTCTTGCCCAGAGAGAGAGCCAGCTTCACATACTGGTTGTACGGCAGGCCATATAAAGTCCGCTGTCCCAGGGAGTTGAGCGGCAACTGGCCATTGAACAGGGAGATGAGGTTGCCCGCCACATCCACCGACACCCGGGCGTAATGATAAGGGGTCTTGGGCACGATGTCGGAGTTGGTCGTATAGTAGAATGTCCCGCCTACCCCCGCGTCTATCTGGTCCTCGAACGAATCCCAGAGGTAAGGGTTGCCCTTGAGGGTCTCCAGGAAATCCTCGCCTATGGCATAGAGTTTCACGAGGTTGAGCTGGAGCGGGTAGAACTGGTAGAAAACCTTCCTCCCCGACTGGCCCGTGTATCCGTATGAGAGTCCGGCTATGCTCCGGCGGTACTCCGGACGGTTCTGGTAGTTGAAGCTGGCCTTGATCTCGGTACGTGGGATGTTGTCCCGTCCCTCTATCCACCTGTTGCTGTATCCAAGCGCCTTCGGGAAGCTGACGGAGGCCGACATCCCATACTCGGCGGAACGCACGTCCGTGCCTGGCTTGAACTGCCAGTTCCCGGTGAAACCGAGGTTCAACAGTTCCCCGCCCCGGAAGAGGTTCTTGTGGAAGAATGTCAGCTGCGGCGATGTCCCGAGCAGGCCGGAGGAGTTGGACGAGGCTTCAAGGTTGACCTTGAACCCGAACACATTGGAGCCGCTCAGACGGATGTCACAGTCCACCACGGCGCTGTCCGCCGGCGTCATCTCGATGTTGACGTTGTTGAACACGTTGAATCCCGAGAAACGGTAATAGGTGGAATTCACCAGTTTCTCGCTGTACAGCTCGCCCGGCCGGATGTTGTTGAAACTCGCCAGGACCGGTTCACGGAAACGTATCGTCGAAGGGTAGTGGATCCTCACGTCCCCGATTCTGTACTTGACCGGAGGCACTGCGCTCAAAGGGCTCTCGTTGCGCGTGTAATCCTTTATCCTGTAATATAGTACCGTCTTGTCTCCCAGCGTGTCGGCCTCGAAGAAGTAGTGATTCTTGTTGAAGTTGTAGTAGCCCAGGTTCCTGAAATACGCGGCTCCCCTCTCCGTCTCGGCAGAGAGGGCCTTCTCTGACAGGGGGCTCCCGACACGGATGCTGACGGCGGCGCTGTCCCTGCGGAAGTCCTCCGCGAACTCCCCTGCCGGAACTTCAAAGACCAGGCTGTCTATACGGTGTCGCCGCCCGGGCTCCACGACATATCGCACGGCCGCCTTCTTCCCCTTGAATTCGACTTCAGGGGTGACCTTGGCATCATAATAGCCAAGGTAAACGAGCCTTGTGCGCATGGCCGAGGCCGAGGACTGCATCTGGACAGGGTCGAACACCACTGGCGCCGTGCCTATCTTCTCCCAGAAGGAATTGATCCCCCGTCCGCTGCCATTCGACCAGTTGTAGACCCCCACGAAAGGATTCCACCCAAAGATGGAGGAATTGGGCTGCTGGCGCACATACGATGAGACCTCCGAGGCACGCGGCCCGTCGTCGCCGCGTACGCTCACCTTGCTGGAGGAGAGCAGGTAACGCCCCTCCGGCAGACGGCTGGTGGTGCTGCAGGAGACGAGCAGGAGAAGCAACAGGAGCGGGGATTTCCTCATAACTGCCTCCGTCTGAATTCCGAGAGCGTGACGGCGGTGGCGATGGCCACATTGAGTGACTCGGCGCCGCTCCCCCCGAACGACTGGATGAGGAGTCTGCCGGTAAGCAGTTCCCGCACCTGCGGGCTGATGCCCACGGACTCATTTCCCATCACCACAAGTCCCTCAGGGACAATGCTCTCCTTATATATGTCCACTCCGTCCAGCACGGTCCCGTAGACCTCCATGCCGGCGTCCCGGAAACGCCTGCATACATCTGTCAACCCGGCGGAGAGGACTTTCACGCGGAACACGGATCCCATCGAAGCCTGCACCACCTTGGGGTTGTACAGGTCCACGCAGTCTTCTGACGCGAAAACGGTCCGCACCCCGAACCAGTCCGCGATGCGGATGATGGTGCCGAGATTGCCCGGGTCACGCACGGAGTCAAGCGCGAGATAAAGTTCCTTCCGGAGGGTCTGCGGGAGGGCCGTCCTGTCCGGAATCCTCAGCACGGCGAGCACAGGGGACGGACTTGAGAGCTGGCTGATGCGCGACATGGCATTCTCGCCTATGTCCACCGTCCGCCATATCCCGGCAAGTTCCAGCCCCGAGCGGATGGCTTCGTCCACCATCTTCTCCCCTTCCACGACAAACTCTCCGCTCGCTTCGCGGTATTTCTTCTCACGGAGCGAGCGGATGTGCTTTATCTCGGCGTTTGTGATCATCTAGTCCACGAATCTGATCTTGCTGAGGTCTCTCGGCTTCGCGTCCGGAGCCTCGTCAGGATAGCCCACACCTATCATATACAGGAGCGAGTAATCTTCACTGAAGCCGAGCCTGGCGATAAACGCCCTTCCGGCCTCGCTGTCTTTGAGGAAACGTACCGGTCCACCGAGGCACACGGTGCCGAGCCCGATGGAGTGCGCGGCCAGCATGATGTTCTCTCCCAGGAGGCCCGCGTTGACTCCGTCATCCCCTGCAGGGACGGCGACGCAGATCACGGCCGGGGCGTTACGGAACATGTTCTTGAAACCCGGGTCACGCTCAAGCAACTGCGGATTGGCCTTCTTGTACTCTTCTGAGATGGCCGCGATGCTCTCGGCGTTGTCCACGATGCGCACCTCCCACCTCTGGGCGTTCATCCCGTTCGGGGCGTTGACACCGCACTCGGCGATGAGCTGGAGTTTCTCCCTCTCGACCGGGGTATCCTTGTATTTCCTGATGGAACGACGGCTCATGATGGCTTCTATCACGGGGTTCTGCCCGTCGTCCTGCTTGACTGCCTCACCGCCCTGTCCACAGGAGGCGAGGCAAAGGGCGGCAATGGCCGCCGCTGTGATTGAAAGGTACTTTGTCATAACCTTGCTAAGTTAGCAAGAATTTTTATATATTTGCACCGGAAATTTGAGTTTGACATGAACATCGGATCCATAGGAGTTCTCACATCCGGAGGCGACGCCCCCGGGATGAATGCCTGCGTCAGGGCGGTCACAAGAGCGGCGATTTTCGAAGGCTGGAAAGTCTACGGCATATACCGCGGCTATGAGGGCCTCATAATGGGCAACATAAAGGAGCTCTCCACCGAGAGTGTGAGCAACACCATCCAGCGCGGCGGCACCATCCTCAAGACAGCGCGCAGCACTGAATTCCGCACCCCGGAAGGGAGGAAGAAGGCCCACGACAATGTGGAGAAGTTCGGCATCGACGCCCTCGTCGTCGTAGGCGGCAACGGTTCACTGGCCGGCGCGCAGATTTTCGCCAGCGAGTATGACATTCCCGTGATCGGGCTTCCGGGGACGATTGACAACGACCTCTACGGCACGGATTCGACCATAGGCTACGACACGGCGCTCAACACCATCATGCAGTGCGTGGACAAGATACGCGACACGGCGACCAGCCACGACCGCATCTTCTTCGTCGAGGTGATGGGCAGGGACGCAGGTTTCCTCACGCAGAACAGCGCCATCGCTTCTGGAGCGGAGGCCGCCATCATCCCTGAGGACAACACGGACATCGACCAGCTCGCGACCTTCATCGGACGCGGCATCCGCAAGAGCAAGAACAGCAGCATCGTCCTCGTCTCCGAGAAGGACGGCGGCGCGATGCACTATGCGGAGCGTGTACGCAAGGAGTATCCGGAGTACGATGTGAGGGTTTCCATACTCGGACACCTTCAGCGCGGAGGCACTCCGACAGCCTACGACAGGATTCTCGCAAGCCGTCTCGGCATAGCCTCCATCGAGGCGCTCAAGGAGGGCCAGAGGAATGTGATGGTGGGCATAAAGAACGACCAGATCGTCTATGTCCCTATCTCCAGGGCCATCAAGATGGACAAACCTATTGACAAGGAGCTCATCAATGTGCTGAGCATACTGTCAATATAGATTCATACGCGGCTCCGCGCGAGCCGTTTCAGCCGGGCCTCGGGCCCGGGACATGGGGTATTAGCTCAGTTGGTAGAGCGTCAGGTTCGCAATCTGAAGGTCAGGGGTTCGACCCCCCTATGCTCCACAAGAGGGTCAGCCGGAAAGGCTGACCCTCTGTCGCTTTTGGACGGGGCATATTCCCGTGCCCCTGAATTTGCTGCGCAAGCGCGCCATCTCGACCCCGGTCGCTATTATACTCGAGGCCCTGCGGCACCCCAAGCCGCTTTCCGACTCTGCCGCCACCAACCTCTGTTGTCAATGCCACTGTCACCGACCTCCTTTGTCACTGTCACCAACCATTTATGTCACCGCCACCAACCTCTTTTGTCCAGATTACCCTTTGCCACCGCAAAGTCCCGCGGCCGCCAGCCGGTCCACTGATGCGGACTTCTGCGCATCCCGCCTCTACCATCGACCCGGTTTCAGCACGCAAAAAGCTCCCCACCGCCCAGAATATCACCCCGCCACATCAGGCTATCGGCTCAATTCGGTTTCCGCGCTGCATCAGCCGGCCTGAAGATTTCCGTCAGGGTCGGTCATGACGGGAGGCCCTGCAGGGCCCTCTACGCGGTGTGCTCATGACCGACCCACCCTGCCAGACCCCGTCGGTCATGTCGCCCACGGCCAGAACGCCCTCTGGAAGGGGCGCCCTTGACCGAGCCTGACGGAATTCTCAGCGGAAGTCCCGGCCCGGGACCGGGCTGTGGTCACCGGGCTGTGGTGCGGCGAGAGTTGGAGAGGGTCTTAGCGACAAGGTCGGCCGGAGATGTCCTGATGGGCGGCGCACCGGGAGCGGGCGGCCTCCTGCTCAACACAAAAGCATCGCAGGAGGCTGCCTGTTCCCAGGCGCCCGCTGCCATAGTGCCTGGCCAAGCGCCTGAATCACGCGACGCAGGTGTGAGCCGATTCGCCAAAAACGGCTCACACCTGGCAGGGGCAGGTTTCATGCGAGTTATTGTGAGCTGGTGTGTGGATGCGCCGGCGAGGCCCAGAGCCTGACGGAATCCTCAGCACCCACCTGGGAAAGCAGATCCATCAGCTCCATTTAGTCACAACATGCTATTTCACCTCCATGCAGCAGTCTCCGCAAAAATTCATATATCCGCGGAGACAATATCCAAAACCATTAGTGCCAGGAAAAAATCGCAGGATATGCTACGCCTTCCACAGCCTCGGCATCAACTTCCACATCGGCATTAGCTGACGTTCACCGGATCTGCCCGATGGCTCGGAATCTCTCCCGAAGTTCCTCCATCCGTTTCAGGAGATCGTCAAAAGACAGGGCCTTGCCAAAAATGAAATGGCGTTGCATCTCGGCGTAATCGCTCCGCCAGCGCTCAAGTTCCGATGTTGGCGGAATAAAGTCGATTTTGTCCGGAGCATGAAGCTCGTAATCCACGTAATTAAGGTCATAGTAAAGCCTTCGATGCTCCACGATGGTGTCGTACAGTTCTTTGTCGACAAGTGCCTCTTTCCCATATGGCGTATCCATCAGACGCTCCAAGTCGTACAGATGCCGGCTCATTCGACGGTAACGCGGCTTTCCTTTTTGGAACTCCTCGCTCAGCAGGAACACCTTCTCCAGAAACGTGCGCGTAGGAACCACAGTGCGGATGGTGCAGACCAGCTCATTGTCCTCCTCGTGATAATACTTAGCAATGAGTGTGTCAATCGGCCGGGGCTCCGTAGGTTCATCCAAAGCCAGGCAGCCAATCTCCACCTTCACACGAGAAGGGATGTAATCGGCCGCATCTTCCAGCACGGACGGATAATGCACCAGCAGCACAGTAGGATCTGTATTGCTGTTGATATGGACCGCCCCGTCCTTGGTCTGGCGCTCAGTCACCGGCTCAATGTTATAGCCGGTGACCCCCATTTCCTTCAGCCGGGCATCCAGCTCATCCTTGAGCGTGGTGATGATATAGGCCCTGGCCTTCCGACAAAGGTTGTCCCGCTGCTTCTTATTGGTACGGTCCATTCCGAAGAAGGAATGGTCCAGCGCCAGATCAATATCCTCACTCAATCGCTCAATAATGCCCCAGCCTTTGGAAAGGCTGGTACCACCCTTGAAGCTGAGCGCTTCCTTGCAGGATGTCTGGAAAAGCGCTTTCAACACGGCAGTTACCCACCAGTCCTTCTCAATGGCAGTTGCCTGCTGGAGTTTCTCCTTGTTTTCAACGGACTGCAGAATCACTCTTCGTTCCGCAAGGTCCAAGTCTATCCATTTGCTCATGTTTATAGTAAAGGTTTAATGATGGATTTCATCCAGATCGGCATCAGAAACACATCACTCCGGAACGTTTCCTTGTCCGGATTCTTGTCAATGGCATTCTTTAGAGCCGAAATCTCCTCCCGGCCGATATTCTCTTTCCCGGTCGCCTTCAGCGCCTGCACCATAAGGGCAGCCAGCCGGGTCTTATAGGCGAAGTTACGGGGCACAGCCCGCTGCAGGTTGATGGTCTTGCCTTCCACCGTCAGCTTACGTGAAGACCCGGAAGTGATGTAGGTATAGGCCATCGGCACCTGGGTCGACAGGCCCAGCATATTGGCGGCCGTGTAACCGGAAGGCAGCACCTGCGCGTAGTCCCGCTGCGCAACCGCTTCCACAATCTTGGAAATGTCAGGATACAGAGGGCCAAAGCGGGTCTGGACAGGCTTGCAGTAGATTCCTCTGGCCAGACGTTTGAGTTCCCCGGCACTTTCCAGATCCGCAAGGACGCGTCCAGCCTGCCTCTCCGTACAAAGGTCCAGGAAATCGGCAGCAAATGTAATACTTCCGCCCTCCAACGATGCTATCCGTCCATATATATCTTTCGTCCTCATAGACACTCACATAGTACAGCGCAAAGATACAAAATGGTAGCTAACTTTGCAAAAATTAGCTACCATTCTTTTTATCCACTCGGGCGAAAGTCCAGGCAACAAGTCATCGAGAAGTCGAAGATTCTTTTATACATGGCGCATTAGGATTCAAGGCGACAAAGTCCGTTTCTCCCACAGAATTCGGGAATCCGAGTACAGATCTATCTTGGTAAGCGGCAAACCTTTGTGCGTCAACTGCTGGATATCTGGATTGCAGCACAAGAAGTTGTGACTTTCTCAGCATGGACTCGGGGATATGTCCCAGCGCTCATCAGAGCACCGGCGCGGTGAGTGCCCCTCCCCCGGTGCGCACCGCGGTGTTCCGCGCGCCGGCGGATGTTCCACAGGCGCGTATGCCAACGATAGTTCGTCCAGGTAGCAGCGGAAACGCCGGAATAGGCTCACACCTGGAAGCAACGGGAGTCGCGGAGGGCCGTGCAGGGCAGGTGGAAGGTCCAGGTGGCAGCGGAAACGCCGGAATAGGCTCACACCCGGCAGCGGCAGGTTTCATGCGAGTTATTGTGAGCTGGTGTGTGGATGCGCCGGCGAGGCCCAGAGCCTGACGGAATCCTCCGCAACCGCCCGGGAAAGCAGATCCATCAGCTCCCTTTAGTCACAACATGCTCTTTCACATCCATGCAGCAGTCTCCGCAAAAATTCATATATTTGCGGAGACAATATCCAAAACGGATATTGTAGAAATATTAAAAATAGCGTTTGCTATTTATTCGGAACACTCAAAACTTGGCAGTTTTATAAATCAACTCCGGATAAGTCAGTAAACGTCCGCGCACTGCGTGGATGTGACTTTTCCGTTGATAGGTTTGCCAAGACCTTGAGTGTGGATTATGATCATCCACGCTTTTTTCGTCTTGGGACCTCCGGATAAGGCGCTTTCGCTATGAATATGATAATTGATAATTAAAGCGAAAGCGCAGAATGGACCCCCAAATCAAGTCCAAGGAACGGGTGTCGGCTCACGGCGAGGTATTCACGAATCCCCGCGAAGTGAACGCGATGCTCGACCTTGTGAAGGCGGAGACGGAAAGGATTGACTCCCGTTTCCTGGAACCCGCTTGCGGCGACGGCAACTTCCTCATCGAGATTCTCCGGCGCAAACTCGCCATTTGCATCTCCCGCGTCAAAGCCAGACAATACACCCAACTCCAATACGAGCACGATGCCATCTGGGCCATCTCCAGCATCTACGGCATCGAACTCTTGGCCGATAATGCCACCGCCTGCCGGAAACGCCTCCTGAACTGCTTTACGGAGCAATACCGGTCCCTCTTCAGCGCCAGGTGCAAGGACAGCTGCATCGAGGCCGCCCGATATCTCCTGTCCAAGAACATCATCCACGGCGATGCCCTCACCTACAAGCGCGTGGACAAGCCGGATGAGTGGATACACATCAGCGAATGGAGCTTCATCGGCGCAGACAAGGTCAACCGTCGGGACTACGAATTCTCCTACCTCGTCGGTGAATACGACAGCGATGGACTCTTCTCCGACCTTCCGGCCGAAGTCTTCGCACCCGTCCATTTCCTCAAGATAAATGCCGCCGCCTATGATGAATAGTTCCTACAACCCGGACGTGCTCAACTGCATCGCGAACCTGAGCAACGACGAGGTCTTCACCCCACCCGAACTGGCGAACCGCATCCTGGACCTGCTGCCACAAGAACTTTTCAGGAGTCCGGACACGACATTCCTCGACCCATTTTCCAAGAGTGGCGTATTCCTGCGGGAAATCGTCAAACGGCTGGACCGCGGCCTGGAATCCCTAATGCCAGACCGGCAACTCCGCATCGACCACATCCTGCACAACCAGGTCTTCGGCATCGCCATCACGGAGCTGACTTCCTACCTGTCCAGGCGCTCACTTTATTGCAGCAAGTACGCCAACGGCAAATACAGCGTCTCCCGCTTCGACACCGAGAGCGGCAACATCCTCTACGTCAACCGCTCCCACTCCTGGGAGAACGGCAAATGCAAGTATTGTGGCGCATCCCAAGCGGTCTATGGCCGAGGCTCCGAGGCAGAGCAATATGCCTACCTGTTCATCCACACGGACAATCCCACCCAATTCTTTGGAAATATGAAGTTTGACGTAATCGTCGGCAACCCGCCGTATCAACTTAGTGATGGTGGCCAGGCCGCAAGTGCAAAACCTTTATATAATTTGTTCGTTGAGCAAGCAATGAAGCTGAAGCCTCGTTATCTTACGATGATTATTCCAGCCCGCTGGTATGCTGGAGGCAAAGGACTTGATTCGTTCCGTACAACGATGCTTCAGAATAACAATCTGAGGAAGCTTGTGGATTACAATAACAGCGCAGATTGCTTCCCAGGTGTCAACATTGCTGGAGGGGTGTGCTATTTCTTATGGGATCGCGATAATCCAGGCAAATGCGAAATAAAAAATGTCTCATCACAGTATCAGAATGGAATTTCAGAAACACGAATACTAAATGAATTCCCCATTCTTGTTAGAGATAATACGGCAATTCATATAATTCGCAAAATGCTCGGAGTCTCAAAAAAGACGATGGATAAAACCGTCCAGTCTTATAGTTACTTCGCGGTACGAAGCTATGAGCGTGGGGCCGAACGCAAGCAAGAGAATGATGACGTTATTTTGCTTTCAAGTCAGGGTAAAGGATATTATCCGAAGTCCAAGATTGAGGACAAAAATAGGATTCTCTCAAAGTATAAGGTGATTATCACTTATGCAATGTCCGGTGGTAATAAGCCTACTTCTCAAGGCGATTTCCAAGTTGTATCATCTCTTCAAGTATTGGCCCCCAACGAGGTTTGCACTGAAACATATCTCGTGTTGGATGTTTTTGATGATCTCCAAGATGCTAAGAATCTCTGTTCGTACGTCTCAACAAAGTCATTTCGTTTTTTGCTCCTGCAAGCATTAACTTCTATTCACATTACGAAAGACAGTTTCCTTTTCGTCCCCCTTCAAGACTTCTCCCACCCTTGGACCGATGAGATGCTTTACAAGAAATATGAGCTTTCGGATGATGAAATCGCGTTCATCGAGTCTATGATTCGTCCAATGGAATAATTATGTCAGCACAAGACCTTCTCCGCAACAGAGTCGCCGAGACCCCGACCATCTACGCCTATGAGCACATAGACTACCCGGCCCACAACGGGTGGCTCAAGATCGGCTATACCACGCGCGATGTTGAGACCCGCGTAAAAGAACAGAACCTTACCGGCAATATCAAGTATCGTATCGTCCTCAAGCGCCCTGCCATGCGCAAGGACGGTTCCGCCTTCACCGATAAGCTGGTCCACCGCATCCTCCGGGGTGACCATATCCGCAATCCGGAGGGAGAATGGTTCGTGTGCGACATCAAGAAAGCCGAGCAGGCCATCGCCACAGCCGTGGCAGGCAAAGACAAGATGATTGACCGCATCTACGATTTCCCGATGCGTCCGGAGCAGGAGCGTGCCGTCGATAAAACCTCATCCTATTTCACCGCCTTCAAGAAAGACCCTGCCAACCGCGGTCTCACACCGCACTTCCTCTGGAACGCCAAGATGCGCTTCGGCAAGACCTTCACCACCTATCAGCTGGCCCTTAGGATGAAGTGGAAAAAGGTGCTGGTCCTCACATTCAAACCGGCCGTCAAGACTGCCTGGGAAGAAGACTTGCTCACGCACAAGGACTTCGATGGTTGGCAGTTCTGCCAGAAGCAGGAGGACCGGGAGTTCAACCATGTCAATGAGTGCAAGCCGTTCGTCTGCTTCGCCTCCTTCCAGGATGTGCTGGGCAAGAATGAGGCCGGCGGCATCAAGGCCACGAACAAATGGATCCAGACCGTGGACTGGGACTGCATCGTCCTGGACGAATACCACTACGGCGCCTGGGGCAAGAACGCCAAGAACTTCTACGACAAGCACGACCCGGCACTCAAACGCGCCGAGGAAGCCGGAGAAATCATCACTGAGGATGCGGATAACGTCCGCGAGCTGGAGGCCCGTGAGATGTACGACGAAGGCCTGATGCCGCTCAGGACCGGTGCTTACCTCTACCTCTCCGGAACCCCTTTCCGGGCCATTTCCACCGGTGAATTCATCGAGGAACAGATCTACAACTGGACCTACTCCGACGAGCAGGCCGCCAAGGAAGCCTGGCAAGGCACAGGTAATCCCTACGCCCAGCTTCCCAAGATGGTGATGCTCACATACCAGCTGCCGGACAGCATCCGTGAGATCGCCTCCCAGGGGGAATTCGACGAATTCGACTTGAATGAGTTCTTCCGCGCAGAGGGCGACTGCTTCCTGCACGAAGAATATGTCCAAAAGTGGCTGGACCTCATCCGCGGCGCCTATACCGAGAACATCGTCACAGAGCTCAAATTAGGCACGGAAAAGCCGCCGATGCCGTTTTCTGACGCCCGGCTGCTCAGCTACCTGCAGCACACTTATTGGTTCCTGCCGGCCGTAGCCGCCTGCCGCGCCATGAAGAAACTCCTGAGAAAGCGCTCTAATCGCTTCTACGATGATTATCGCGTGATTGTCGCCGCCGGGAACGAAGCCGGAATGGGTGCCCATGCCGTGGAACCGGTCTTCAACGCGATGGAAGATCCGCAGCAGACCAAGACTATCACCCTCTCCTGCGGCAAGCTGTCCACCGGTGTCACCGTGAAGCCTTGGACCGGCATCCTGATGCTCCGCAACACCAGCTCTCCCGAGACCTACTTCCAAGCAGCATTCCGTGTCCAGTCTCCATGGACCGCCAAGGACGAATGCGGCGAAGAACTGATTCTCAAGCCGTTCTGCTATGTCTTTGACTTCGCCCCCAACCGGGCCCTGCGTCAGGTGGAAGAATACAGCTGCCAGCTTAATGTCCACGAAACCAATCCGGAGAAGAAAGTGGAACAGTTCATCAAGTTCCTGCCCATCCTTGCCTTTGACGGCTCCTCAATGAAGGAGATCGACCCCGCCGGTGTGCTGGATATGGCCATGAGCGGCACTACGGCCACGCTCCTGGCGCGCCGCTGGGAGAGCGCCGTACTCGTAAATGTAGACAACGCCACACTCCAGCGACTGATGAACAATCCCGAAGCGATGAAGGCCCTGATGAACATCGAGGGCTTCCGCAACCTCAATTCCGACATCGAGACCATCATCAATAAGTCAGAGCACACCAAGAACACCAAGAAGGAGAAAGGTGACAAGCTTACCCCGAGACAGAAGAAAGATCTCACCGAGGAGGAAAAAGAATACAGGAACAAGCGCAAGGACATCCAAGAGAAGCTCATCAAGTTCGCCACCCGCATCCCGGTGTTCATGTACCTCACAGACTTCCGCGAGTACTGCCTGAAGGACGTTATCGAGCAGCTGGAGCCAGAACTGTTCCGCAAGGTCACCGGTCTTACCCTCAAGGATTTCAGCCTGCTGGTAAGCCTTGGAGTCTTCAACAGCGAACTGATGAACGACGCCGTCTATAAGTTCAAGCGATACGAAGATTCCTCACTGGAATACACCGGTATCGACAAGCACGCCGGCACTGTCATCGGCCTGTGGGACACAGCCGTCGACACCACCAAAACCGCTGCCTCCCGATACCGGGACGAAGCGGCAGAGGAAACTCCGGATGACACTAAAGACACGATGGCGGCTGCCGTCCAGCCATCCGGACCGGAGCCGGAACCATGGGAGCACCTGCAGGTTGGCGATACTGTCATCCACAAGAGCCTCGGCCCCGGCGAAGTCCTGGCCCTTGACGACAAATATCTCATCGTCAAGTTCCCGGACCGCGAAGCCAAATTCCTCTACCCGAGTGCTTTCGAAAAAGGTTATCTCAGGGCGCCCATAATGGACTAGAGCGGATAAATCGCCGCGCCGACAAAGTTGATAAGATCCCGGGGGGCTATCTTCAGTTGCAGGCCGCGGACACCTGCGCTGATGTAGATGTAGTCAAACAGCAGAGCCGACTCGTAGATAAAGGTCGGGAAGGCTTTCTTCATCCCTATCGGAGAGCAGCCTCCCCTGATGTAACCGGTCAGCGGCAGCAACTCACGGACATGCACCATCTCGCAACTTTTGTTGCCCGAAATCCTGGCGGCCACCTTGAGATCCACCTCAAGGTCGCCCGGCATCACGCAGACAAAATACCCGTTGCGGTCACCTCTGAGCACCAGTGTCTTGAACACAGTCTCGATATCCTCCCCGAGTTCCGCCGCCACATGCTGCGCAGACAGGTCCTCTTCCGTATAGTCATACGGAATAAGTTCATACTCTATTTTCGCGGCATCAAGCAGCCTTGCCGCATTTGTTTTCTCAGTCTTTGGCACGATGATTGCAATATTTCTTGTCGAATAGATTTTTCATAGGTTAAATTTTGGTTAGAATCAGAATTAAAACTCTCGATGTGATATCGAGAGTTTTATTTTTTGTACCACCCTGCAAATATAGCAATCGTCGAAAAATAAATCGTATATTCGCGGCCGCAAATGTCAGGGCCTGACGCCCACGACAAAGACAAGCGGACCGGCGGGCCCGCCAAAACATCAGAAAGACATGTACACGACTGGCACAATGGGCAGCAACGCGCAACTACGCAACAGACTTACAGGCTACACGGCCGGAATCATCGCCGGGATCTCCTACGGCATGAACCCTCTGTTCGGCAAGGAACTACTCGCCGGAGGGGCGCCCGTATCGAGCGTGCTGTTCTTCCGCTACCTCTTCGCCACCATATTCATGGCAGTCCTGATGATGGCCAAGCGCGAGAGTTTCGCAGCCGACCGCAGCCAGCGGCTGACCCTGCTCATCCTGGGCGTGCTCTTCAGCTGCAGCAGCCTCTTCCTGTTTGACGCCTACAACTACATCCCGGCGGGACTCGCCACCACGGTAGTCTATCTCTACCCTGTGTTCACGGCCCTGATAATGCTGTTTCTCAAGGTCAAGCCGAGCCGCCAGGTATGGATTTCAATAATGGCCACGCTCGTCGGCGTGTTCATCCTGATGGATCCGCTCAAAAGCGCCGCATTCAATCTCACGGGAGCCATCCTGGCCGGATTGTCCGCACTCAGCTACGCCGGCTATCTGGTGATTGTCAACCAGTCCGGAAAGATGAAAAATCTCTCCGCCCACACCATCACCTTCTACGCCCTGGCCACCGGAACCCTGATATTCCTCGTACAGCACCTCGCTGAAGGCGGGGAGTTCCTCCAGGGCATAAGCGGGAAGAGGGACTGGCTCGATCTCCTGGGTCTCGGACTCGTGCCGACAATGGTTTCCCTGCTCGCCCTCGCAATGGCTACCAAAAGCATAGGCCCGACCAAGACCGCCGTACTGGGCGTGTTCGAACCGATAACGGCTATAGCCATAGGCACGGTCGCATTCGGAGAGCCGTTCACGGCAAATGTCGCCGTCGGAGCCGTCATCTGCATCGGCGCCATCGTGTTCATGATCTTGTCCGGGAGACAGGAGGCCGGCAAGGGACAGATTTAGGTTTTGTGACAAAATCAAAGTATATTTGCCGACGGAAATAAGGGAGGGGCGATCTGCCGCTCAAATGAGAGGAAAGTCCGGACAAGACAGGGCATCCCGCTGCGGAAAGCGCAGGTAGAGGTGACTTTACGCCGGCCGTAACAGAGAATGACTGCCGAAAGGCGATGGTGAAAACGTGAGGCAAGAGCTCACGACGCACAGGCAGCGATGCCTTGCGGGTACGGCACCGGGACTTGCAAAACCAAATATACCGGCAAATGAGGACTGCCCGTCCGATGCCGGGGGGTAGGTTGCGAAGATAAATGGCAGAATAAAACAGAAACCGGCTTACGGCCTCTCCCCTATTTCTTTTTTATCTTCTCCATGATGTGAGAGAAAGCCTGGCTTCTCTTCTCATCCTTGCGGAGCGAAAGCCTCTCGGCTATCTCCCTGTTGAGCTGCGGGAAGCGCTCGAAGAGATTATCCACCAGCTGCTTGATATACGGCTCCTTGTGACGGTCGCGCTTGTCGGCGTACATCTCGTTGAAGCAGACGAGGATAGCAGTCTCCTCCACATCCGAGAACTCGTCGTTGACGGCGGTGCCGCACATCTTCATCGTCGGAGAGATGTTCATGTACGAATTGACCAGAGGAGGAATGCCGCAGCCGAGTTTGCGCACGGCATCCTTGAGATTCCTGTAGTCGGTCTTGAAATCATCATCGCGCAGGATGAGGTCCAGAATACGCCCGTCCAGCTGAGGCATCACCGGATGATACGGGCGGACGAGGTTCTCATCGTCCCCGAAATGCTTCCAGAGAAAATGCAGGATCAGGTCACGGCAGGAGCGGTCGTATGACGGGTACATCGTCATCTTCCCGAAGAAGTAGATGATGTTGGAATGCTGCATCATCACGGACGCGATGCCGTCCCAGAGATTGTCCAGGGCATATATGGCCTTGGCTCCGGCCTTCGAGCTCTGGTATGCGGGAGTCACGAACGAGCGTCCCAGCTCAATCACATGCGGCAGGTAATCGCGGATGAACTTGTCCGAAAAATGGAACATGTGGGAAGTGGCGAGATTCGGCTGTCCATTCTCCTTCAGGGTCACATCCGGACCGAGGATATACCTGTATCCGCCTATGATCGCCTCCGCAGACGGGTCCCAGATGACAATCTGCCGGTAAGGGCTGTCCATGGTGTCGAACTCGTCAAGGTCAAGTGAGAGGCCGGAACTGCCCCCGGCCTGCCGGAACGACACCTCACGCAGGCGGCCCACTTCGCGCAGCACATTGGGAGAATCGTCGCCGTCGATGACATAGATCTCGTTGCCCGCCTTGTTGGTGTCGCAAAGCTTCTTGTCAGGTGTGAGTTCAGCCTTGAGCAGGCTGACGCTCACGGGGTCAATGATCTTCTCCATATTCTCAATGCAATTGATAAACCTCGTCCCTCATATACGCCGCCCACTGGAGAGGCGTCCTGCTGCCGTCGAAGGTCCCGGCCGGCACAGGTTTCCCGAAAATCACCTTGAAATGCGCGTTGCGCGCCCGGTACATCTCGTCCGGGAGATAGAGCATCGCGAAGTTGAACTTCAGCTTCAGGAACTTGCAGAGATTCGCGACCCGATAAAAACGCCCCGAATTCTCACCGACGAAGCGGACCGGCACCACCGCACGGGAGGTAGCCTTGCTCTTGGTGATGAATGTCTTGGTCCACGGAAGATCCTGTACCTTGCCGTCAATCCTGCGGGAACATATGCCGGCCGGGAAAATCAGGATCTGGTCCCCGGAACGGAAGGCGGCGTCCAGCATGGCGGGCAGATTCCGCGCGAGCGAGCCTGTCTTGTTGACCGGGAGGAAGAGCGGCTCCAGCGGCTTGATATACATCAGGAAGTCGTTGACCGGCATCTTCACGTCACCGAACCTGCGTCCGATGACGGAGCAGAGCGCCAGGCCGTCAACCCCTCCGAGCGGATGGTTGGAAGCGAAGGTGTAGAGTGTCCCGTCAGCGGGCACGTTCTCAAGCCCCTCCACCTCGAGGGTGACATTCATGTTCCGGAGGGTATGCTCACAGAACTCCACCCCCTCGGAATCATCGGAGAGGATCGAATTCAGGAAGTCCTGATGAATGAACTTCTTGAGCCGGTTGACGATGAAGCGGGGGATCTTCTTGCCCTTGAATTTCATCGCCACGACCTTGTCAAGGTCTATCAAGCGGTCATTGTCGGTCATAAAAGGTGTTTCAGTACAACGCAAATATAACAAGAAATCAGAGAATCCGCTCCGCTTCCAGGTCATATTCTTCGGCTCCGGTGATCTTGACGGTGATGAATTCACCCACCGGCACGGAAGTGCCCCTCACAAGGATCTCCCCGTCGACATCCGGGCTTTCGTACTGGCTGCGGCACACGAGAGTGCCGTCCGGCATCACCTCGTCCACGAGAACACGCTCCACAGAGCCTATACGCGACTGGTTGTAGTTGTACGAAATGTCGCTCTGGAGGGACATGAGCCTGTCGAGACGGCTCTGCTTCTCCTCCTGTGGCACGTCATCCTTGAAATGGGCGGCATCGTAGGTGCCCTCCTCCTCGGAGTAGGTGAAGGCGCCGAGGCGCTCGAAACGGGCTTCGCGCACGAACTCGAGCAACTCGGAGAACTGCTCCTCCGTCTCTCCGGGATGTCCGACTATCATGGTGGTCCGGAGCACCACCCCGGGCACACGGCTGCGCAGCCGTGAGATGAGTTCCCGCGTCCAGGCCCCGTCCACATTGCGGTGCATCCTGTCCAGCACCCCGTCTGAGATGTGCTGCAACGGGATGTCCAGATACTTGCACACCTTCGGGTTGTCGGCCATCTGCTCGAGCACGTCCTCCGGGAAATCGGCCGGATACGAATAGTGGATCCGGATCCACTCTATGCCGTCGATCTCCGAAAGTCTGCCTATCAGTTCGGCAAGGGCCCTCCGGCGATAGAGGTCAAGTCCGTAGTATGTCGTGTCCTGGGCTATGAGAATCAACTCCTTGACTCCCCCTTCGGCAAGCATGCGGGCCTCCCCTACAAGTTCCTCCATCGGCACGGAGCGGTGCGCCCCGCGGATGAACGGTATGGCGCAATACGAGCACCTCCTGTCGCAGCCCTCCGAGATTTTCAGATAGGCATAGCCCTTGCCCTGAGCAGGCCGGCGCGGCGCCGAACTGCCCGGCTCCACCCCGAGATGGCGCAGCACAGGGGCGATCTCCCTCGCTCCGAACCACGCGTCAACTTCAGGAATCTCCTCCTTGAGCTCAGCCCCGTAACGCTGCGAGAGGCAGCCGAAGACAATCACCTCGGCGGCCTCTCCCCTGCTCTTGGCGGCTACAGCCTCAAGTACCGCATTGACGGACTCTTCCTTGGCGTCGCCGATAAAGCCGCAGGTGTTGACAAGCAGACAGTCGACCGGGCCGTCCCCGACAATCTCGAATTCCTCGGGAGGCAACTGCGCGAGCAGATGCTCAGTGTCTACCGTGTTTTTGGAACAGCCGAGGGTGATGGCCCTAAGCCGCTTCCTCTGCGCTCTGCTGCTCATCTTCCTTCACGAAATCAAGAGAAGCGTACTTCACGATCTGGTCATACCAGTCAAGCACCTTGCGCATGTGCGAAAGATAGAAGCGGTCTGCGTCATAGTTCGGCACGGCCTTCTTGAAGAGAGCGGTCACCTCCGCCTCCGGCGCCTTTGGTGACGGGGCCGGAGCATCTCCGAGAGCGTCCTTGACGGCGTGGAATACCTCGGCGAGCTTCATCTCGCCCTCGCTTGTGTAGATGGCGATGTCGGCGAGAGAAGTGATGCGGCTTGACGCCCCGAAACTAGTCCTCTTCCTGTCGGAGAGGCTCTCGGCGATGGCGCCGTTGCGGGCCGGAGCCACATATTCAAAAAGTCCGTGCTGTCCTGCGACAGCCAATATCTTGCTCAAATCAGTCTGCATAATAACTTGTCTGTTTTTAAATGTAAATCTTCTATACTTGAATTGTTCTCTATCTCATAGTCCACGCGGGACAGGTCAAAGGTCTGCAAGGCGCCGCGCAAGGCGGCGGCGGGATTCCTCCCCTCCCTCAACAGATGGCCGGCGGTCACAAGGAGCACCTTGTCGTACAGTCCGTCGAACTGGGGCTTGTCCATAGCGATGGCGGACTCGATGAACAGCAGTCTCGAAGACTGCCCGGCCTTCCACTTCACTATGTCCTCCGCCACCAGAGGATAGACGATGCTCTCAAGCCTGGCCCTGCGGCCCGCGTCAGTGAAAATGACGCCGATGTCTTTCCATTCTATCTCCAGAGCCTCCTCGATGCGGGCCTTCAAGCCCGGGACGGAAGCGTACAGGGCCTTGGTGCGTGAATCACAGTCATATACGGGCCAGCCGAGCGAGGCGAGATACCTGCACAGCTCCGACTTCCCGCTGCCTATGGGCCCGGTGACAAGGATGGTGGTCGTCATTGCGCGGAAGCCCTTACGATGCAGTCAAACGCCTCCGGCGACATCTTCCAGGATATCACCGCAGAAGAAAGCCCTTCCGCCTTCGGGATGCAGCGTCCTGTGATGGAACCGGCGAAATCATCGTAATCCACATAGAACACAGCCTTCCCCGAAGGGTCGGAGCCGGCCGGGAAAACCATCCTGAAGACGACCTCAGCCGTGGACGGCAACACGACCAGTTCCTGGCCGCGCGGCACATTCCGCGTCTGTATCTCCACCTCGACGCTCTTCTCCACATAGCGGGACACCTCCATCGAATAGACGACCTCCGTGTCGGAAAGCCTCACGCCCGAAGGGACTTCAAGCTTGACTGTCCCGTGGACGCTTGACCTGAGCCCCCAGAGGTCTATCGGCCTCGTCAGGATGTAGTCGATGCTCTCGAGCCTGGAAGGCTCCCCGTACACCAGCACGGAGTCAGGAGTCACGCTCATCGGGTGGAGCGGCATATACTGCGGCTCGAAAGTCAGGGCCTGCACCTTGCGGACAGGGACTTTCCGGTACCCCACCTCCTGGAAGACGAACTTCGGGGCCTCGGAGACGAACGACTCCACGGAAACCCCGTCTCCGAATATGGAGGAGACGTATTTATAAAGATTGGATACAGGTATCATGAACAGGTTGTCCCCCTCCTGCCGGAAGTCCGCGGCGTCGAACACGACGCGCTCCGGACGGCGGTGGCGGCGCGAGAGTTTGGCCTGCCGGAAACCGGTGGCCTTGACCTGAGCCGTTATCGTCGCGTCGGAAGATGACACGCCGGCATGGCCGGGCAGATTGCTTTCAGCCACAACCGGCATGCTGACTATGTTCACATACGTCTGGGACAGATTGTGAATAAGCCAGATGCCGGCTGAGAACAGAAGGCATAGCAGAAGCTGTACCCAATGGCTCTTCACTGCTGACTACTTCTTCTGCTGAGGCTGCGCAGGAGCCTGGTCTGACATATCCTTCTGGATGGAGGACTTGTCCACGCGGAGCTTGACCTCGCCGTCAACCTTCATGAGCACGGTGCGCTCGTCAAGGTCGGCCACAACGCCGTAGATGCCGCCTGCGGTCACAACCTTGTCCCCCTTCTTCAGGGAGCGGCGCATCTCCTCAAGAGCCTTCTGCTGCTTGCGCTGAGGACGGATCATGAAGAACCACATCACCACGAAGATCAGGATAAGCATTATCCACATGCTCGCAGAACCTGCCGCAGAGCTTGCTGCCGGTGCGGCAGTCTGTAAAACGGTTGAAATCATTTTAATCTAATTGTTAGTGTTTATTTATCAGTTTATCCAGCAGGCCGTTGACAAAACCGCTGCTGTCCGGCGTGCTGTAGTATTTGGAAATCTCCACATACTCGTTGATTATTATCCTCACCGGCGTCTGCGGGAAGGCTTCGGCCTCCGCCTCGCCGCACACGATGAGGGCAAGGTCTGTCAGACAGAGACGGTCGCGGTTCCACTTCGGCGTCAACTCGGCCACACTGGCGGAGAAGCGCTCGAACCCGGCATAGGCTGTCCTGAGAAGCGACAGGGAGAACTGGCGGTCGTCCGAATAGTTCTCCTTGCCGGAAAGCGAACTCTGGTAGAGCGGCGGCAGGTTCCACCTGTCCCCGTCACCGAGGCTGCGTACGGAGCGGCAGCACCAGCTCAGCGCGTACCCGAGGTCATCGTTCCAATAGATGGACATCTCTTCGAGGATGTCGCAGAGGTCAGGGTTGTCCTCGAACTCCCGCTCGAATATCTTCACCCACAGCTTGGCGTCCTCCTTGAGGCCGCTTTCGGGGCTGTCGAGATAATCCTTGAAATACTTGCGCTCACGGATGCTCTCGTACAGGCGGCGGATAAGCACGTCGTGCTGCGCCCAGGAGAGTTTCTTCTTCGAGATGAGCTTCACGAAATCCGGATCGCCCGCAAGCATAGGGGCGATATGGTTGTTGACGAACTTCAGATTGGGGTTGAGCTCCTCTTCCGTGGGGTTGAACTTCGCCCTCGCGGCCTCAATGCGGGACCTGGCCTCATCGGTGAGAGGGCCGACGACAGAGAGGAGGAACAGATACAGGTCTCTGGTCGACTCGCAGGCAAGTCCGAGAGTGGCCTCGGCCTCCTTGAGGGTCATACCGGGATTTTCCGCGTAACTGTATATGGTCTTGAATACCTTTGTACGGAGAATTCTTCGGTTGAGCATACTTTCAAACAAAAATTAACGTACAAAGATAGCAAGTAATCCATAAATTGTTCTAATTTTGCAAAGCTAAAACAATAAAAAGTTGTTATGTACAGAGATGATTATGATCGGTCCAGGTTTGACAGCCGCGACGGAGAGGATGTTTTCTCCAAGCCCGTCAGGGCGGGGAAGCGTACATACTTTTTTGACGTGAAGTCCACTAAGGGCAACAAGGACTACTACCTTACGATAACGGAAAGCAAGCGCAGGACCAACTCCGACGGGAGCTACACCTACGACAAGCATAAGATTTTCCTCTACAAGGAGGACTTCGAGAAATTCGCTGAAGGGCTGGGCGACGTGATCGCCTACATCAAGGACAACTGCTTCCACGGCGAGATTCCTCAGAGGAGCGCGGAAGACGGCTCAGATTTCGAATTCGAAGATCTTTAATGGGCGCCATTCTTCTCAAGGACATCACCTTAGAGGGCTCAAGGAAAGACATACTGATACGCAAAGGTCTGATATCCAAGATTGAGCCTTCCGGCTCGTGTGCCGACTGGGATCTGGCCGGGGACATTGAGATAATGGACTGTTCCGGCAAGGTCGCGATACCGGGATTCGTGAACATGCACACGCACTCCCCCATGTCCCTGATGAGGGGTATCGGGGAGGACATGTTGTTCCCGGAATGGCTCGACACCATCTGGAAGGCGGAGGAGAACCTCGACACGGAGTACATCTATTGGGCGACCAAGGTCTCCTGCATAGAGATGATCCGCACGGGCACCACGACCTTCAACGACCAGTACTGGTTCTTCGACTCCTCGGTACGGGCAGCCACGGACATGGGACTCCGCATCGCCACCGGCTATGACATAATGGACAAGGGCGACCCGGAGGAATCCGAGAGGCAGAAAGCCCATTGCGAGGCCAAGAGCGCGCCTTTCCTGTCCGGCGACACCCCGGGACTCATCTACGAGATCGCATTCCACGCCATCTACTCGGTGCGCGAGGAGATGATGCTCTGGGCGTCGGACTATGCCGAAAAGCACGGGCTCAACCTCCACATCCACCTCAGCGAGACGCGCAAAGAAGTCGAAGACTGCAAGGCCGCCCACGGAGGTCTCACCCCGGTGGAATATCTCGACAGGCTGGGCATACTCTCGCCGCGCGTCATCGCCGCGCACACCCTCTGGGTGACGCCGCACGACATCGAGATACTCGCCGCGAGGGGGGTGCACTGCGTACACAACATCAACTCCAACGCCAAGCTCGCATCAGGCTTCCGCTTCCTCTACAATGAGATGAGAGACGCGGGCGTAAACCTGTGCATCGGCACGGACGGCTGCGCATCTTCCAACAACCTCGACATGCTGGAGGCCATGAAGAACAGCGCCATCTTCCAGAAAGCCTGGAGAGAAGACCCGTCCGCCCTCCCGCTGACCGAGCTCATGGACATGGCCACCATCAACGGGGCCAAGGCGCTCAAGTTCAACGGCGGCAGGATAGAAGAAGGTGCCGCCGCAGACATCAGCATCATCGACACGGACAACACATTCTTCCTCTCCGACGGGAGTTTCCTCGCGAACCTCATCTATTCGGCGCATTCCGACTGCATCGACTCAGTCATCTGCAACGGGCGCTTCCTCATGAGGCACAGAGAGATAGACGGGGAGAAAGAGATACTGGCACAAGCCCGCAAGGTACTTTCAAGAATAAACAAAAGTTAGCATATGGACGACAGACTCAAAAGAATCCACGATGCCGCCGACCACATAAGCTCAGTTATCGGTGGCCGAATCCCGGAATTCGGGATCGTGCTCGGAAGCGGGCTCGGAAGGCTCGCCGACAGAATCGGAGACCGGACGGTCATCCCTTACCGTGAAATCCCGGGATTCCCCGTATCGACAGCCGTCGGGCACAAGGGGAACTTCATCTTCGGAGAACTCGGAGGCAAGCAGGTCTTAGCCATGCAGGGCCGCTTCCACTACTACGAGGGTTACCCTATGGATCTCGTTACCATCGGAATACGGGTGATGAAGACGCTGGGCGTCAAGTATCTTTTCGTCTCCAACGCCGCCGGGGCCTGCAACCCCGACTACAAGGTCGGAGACCTGGTCATCATACGGGACCACATCAACCTGATGCCGAATCCGCTGATCGGCCCGAACCTCGACGAGTTCGGCCCTAGGTTCCCGGACATGACATGCGCCTACGACCTCAAGCTGCAGGCGCTCGCGGAAAGCATCTGCAACGAGATGGACATCCCTGTCAAGAAGGGGGTCTATTTCGGCAGCACGGGACCCACCTACGAGACGCCGGCGGAAGTGCGCTTCTACCACTCGGTAGGCGCCGACCTGGTCGGAATGTCCACCATACCGGAGGTGATAGTGGCACGTCACTCGGGGATCAAGGTCTTCGGGATGTCAGTCGTCACCAACAAGTCCAACTTCCTCAATGTGGAGAAGAACTTCAACGACGGAGACGATGTCGTCAAACAGGCCGACCTCGCGGCAGAACGGATGTCAGACCTGTTCACAAGGATGATATCCTCAATCTGACGACCTCCCTATAATTAAGCCGGCCCCGCATCGCTTGCAGGGCCGGCTTTTATAATCCGTTATTCAGAGAGGAAATCCAGATAAGCTTCGATATCCAGATTGTAGGCCCTCGGGCCTTTGAGGATATTCCCGCCGGAATCCAGTATGAAATAATTAGGCTGGGAATTCACGCCGAAGCGCTTGAGGGCGATATAGGAATTGACTCTCCCCACCTCTTTGAGAACCCGGCCGCTGTCGTTGGTCATCCACCTCGACTCAGGCAGGCTGGATTTGTCATCCACATACAGAGCCGCTATCACGAAGTCCTCCTTCAGGGAGCGGAGCACCGCAGGGTCAGACCACACGCGCGCCTCCATCTCCCGGCAGTTCACGCAGCCGTGGCCCGTTATGTCCACGAACACGCGCTTGCCGCTCGCAGAAGCCGCCTTCAGGGCGTCATCCACATTGTCGTATGCCTTCAGGCCGTGCGCGAGCGTCAGCATCCCGTCATCAGACGCTTCATCCTGCCCGGCCGAGACGGCGGACACAGACTGCGAGAGCACGAAATCCTGAGTCTCCAACGGCGGCAGGTAGCCTGAGAGAGCCTTGAGCGGCGCTCCCCACATGCCCGGAATCATATATACCACGAACGCGAAACAGATGATCGACATGACAAGCCTCTTGACAGAAAGGTACTCCATCGGCGAATCATTGCGGAAACGTAGCTTGCCGAGCAGATACAGCCCGAGAAGCGAGAACACGACAATCCATATAGCCAGGTACACTTCCCTGTCAAGTATATGCCAGTGATATGTCTGGTCCGCGACGCTGAGGAACTTCAGTCCGAGGGCGACCTCGACAAAGCCGAGCACGACCTTGACGGAGTTGAGCCATCCCCCGCTCTTAGGGAGCTTCTTGAGCAGAGACGGGAACAGCGCGAGCAAGGTGAACGGCAGGGCGAAGGCCACGCTGAACGCAAGCATGGTGACCATAGGCGCCCAGAACTCGCCCTGCGTGCTCTTGATGAGAACCGTGCCAACTATCGGGCCGGTGCAGCTGAAGCTCACGAGCACCAGGGTCAGGGCAAGGAAGAAAATCCCCCCGAGACCCTTTCCGTCGCTCTTCCGGTCCGCCCCGTTGGTCCACTTGGACGGCAGGGTGATCTCGAAAGCGCCGAAGAAGCTGGCGGCGAACACCATGAACACCAAGAAGAAGATGATGTTAGGCAGCCAATGCGTGGCAAGCCAGTTGAAGATGTCAGCCGTGACGCCGCTCCCCCCGACAATCCAGGTCACACCGATGATTAGGGAAATCGGCACAGTATAGAGCAGGACTATGAAAAGCCCATACATAAACGCCTTGAAACGGCCCTTGGCGGGAGTCTCGCTCCCCTTCATGAAGAAGGAGACGGTCATCGGCACCATAGGGAACACGCAAGGCGTCAGGAGCATGGCAAAGCCCCAGAGTATCGCCTCAAGTATCAGAGACCACAGTGAGGCCCGCGCCCCCTGCGCGGCCGGAGCGGGAGAAGCCTCCACAACCTCCCGGGCGGGCGCGGCCACAGGTGCGGCAGCCCTGGCAGAAGAAGACGGAGCCCCGAAAGAAGGCACTGACGAGGACTTGAGATAATGGTCAAACTCGAACTCCTCCGGAGAGAAGCAGTCGTTGCCCTGGCAGGAAGAGATGTCCACCGTACCGTAGACATGGTCGACACCTTTGCGGATATCTCCGGTGAGCACAATCTGGCTGCCGGCCGGAGACTCTTTGACCTCGGACTTCCAGGTCACGTTAGGAGTGACCTGGAGCAGGGACAATGATATCAGAAGCCCGATCATGACTCTACTTGGCTATCGCCACTGAACGGGTTTCACGGATGACGGTGATCTTGACCTGTCCCGGATAGGTCATCTCGTCCTGGATGCGCTGGGCGATGTCAACGGACAGACGGGCGGCCTGCTCGTCGGAAACCTCCTCTGCCCCGACGATGACACGGAGCTCGCGTCCCGCCTGGATGGCGTATGACTTGGTGACTCCCGGATATGACGCGGCAAGATCCTCCATTCCCTTGAGACGCTTGATGTACGACTCGATGACTTCCCTGCGGGCTCCCGGACGGGCACCGGAGATGGCGTCGGCCACGAGCACGAGCGGAGCATAGATTGAGGTCATCTCCATCTCCTCATGGTGGGCGCCGATGGCGTTGCAGATTTCAGGACGCTCCTTGTACTGCTCGGCAAGTTTGGCGCCGAGTATGGCATGAGGATATTCCGGTTCGCTGTCGCTCACCTTGCCGATATCGTGGAGGAGACCGGCCCGGCGGGCCACTTTAGGATTGAGGCCGAGTTCAGCGGCCATTATGGCGCATATATTGGCGACCTCACGTGAGTGCTGAAGAAGATTCTGACCATAAGAAGAACGGTACTTCATACGCCCGATCAGTTTGACAAGCTCGATGTTGAGCCCGTGGATGCCGAGATCTATGCAGGTCCTCTTGCCTGTCTCCAGTATCTCGTCCTCAAGCTGCTTGCTCACCTTGGCCACAACCTCTTCGATACGTGCGGGATGGATACGGCCGTCGATGACGAGCTGGTGCAGGGACAGACGCGCAATCTCCCTGCGTACAGGGTCGAAAGCCGAGATGAGGATGGCGTCAGGCGTGTCGTCCACGACGATTTCCACTCCCGTGGCCGCCTCAAGGGCACGGATGTTACGTCCTTCACGGCCGATGATGCGTCCCTTGACCTCATCGTTCTCGATAGGGAACGTGGTCACGGCATTCTCGATGGCCGTCTCCGTGGCGGTACGCTGTATGGTGTTGATCACGATACGCTTGGCTTCCTTGGCCGCATTGAGCCTGGCCTCGTCCATCGTGTCGTTGATATAGGCCTGGGCCTCTGAACGGGCCTCGGCCTTCATGTTCTCCACGAGCATCTTCTTGGCTTCCTCGGCGCTCATGCCAGCCACATTCTCAAGCTCTTTGTTGACCTGGGCCGTCACCCTCTCGCACTCCTCAAGCTTGGCGTCAAGCTTCTGCTTCTGGGCGTTGAGCTGTCCCTTCTGGGATTCGAGATCGCGCTGCCTGCGGTTGAGTTCGCCCGCCTGCTGGTTGAGCTGCCCTTCACGGGACTTGATGTTGTTTTCACGGTCGCGAAGCTCGGAGTTTTTGGCGTTGACATCCTTCTCGTGCTCGCTCTTGAGCTGGAGGAACTTCTCCTTAGCCTGAAGGATCTTCTGCTGCTTGAGGTTCTCGGCCTCATTCTTCGCTTTCTCTATGATGGCGTCGGCCTTTCCGGCCGACACTTTGCGGGATACGAACATATACACACCCACACCTATAGCCGCGCCGGCAATCGCCGCAATAATATAGTATATCAACATAACATATATATAATTAAACAATAATCAACAAAATACAGTGCCCGCACATCAACATGCGCAGACACTGTATCCAAAAAGCCGTCAGCCGAACTTTCAGAAAAACCTCTGAATAAGATTTGGGCTCCGTTCTGTATCGGGCTTCCCGTCTGGCGGGCCTGCCTTCCCCGGACCGAGTGGACCCTGTTCCGAAGAACTTGTTGTTTTCAGAAGATGGGCCTGACGGCTATCTTTTATCAGCTTCCTCCAAATATGCTCCCAATTCCGAAGAGAGTGCATCCACTTCTCCTCCCATCTGGGAGAGCTTTGCCTTCATATAAAACTTCCCGACAGCCTCCTGGACAGCGACGAACGCGAACTTGTCCACCATATCCGTCTCCACGAACCGTTCGTTGAACCTGTCCAGCATCTCGTTCACATCTCGGGCTGCGAGACGCATCAGCTGCTCCTGCTCTTCGGAGGCCGCCGTAAGGGAATACTCCTTGCCGGCTATCTTCAGTTTGACGCTCTGCCCCATATCAGCTCTCCAAGAGTTTTATACATTTGTCAATCTCCCTGATCAGACGGCTTATCCGCTCCCTCGCCTGCTCTCTGTCTCCCCCCGCAAGGAAAGCGCTCATCAGCCGCTGATTATCTATCTGAAGGTTCAAATCAGTAATCTGCTCCCTGTACTTCAGGATCTCGCCCTCGCTGACCGAAAGCTTCGACGCGAGAGAGTCCGCTCTCTGCTTCTCCGCTTCGTACAAGGCTATCAGCCTTGCGATATTTGACCTGAGTTCATTTATATCGTCACGCATAGGGCTGCCCCGCAATACATTGTTCGCAAATATAATAAATTTGTTTTGATTTTTCGGCTCCGGGACCGTGATTCGGGATAAAATATCACAGGCCGCCCATCAAGACGAAAGAAAGGCCCTGGGGGCGAACCCCAGAGCCTTTCCATATAGACTGAATCCTCGCGGATTACTTCTTCTTGATGATGACGGTACGAGACAGGACGTCGTTGTTGAAGAAGAGAGCGTCAACACCGCCGAATGCCTGCTTCTCGAGTCTGCTCGGATCAACACCGGCCTCGACGAGAGCGTTGTAAACAGTCTCAGCACGCTTCTCAGAAAGCCTCTGGTTGGTCCTGACACTGCCGGTCTTCTTGTCAGCATAGCCGTTGACAACATATACGCTGTTGTCCTTGGTGTTGTTGATAGCCTCAGCATAGAGCTTGACACGAGCCTTGTCCTTGCTGGTGAGGTTCGCCTTGCCGATCTGGAAGAAGATTGCGGTAGATGAAGGAACCTCGTTGTTGACGAGCTTCTCAACCTGCTTAACAACTTCCTTCTCAACGATCTTCTCTACGATCTTAGGATTCTTGGCGACAGCCTCAGCTGCGAGAGCCTCGGCAGCCTCCTTGGAGATGTAGCCGGCCTCTGCTGCAGCGGCAGCTGCACGGGCAACCTTGCCACGCTTGCCACCGATGGTCCACACACCGTTGAGAGCGATGCGGGTGGTTCCGGCAGCCTTGCGGTATGCGTCAGCGTCACCGAAGATTGAAGGGGTGATGCCGAAGCGGGCCTCAACTCCGAGGGCGAAAGCCTTGGTGATGTCGTATGCGAGACCAAGACCGGCGGTAGCGCCGAGACGAACCTTGAAATCATCGCTTTCCTGTACGAGGAACACGTCAGCAGCCTGATCGTCAGGGTTCACGAACTCACTTCCCACGCTTGAGAAGTTCATGGTAGGACCCGCGAAGAGATATACGTTGAACTTTGAGAGATCCTTGGCGAACAGATTGGTGATGCTGAACATTCCGTCAACATTGAGTTCACCGAAAGTCTTGTTCTTGAAAGCCTTTACAGAACCGTCAGCGAGAGTGGCGTTGCCGTCGTTGGCATCAAGTGAGAGGAAAGGTCCTCCGATCACACCGCGCACACCCCATACCGGAGTGATGTACTTGCCGACCTGAAGATTTGCATAGAATGCAGGAGTGTTGAAGCCCGGGGTGAGAGGTGAGGCGATACCGGCACCGACACCCACGAAGACGTCATTGCACTTAGAGCTTGCCTGAGCATTTGCGGCAACGCAGGCCGCAGTCATTGCGATAGACAATGCGATAACTTTAAGTTTCATATCTTTAATCCGTTTTTTCGTTTAACAAAGGACGTCTGGACTACTCAGGGATAACGATTCCGCCACCTGCGTTGTCGGTGCCTGCACCGTGAGCGTGGCCGTGGCCATATACATAGTGTCCGTGAGCGTTAGGGTCAGCCATCTCCTTATATTCAGCAGCTGAAGACTCGATGGAGTTGACGGTGATGACACCGATCACGAACGGCTTGACGCCTGCCTTCTCAGCATATACTGTGTACTCCTTGTCAGCAACCTTGGTGTACTGCTGGTATGCGGTGTAGAGGCAGTATGCGGAAACCTGAAGGTGGAGCGGAGCCATCGGGGTGGCTACGAACTTGCCGCCGGCATAGTTGTAGGTGAATGCGTCAGCATAAGACTTCACGAGGGATTCGTATGCGGTCTCGGAAGACTTGACAGTGGCGACTGCACCGTTGTATGAGTTCCATGCGACATCACCGGTGAGGATGAACTCGGAGTTGTTCCTTACCCAGAGACCGCCGTCATGAGTCAGAGTCTCGGCGTGTGAATCGCTAGGCTTGAAGTACTCGACAGAAGTGGTCGCCGTACCTGCAGCCGTCTCCTTATAGGTGAAGGTGTAGTCTGAATCAGGGTAGCCTACGATGACAGTTACATCGTAAGAAGCCTTTCCGCCGGCGCGGAGGGCAGCGATAGCGACAGTCTCGGACTTTGACTGAGCTGCGCTCATGTACTCAGCGAGATAGTCGACAGTTACAGTCACAGACTTTGCTGCAAGGGCCGGGCTGCCGACAACCTTGACAACATTGCCGGACACGGTACCGTCGGAAGCCTTGACGGTAGCGCCAGAAGCGGGTGCGGCACCAGTCCTGATGTCCACAACCCTCACATTGATTGTAGCCTCAGCATTCGCAACTTCGAATGCAGTCTTGAGCTCTTCCGGCTGGCAGGCAGCGAAGATGCCGGCTAACGCGATAAGCGATAAAAGTTTTTTCATCTTACAAAAGTGAATATTAAACATTAAACATTAATAATTCTTACCACATGAAGCCATGGCACGCAAAAAGCCATTTCTCCATTCAAAAAGCAAATATAATCTAATTCTGAAAGAAAGCAAAAAAAAATTATTTTTTATTGTATGAAATTCAGTTGACTCTCAATGAAGTATGGGTTGAACTGATTCTTGCTCATTATGTTGTCCGACGCCTCGGTGCGGAACTCCTTATAGTAGTACTGCTCGTTGTTGGCGTTGTACGACATGCCCATCTGGCCTGATGTCCTGACCCGCGGGATATAGCCGCGGCGTTTCTGGTTGTACGGCGGAAGGGCTATCTGGAAGCGGAAGCCGACATTCAGCTGGGCGGAGCGTGCCTTCTCCGCGTAAAGTCCGGTGGAGCAATGCCTGAAATGGCGTATCATCTCGTATTTGAGTCCCACGTCGCCGAGCAGGAACTTCTGCAGGCGCAGAGTGAACTGCGTGCCGAGAGGCGGACAGTAATAATTCGCGGCCACATTCCAGCGGAAGTACATATCCCTGCTGTAGTGGAACTTGAAACCCTCCCAATAGCAGTTCGCCAGCACCCCGAGCTGAGCGTCAAGGGAGAAGCGTTCATTCGGGAAATAGTACATCATCTCCAGGGCCGCACCGTAACGGTTGCCGGAGAAAACGCCGGCGGAGAGCTTGCCTGTGACATTCAGGTGCCAAGGGTCCCTGAACCTCTGCGACAGCGTGATCATCCCGGGATGGACCCGGGAGGCGAGAGCGCCGTAGCCGTCATTATATATAGGTAAGGTCATCTGGTAGCTGAATTTCATGCCGGGCCAGAGCGAGACTTCCAGGGCCGGGTTGAGCTGCCAGAGAGACTGGTACACCTGATTGATGATGAGATTCTTGAGCGAGACCTGCGGATATATCACTATGTCCACCTTGCCAAACGACCCGTTGTGATTCTCCTCTCCACGCACCATGTCCCAGCCCTCGTCAAGACGCCTTGTCGCGCGCCATGTCCCGGCCTCCGGAGAATAGGACAGGGTTATTTCGGGCACCTGATAATGAGTCCCGATGATTTCAACCTTCTTGTCCTGCGGGAGTCCCGCCCCCTCGACTATCCGGCAGGCACGGGAGAAACCTTCTGTGGGGAGCTTATACGAGTCGTTCTCTATCGTGAACACCACCATGTCATCGCCGGCGGTATAGCGGACATTCGCATAGCCGGCCTCAACAAGCCGCCGGACCACGAGTTCACAAACGCCGTCCGCATCCTGCCCTGCGCATTCCGGTGCGGAGAAGAAGAGGGCCGGCAGAATGGCGGCAAAGACGGAAAGTATCTTGATCTTGCTAATCATACAGCTGTCAACGGATATTTTTCAGCACTTCACTGGTCAGCAGGCGGCCGGATTTGTCATAGGTGTCGTGCCGGACCATCCCGACACCCTCGGCATACCATGTCAGCGCCGTGGTCTCGCGGTTGCGTCCCGGGCCGCGCTCGATCTTGTGTTCCGAAACCACGGGGCAGTCGAAGGTCCCGGCGGGCGTCTCGATCCTCTCAAAGCGGAGGACCTTGCGTTCCGAGACACGGACCCGCCAGGTCATGCCCATCGCCGACACGCTGAACTGCAGGTCGGGCAGGACATCCCCGGCCGAAAGCACGGCCGGAAGCACGGAACGGGCATGGACAGTGGAGATGCCGCGGCCCGGCAGATAATTGCCGAGCACAGATTTCAACGCCTCCGACGGGTCGGCGCAGACATCCCCTCCCGGAAGAACTTCCGCGGCATACAAGACGCGTCCTCCGTTGAGAACCTTGCCCCTGCGTCCGGTAAAAAGCGAGGAGCACTCAACGCGAAGCGTCCCGTCAGGCCCGGCTGCGGACCTCAGGACGCTGAGTTCGTGTTTCCATTTGAGCTTGCCGGAATCCGCCTCCCTCCTCTCGTAAGTGAGTACGGCCCCCTCCCTTGTGCAGTAATACGCCCCCCTTGCAAAAAAGGGAGCCACGAGACAGAGGGCGGCCGTCAGGAATGCGGCCCGTGCGAAGCCTGCGGACATCAGAATATCTTATAAATCAAGCGAAGCGAAAGCACTGGCCAGAAGCACAGGCGGTCCGGCGACACGTCGGGGAAATCCTTAAGCAGATCCTCCGCAGACGGGTCAAACTCCACCTCGTTGGGTGATGATATTTCCGGACGGGCATAGAACACACCCAGATCTCCCTGGAAGCTGAAATGCCCCTTAGGCATGCTGCGTCCGAAACCTATGGTCGCATAAGGGCGGACACGCGGCAGGACAAGATTCATATCGACACGTCCCACGCCGTCCTGCTCCTTCACCTCGTAGGTGTGTCCGTTGGCACTCGCGCGGATGGAGCTTATGTCCACCGGCGTATATCCCGGCTCGTCCTTATACTTCTCGTTGATGGCGGCGACTTCCGCCTGGATGTCCTTGTAATTGCTCCAGAAGGTCTTGTCCGAGGTGGCGACGGCTGAGATGAAAGTGTCGTTCATCCCGTAGAACACCCCGGCCGTGATATGGAAAGAGGACCTTTTGAACGGGTAGAGCTCCAGGGCGGCCTTGAGCGTGCTCAGGTTGAGCGCAGCGGACGTCCCCAGATCGACATCGTCGAAGCGGGTGTTGATCCTGTCAGGAAGCCCGGCCGCCTGCAGGTTGGAGTTGACCGTCTCGAGACTCGTGTTGACCTGCTCCATATCCACCTCGAAACTCGTGTTGAAATTCAGAGAAGGCGCGTTGAATCCGGCGACCAGAACTATATGGTCGGTGACCAGGGGCATTGCCAGCTGGATGCCCACACCCGTGGTGCCGGCCTCGATGCCGAAAGACAGACTGTTGAACGCCTGCTGCGAAAAAGCAGGTACTGACAATGCGGACAGGGCCGCGATGGCGAACAGGATTTTTTTCATACTGTACACAGATTAGATTGTTATTTGAGTCCTAATTTATATCTGAGTCCGAAATTGACCCATTTGCAGGCCTGAAGTTCGAACATTGCTTCAAAACGGTTCTCCCAGACGGAGGCTATGAATCCGATATTGAATGTGCGCGCGTCATATTCGGCGATGAAACGCACCTCGTCAAGTATAGCCCTGTCGCACAGTATCCCGGGAGTGAATGTCACCCCGGCGGCCGGGCCGTTGATGTGATAGTCGTTCCTCCTGTTGTACTGGTACGCCAAGTGGGCGCCCACCTCCCCCCATGATGTGGAGAAATGCTTGGTCGCCGCTATGTAGTTGCGGTTGAAATACCCGTTGCCGTCTCCCCCGACCTCGGCATCCACATATCCGTTGGAGGAAGACGCCGTGGTAGGGTCACTGACGCCAAGCACCACCGACGGCATCCACTTCAGCCCGAACTCCCCTTCTTTCAGAATCTGGAAACGTCCGAGGAAATGCCGGTCCTGGTTGAACATTATCCTGGTCCTCCCCGTAGCCCCGGGGACCTTGGACCCGTCAAAAATGGTGCATACATAGCCCACTTCCAGCCGGCTCCAGAAAGTGAGGCTGAAACCGTAACTGAAGGTGGAGTAGCTCCAGCCTGATGTCGGGAGCGAATGCCGGTTGAGGTAGTTGTTGGTGATCATGAAAGTGCCGTCGTCCTGCATTTCGGCCGACGGCATCTGGAGCAGTCCCCCGGATGAATCGACGAACTGCGCTCCAGCCCGCTGGGACAGGAGCAGCAGCAATGCGGAAAAGGCTATGATGAACTTCCTCATCGGCAGCCGGCCGGAATCAATAATTCTTGGCCGCCAGACGGAAATAGCTCTGCGGATGTGCGCAGACAGGGCACACCTCAGGTGCGGAAGGCCCCACGACGATATGTCCGCAGTTGCCGCATTCCCAGATGGCATCGCCCTCCCTTGTGAACACAAGTTTGCCCTCGACATTGGCCAGCAACTTCTTGTAGCGCTCCTCGTGGTGCTTCTCTATCTCGGCCACCATCTCGAAGAGACCGGCAATCTCGTCAAAGCCCTCCTCACGGGCGGTCTTCGCGAAAGAAGGGTACATCTCGCTCCACTCGTAGTGCTCTCCGGCGGCGGCATCGGCCAGATTGGCCTCAGTGTCAGGGACAGCCCCTCCGTGAAGCAGCTTGAACCAGATCTTGGCATGCTCCTTCTCGTTGTCCGCCGTCAACTCGAACAGTTCGCCTATCTGCACATAGCCGTCCTTCTTTGCTTTTGATGCGTAGTAAGTGTACTTATTGCGGGCCTGGCTCTCGCCTGCATAGGCCGCAGCAAGATTCGCTTCGGTCTTCGTACCTTTCAGAGATTTCATAACACTTGCGTTTTTATAGTCCCACGAAGGTAACACTAATTTTTATATATTTGACAAAAAATCCGAAATATGGCCGACAACTATCTGGAAAAGAAATACGACGAATACCTCCACGGCAAGAGCGTGATAAGGCGGGCCAATCCGTCACTGGACACTCTTCTTGGCAAGGTTGCAGGACCGCAGGAGCGCACGGACGAGGGTTATGCCGTCAAGCAGGCCCAGCTGGACGCGGTCATGCGGTCGGTCTCCAGGCTCGGCCTCGAAGCGGAGCTGTCATCCGACGAGCCGGGCGGACGGATATTACTGCGCGGACGCTCGCCCGAAGAGCTGGGCGCGCTGACCCTCGCGGCAAGGCTTAAAGCCGCCGAACTGGGCCTGCACAGCAGACAAGTCCTCCATCAAGATGAAGGACTTGCCGAAATCACGCTGTACAGATAGCGTCAGACTCTCCCGGGATACTTCTCAAGAGCTTTCTGGAGCACGACAAGGGCCTTGGCCAGATCCTCCTTGCAGAGCACATAGGCGATCCTGACCTCCTGGCGGCCCTCGCCCGGCTCGGTGTAGAATCCGGACGCCGGAGCCATCATCACCGTGGCCCCTTCATAACGGAAGTCGCTAAGACACCAGACACAGAACTTCTCCGCATCATCCACCGGCAGCCTGGCCACGGTATAGAACGCCCCCATAGGAATCGGGGAATACACTCCCGGAATCTTGTTGAGTCCGTCGATCAGGAAGTTGCGGCGGTCCAGATATTCCTCATAGACCCCGTGCAGATAGTCCTTGGACACATCTATGGACGCGGCGGCCACGAGCTGGCCTATGAGCGGAGGAGAGAGCCGGGCCTGGCAGAACTTCATCACGGCCTCGTGGACTTTCTTGTTGTGGGTGCACAGGCAGCCGATGCGCGTGCCGCACTCGGAATAGCGCTTCGACACGGAATCGAACAGGACGACGTTGTCGTCTATCCCGTCCAGATGGAAAGCGGAGATGTACGGCATCCCGGTGTAGATGAACTCGCGGTAGACCTCGTCGCTGAAAAGGAAGAGGTTGTGCTTCTTCACGATGTCACGCAGCTGGAGCATCTCCTTGCGCGTGTACAGGTATCCGGTAGGGTTGTTGGGGTTGCAGATGAGGATGGCCTTCGTCCTGTCGGTGATCTGCTTCTCGAAAGCCGCCACAGGGGGCAGTCTGAAACCGTCTTCTATGCGGGTCTTGACGCTCTTTATGACGGCGCCGACAGAAATCGCGAACGCCATGTAGTTGGCGTAGAACGGGTCCGTGATGATGATCTCGTCGCCTGGGTCAAGACAGGCGAGGAACGCGAACAGCACGGCTTCCGAACCGCCGGCCGTGATGATGATCTCCTCCGGAGAGAGGAATATGCCATATTCGGCATAGTATTTCACCATCTGCGTACGCAGTTCGAGCAGTCCGTCGGACGGGCTGTACTCGAGTATCTCACGGTCGATGTGGTGCAGGGCTTCAAGGGCGCACTGAGGTGTCTTGATGTCGGGCTGGCCTATGTTGAGATGGTAAACGTGCACGCCGTTGCGTTTCGCCTCGTCTGCGTACGGGGCGAGTTTACGGATCGGAGAGAACGGCATATTCTCCGCCCGATGTGATATATCCATTGACATAGCTGGTTACTGTTCAGTGTCCTTCAAAGATATGAATAATTGCCAAAAAATTCACTATCTTGCAAGGCAGTAACACTATTTTACAGATGAAAACCCTGAACAAGCTTATTTTGAGCCTCGCGGCAGCGGCCGCAGCCGGAGTGCCGGCCATGGCGAGAGAACTTGAAATCAATCTCTCGAAGCCCGGAGCCCACATCCAGCCGACCATGTACGGCATTTTCTTCGAAGACATCAATTTCGCAGCGGACGGCGGCCTCTATGCGGAGCTGGTCAAGAACCGTTCGTTCGAGTTCCCGGACGCCCTGCAGGGATGGAAGAGTTTCGGCAAGGTGGAAGTCCGCGACGACGGTCCATTCGAGCGCAACCCGCACTATGTCAGGCTCTCCGACCCGGGGCACCACGACAAGTACACCGGGCTCGACAACGAGGGCTTCTTCGGGATAGGTCTCAAGAAGGACGCCACGTACCGCTTCAGCGTATGGGCCAGGGCCCCGTTCGGGGGCGAAGGCAAGATAAGGATAGAATTCGTGGATCCGGCCTCTGACGAGGAAAGGCAGTACTTCTGCCAGGCCAGGATAAGCGTAGATTCCAGGGAATGGAAACTCTACGAGGTGGAGATGACTTCTGACAGGACTGACCCGAAAGCCGTCCTGCGCATATTTGACGAGGCCCCGGAGGTGACGGTTGACCTCGAGCACGTGTCCCTGTTCCCTGTGGACACATGGATGGGGCACCGCAACGGTATGCGCAAGGACCTCGCCCAGGCTCTCGCAGACCTGCATCCGGGAGTGTTCCGCTTCCCGGGAGGCTGCATCGTCGAGGGCACGGACCTCGCCACCCGCTACAACTGGAAGAATTCAGTGGGCCCGGTGGAGAACCGCCCGCTCAACGAAAACCGCTGGCAGTACACCTTCCCGCACCGTTTCTACCCGGATTACTACCAGAGCTACGGACTGGGATTCTATGAGTTCTTCCTGCTCAGCGAAGAGATCGGCAGCGAGCCTCTCCCGATATTGAGCTGCGGACTCGCCTGCCAGTTCCAGAACAGCGACGAGAGCGCCCACGTGCCGGTGGAGGAGCTCCAGCCGTACATAGACGACGCGCTTGACCTGATTGAGTTCGCCAACGGCGGCACGGACACGGAATGGGGCGGGCTGCGCGCAAGCATGGGACACCCTGAGCCGTTCAACCTCAAGATGATAGGCATAGGCAACGAGCAGTGGGGCGAGGAATACCCGGCAAGACTCGAACCTTTCATCAAGGCCATCAGGGCCAAGTATCCGGAAATCAGGATAGTGGGTTCGTCCGGCCCCGGCTCCGAAGGCGACAAGTTCGACTTCCTCTGGCCGGAGATGCGCCGTCTGAAAGCCGATCTGGTGGACGAGCATTTCTACAGGCCATACGAGTGGTTCCTCAAAGAGGGCGCCCGCTACGACAGCTACGACCGCAAGGGTCCTAAAGTATTCGCCGGCGAGTATGCCTGCCACGCCAAAGGACGCAAGTACAACCATTTCTACGCGTCACTCCTCGAGGCGGCATTCATGACCGGACTTGAGAGGAACGCGGACATAGTGCACATGGCCACATACGCGCCGCTCTTCGCCCATGTGGAAGGATGGCAGTGGAGGCCGGACCTCATCTGGTACGACAACCTCCGCTCGTTCCGCACGGCAAGCTGGCACGTGCAGCAGATGTACTCCGAATACAAGGGAGAGAGAGTGCTCAAGACCACTTCAGGCGGGACCCCTCTGTGCGGCGCTGAAGGCCAGGACGGTCTTTTCGCAAGCGCGGTGCTCGACGGGGACATGGTTTATGTCAAGATCGTCAACACGACCCCGGACGAGCAGAGGGTGGAGCTCAAGTTCAACGGGCTCAAGAGGAGACAGAAAATAGAGGCCGACAAGAGAGTGAACCTCCACTCGTACGACCTCTACGAAGACAACAGCCTGGACGACCCCTACGCGTTCGCCCCATACACGGAGAAGTTCGACTTCACGGACGGGAGCGTGGATGCGGAGCCTTACAGCTTCTCAATCTACTGCTTCAGGATTGCCCGGTAGCCTCTCCATCGACGGGTCGAAGCCCCTGTAGCCTTGAGCCTCCACGGACACGGCGATGTCCTGTATCAAAGACCAATAAGAGTCTCTGTCGAAAGCATCGCCTCCACACCAGAGCACCTCGAAGGCCATATTGCAGTATTTGAAGAGCCATCCGCTCTCATGGAAAGCGTTGCGCAGATAGAAGCCCTTGCGGCGAGACCTCTGCGCAGCGTTTTCCGCATCAGGGTCAAGCGGCTCGATGTCGAGCACGACCTGCCTCTGCGGATAAGCCTCACGTATCATCCCAAGCGCCCGCGTCCCGCAGCCGGAAGAGCGGCAGGAGCTGTCTATGGCGAGGAAGAACACATAGACTGTCTTCCCGCCTTTGTAGACGGAAGTGAAACCGATATAGGACTCGCCCTCGCATATGGCCCACAGGTCAAGTTCCCCCTTGTCGCACATCGCCGCCTGCACGGCGGCCGGAAGCCGCTCCTCCGGCGGGAAAGCCTCAAGATTGGTCCTTTCGATCATTTCAAGGTACGGGCTGCCCGTACCGGCTTTTACAAGTATCATAAACCAAGGATGTATTTAGCTGCGCTGCCGCCGGCAAGCGCCCCGGTGGAGAATGCCGTCTGGAGGTTGTACCCCCCGGTGTCAGAGTCCACATCCAGCACCTCTCCGCAGAAGAAAAGTCCGGGCACGACCCGGGAAGCCATGGTCTTGGCGACCACGGACTCCGATGACACGCCCCCGGCGGTCACCACCGCCCTCTCGTAACCCACAAAACCCGCGATATCGAACCGCCAGGATTTCAACGCCTTGGCTATGGTAGGCAGATTCACCCAGAGTTTGGTGTCCGTGCGGGAACGGCGTTCAAGGGTCATTATGCCGGGATTCATCTCGACGAAGGCGGGGATGAGATCCCATGGCATCAGTTTACCCAGCAGTATCCTGCACTTCTCCTTCTCTCGCAGACGGACGGAGCGCGGGTCCTTGTCCACCTCCTTCCAGAGCTGCCCGACCCTCTCCGTAAGTTCGGTCAGGGACACGCCCGGCTTGAGGTCCAGCGACAGAGAGACCCTGGCCCCGTTGAGCATGGACTTCACGGCCTTACGGCTGAGCTGGAAGCCGAGCGGACCCTCAAGTCCACCGTCGGTGAAGTCTACGTCGCCGAATTCCGTACCGGCATCCGTCCCGCCTATCTCAAGGGAAAGCGAGATGTTCTTGAGGTGGACTCCGCAGAGTTTCTCGCCGAGCGGAGAGAGCGCCGTGCTCCTGTCTATATGCAGCCCCTTGCCTTCCACAAGCTTGTATCCCCTCGGTACGAGGGCGGTGAGGGAAGGGAAGGTCGGCTCTATCTTATGCCCGAGTTCCTCCGCCCAGCGAAGCCCGTCGCCGCTTGAGCCTGTCCCCGGATAGCTCAGGCCGCCTGTGGCGAGAATGAGTGTCCGGCAGTTCCATACGGATCCGTCGGAGAGGGCAAGCGTGAATCCGGGCTTGACACTCTCCACCTCAGCCTCACACACAATCTTGACTCCCAATGAGTTGCAGGCATTCACCAGGGTATCCACCACATCCGAGGCCCTATATGACTCCGGGAAGGCCCTGTCCCCCCTCTCCACAACGCTGCGCATGCCGAACATGGCGAACCAGTCGAGCAGAGCCTCAGGAGGGAGGGTGTAGAAGGCCGATTTCACGAAATTGGGGTTGCTCCGGATGTGGGCGGAGAACTCGTTCCAGTCTTTGACATTGGTGAGATTGCAACGCCCCTTGCCCGTAATCATCACTTTCCTCGCGGGACGCGGCATCTTCTCGAGCAGTGTCACCTGGGCATCTGAGCCGGCGCTCACGAGAGTCTTCGCGGCACAGTAAGCCGCCATCAGCCCGGAAGCGCCGCCCCCGACCACCACTATGTCACTCTTCATTATAAGTCCTTATTATAAATCCTTGTCTTTAAGCCATACTGCCATCTTGCCGGCACCCCTGTGATTCCAGGCATAGTACGGGATGAGGGTGAGTGAACCGGCGCGGATGACATCGATTCCGTTGAGGAGGTCAGCACGACGCTCCACGTCCAGGCTTACATCCCTGGAAATCCCGGCCACGGTGACATCACCGGCGTTGTCAGGCCATTCGGAGCAGTACACAAGAGGCCCGCGCTCCACGGCAAGCCGCCCCCGGTCAGCCTCGACCGCCTCGTCCGCCTTGACGAGACGCGGCTCCATGTCAAGATGGAGGACGATCTCGTCGCCCTTCTTCCATTTGCGGGAGATGCAGGAATAGCCATTCTCGAGCACCGGCTCAACTTCCTCACCGTTGACGCTCACGCTCCACGAAGAAGGCTTTGTGTCAGCGAATGTATACAGGTCGCCCGGGACCACCTCTCCCCTGGCCCACCCCGGTATGCGCAGTTTCAACGGGAACTCGCCGGCCTTGTTCTCCTCTATCCTGATGCGGACGTCGCCGTCCCACGGGTACGAAGTCTCCTGGCTGAGGCTGACTCTCCGCCCCGCAATCTTGTGAGTCATCGTATTAGGCATATACAGATTGACATACAGGTCATCCCCGCCGGAGGCATAGACATATCCCGGCACCGAAGGGATGAAACGGCATATGTTCGACGGGCAGCAGGCGCAGCCGAACCAAGGCTGCCTATGATGGCTGCCGTCAGACTCGAGAGGATTCGGGTAGAAGAAAGCGCCGCCGTCAAGCGACACGCCTGAGATCAGGCCGTTATAAAGAGTACGCTCAAGCACGTCGTAATATGAGGCGTCACCGTGCAGGAAGAACATCCTCGACGCCGTATAGACATTGCCGATGGCGGCACAGGTCTCGCAATAGGATGTAAGGTTCGGAAGTTCATAATTGTCACCGAAAGCCTCGCCGGCATAGCGCGAGCCCACGCCACCGGTAAGATAAAGCTTCTTGGTGACGATGTTGTCCCATATCCTGTCTATCGCCGCGATGTAGTCCTTGTCGCCTGTAAGCGCAGCCACATCGGCTATGCCGGAATACATGTACTCGGCCCTGACGGCATGACCCACGGCCTCGTCCTGCTCCATTATCGGGAGGTGGGACTGCGAGTATTCCTGCCGCACGGAGGTGTAGCCCCGCTTGTCCAGGAAGTACTTGGCCTGGTCGAGATACTTCTTGTCCCCGGTGGCGCGGTAGAGTCTCGCAAGGGCCATCTCCGCTATCTGATGCCCGGGAACTCTCGCCACCTGGCCCTCGCCGTCCCCGATCTCACGGCACACGCAGTCGGCATAGCGTATGGCTATGTCGAGGAAGTTGCGCTTGCCGGTGGCCTGCCAATGGGCCACGGCCCCGTCGACCATGTGGCCGAGATTGTAGAACTCGTGGCTGAGCTTCTCGACCAGTGACCAGCGCTGCAGGCCCTCCCACTTGTGCGGATGCCACGGGTTCATCTGGCGTGCGGTGTTGAGATATCCGTCCGGCTCCTGCGCGGCGGCGACCAGGACGAGCACGCTGTCGATGTAGCTCTCCAGCTTCGCGTCAGGATAGGTCTGGAGGATGTAGGAAGCGCCTTCTATGGTCTTATAGACATCCGTGTCGTCAAACGCCAGGCCCTCGACCTTGTATGTGGAGTCCGGACGGGTGGCGCGGACGAAATTGTCATACCGCCCCGTCTCCTCGCACTTGCTGAACGCAAGCGGTATGGTCACTTCGCGGCTCGCCTTGAGACGCTGTCCCCAGAATGAATCCTCGACAACTTTGACCTCGGTAAAAGGTACCGGCTCTATCGGATAGCCGGTGGAGGCCCCGGACTTCCCGTCGCCGGAGCAGGACGCCGCCAGAACTGCAAGGGCGGCTGATGCGATCAGTGTAATCTTGTGTGGCATAACAGAAACAAAAAAAGGGAAAGCTTAGCACATCGCACCGCTACGACCTCCTACCTTTGCTGCCTTCCGGCCCTGGAGGATTTGGAGGGAGCTGGTCGTGTACGACTTTCCCGTTGCAAATATAATAAAAAATCAGATACAGTTGAATATCATCGGGAGTATGTCGTCCACTTTATCGAACTTCAATATCTTGTCGGAGGCCACCATCAGCACGGACATGGGCTTCCCGGACTTGGCCTGATACTGGGCCATCACCTGGCGGCAGGCTCCGCATGGGGTGGCGGGGCTGGTACCGAGCCGCCCGTGCACCCCGCCAGCCACGGCGATGCTGAGCATGTCCTTGTCCGGATACCTGGAGCCTGCGGCGAACATGGCCGTGCGTTCGGCACAGAGGCCTGAGGGGAATGCGGCGTTCTCCTGGTTGGCCCCGCGGACTATCTGGCCGTTGGAGAGACGGACTGCGGCGCCCACATGGAAATGGGAATAAGGGGCATACGCGCCTGACATGGCCTCTATCGCCGCACTGACGAGCTCCCTGTCTTCAGGGATAAGCTCATCGACGGAAGAATACTCCTGATATCGGATATGTATATCTTTAGTCAACATCTTCAATGTGGTTAAACTTCTCAAATATATGACTAATTTTGCGGATATTAAAAACATGGAGATGAAAATTTGCGTAGGATTGTCGGGAGGCGTGGATTCCAGCGTGGCCGCCCTGCTGCTCAAAAGACAGGGATACGACGTGTTCGCGATGTTCATGCAGAACTGGCATGATACCGAGGGGACACTGCACGGGGACTGCGAATGGGAAGAAGACCGCTTCGTGGCGGAGATGGTCGCGCGGAAGATAGGCATCCCGTTCTACTTCGTGGACCTGAGTAAGGAGTACAGGAAACGCGTGGTGGACTACATGTTCGATGAATACGCCCGCGGGCGCACGCCCAACCCCGATGTGCTCTGCAACAGGGAGATAAAGTTCGACGCATTCCTTAAAGCCGCGCAGAAACTCGGCGCCGACATGGTGGCTACCGGGCATTATTGCAGGAAAGAGACCCTCCCGGACGGGACCTGCCGCATCCTCGAAGGCAGCGACCCCAACAAGGACCAGAGCTATTTCCTCTGCCAGCTCGACCAGGATCAGCTGTCAAGGGCCCTTTTCCCGATAGGCGACATCTGCAAGCCGGAAGTGCGCCGCCTCGCCAAGGAGGCGGACCTGCCGTCTGCGGACAAGAAAGACTCGCAGGGCATATGTTTCGTGGGCAAGGTGGACCTGCCGGTGTTCCTGCAGCAGAAGCTCCAGTCCCAAGAGGGTGACGTAGTGGAGGTGTTCGACAGATACTATATTGATTCGGAGAAATATGCCGGAGACCTCAAGATCCTGGAGAAAGGGACGCAGGCCTCCGACGAAGAGCTCCTGGAACTCTCGACACCCATAGACTACGGGGACATACGCTTCGAGACCGAGACCTACCGCTCGGGCAAGCATCACATAAAGAAGACCAGATACAAGGCGAACCCCTACGGAGCCGTCATCGGCAGGCACGAGGGCGCGCAGTTCTACACCATAGGCCAGCGCCGCGGGCTCTCAATCGGCGGCCACGCCAACCCGCTGTTCGTGATAGCCACAGACATCGCCCGCAACATCATCTATGTAGGTGAGGGTGAAGGGCACAAAGGCCTTATGCGGAACTGCCTGAGGATCGCCCCGGAAGAGGTGCACTGGATACGCCCTTCGGAAGCGATGGACCCGGGAGAACTGAGAAGATACAGGGTGAGGATACGCTACCGGCAGCCGCTGCAGGACGCGACGCTGCTGATGAGGGAGAACGGGCTTTTCATCCTCTTCGACAAGCCTCAGCGCAGCATAACCCCCGGGCAGTTCGCCGTATGGTACGCCCCTGACGGGGAAATGCTGGGGAGCGGGGTCATCTGAGCGACCCGGCGAGCGCGGCGGCGGCGTTGATGCCGTCCAAGGCGCTGGAGACTATCCCTCCGGCATACCCGGCACCCTCCCCGCAAGGATAGACTCCGCCCATCGAGACATACTCGAAGCTTTCAGGGTCCCGGGGCACACGCACAGGTGATGATGTGCGGGACTCCACACCCAGCAGGAGAGCCGCATTGGTGTAGTAGTTGCGCATCTTGACCCTCGGGAAGACCTTGCGCAGCCGGTCGGCCACGACAGGAGGAAGGAGCTCGTGCAGCGGGGCGCTGACCACTCCCGGGTGGTAGCTCGTCTCAGGCATGGTCTTGGAGAGCTTGCCAAGGCAGAAATCTTCCATCCTCTGCGCCGGAGCGGCCATAGGGTTCTCGCCGCCGTGCCGGGAGGCATATTCGTACATGTCCCTTTCCACCCCGAGCTGGAAGTCCATCAGCCTGAACGGACTCTCGCCCGGCACATCGTCAGGCTCTATCTGCACCACCACACCGGCGTTGGCGAACTTGCCGTTGCGCCCGGAGTTGGACATGCCGTTGAGCACCACGGTCTGCGGCTCCGTCGAGGACGGCACAAGTATCCCTCCCGGGCACATGCAGAAGGAGAACACTCCCCTCCCGTCAACCTGCTCCACGAATGAATACTCGGCAGCCGGCACTCCCGGCTTCCACTGCCCGTGGTACTGGCACCAGTTGATCTTCTCCTGGGGATGCTCCACCCTCACACCGAGGGCGAAGCCTTTGGCTTCGAGGCGGCCGCCGGCCGCCTGGAGCATCTCATATATGTCGCGCGCCGAGTGTCCTGTGGCGAGTATGACCCTGGATGAGACATATTTCTCTCCGGAAGCGGTTCCCGTCTCCAGCAGGCCGTCATCGCGGCGGACTATGGAACTCACCCGGGAGCTGAAGTGGTATTCGCCGCCCTTCTCCACTATGAACTTCCTGATATTCTCGACTATCAACGGGAGTTTGTCCGAGCCGATGTGAGGGTGGGCGTCGATGAGTATGTCCGGATTCGCGCCGAATTTCACGAGGAGATGGAGCACCTCGCGGACATCGCCTCTCTTGGACGAGCGGGTGTAGAGCTTCCCGTCGGAGAACGCGCCGGCTCCGCCCTCGCCGTAGCAGTAGTTGGAATCCGGATTCACCTCCCCCTCACGGGAAAGCCGGGCCATGTCGATTTTACGCGCATGCACATCCTTGCCCCGTTCCAGTATCACCGGCCTGAGGCCCAGAGATATGAGCTTGAGCGAGGCGAACATGCCCGCAGGCCCCGAACCGACCACCGTGACGGCCTCGGCCCCGTGTACATCCGGGTATTCCGGCAGCGCATACGGCTCATATTTGTCTTCCGGCGCATAGGCCTCGTATCTGTAGCGCCACACCGGCTCCTTGCGGGCGTCGATGGAGCGCTTCTTGAGCACCCATTTCAGGCCTCCGGCCTTGGCCTCTATCTCCTTGAGGCGAGGTTCCCGCGTCAGCGGGCAGACTATCTCGAATTCTTTCATCGCTCAAATCCCGATGCTCTTGAGACCGGAGCGACATCCAGCGGGGTGCGCTCTCCGGCAAGGTAGTGATAATATCCGGCCACGGCTATCATCGCCGCGTTGTCGGTGGTGAAACGGAACTCCGGAAGATATGTGTTCCAGCCGCGCCGGCGGCCTTCTTCCTCGACGCGGGTGCGGAGTCCGCTGTTGGCCGACACTCCCCCGCCTATGGTGATCTCCCTTATGCCCGTCTGCTCAGCGGCCTTGACGAGCTTGTCCATCAGGATGTCTATCAGGGCCTTCTGGAAAGACGCGCAGATATCCTCCTTGTTCTTCTCCATGAAGTCCGGGTCCTTGGCCATCTCATCCCTCACGAAATAGAGCAGAGAGGTCTTGATGCCGCTGAAACTGTAGTCCAGCCCCGGGATGTGCGGCTTGGCGAATCTGAACCGCTTCGGGTCTCCCAGTTTGGCGAGGCGGTCGATGACAGGCCCCCCGGGATATCCGAGCCCCATCATCTTGGAGCACTTGTCAAACGCTTCTCCTACGGCATCGTCGATGGTCTGGCCGAGAATCTCCAGGTGCAGCGGGTCGTCGACCCTGACTATCTGGGAGTTGCCGCCGCTGACAAGCAGGCACAGATACGGGAATGAAGGCTCCCTCACCGGCTTCTCCGGGACCTTGATGAAGTTGGCCAGTATATGACCCTGAAGGTGGTTCACCATCACTATCGGGATGTCGAGGGCGAGGCCCATGGACTTGGCGAACGATGTCCCCACGAGCAGTGACCCCAGCAGGCCCGGGCCGCGCGTGAACGCTATCGCGGTGAAGTCGGAGGGCTTGACACCGGCACGCGAGAGAGCCTCGCTGACGACCGGCACTATGTTGAGTTCGTGGGCCCTGGAGGCGAGTTCCGGCACCACACCTCCGAAAGCGCGGTGCACATCCTGGCTCGCTATGACATTGGAGAGCAGATAACCGTCCTTGAGCACGGCGGCCGAAGTGTCGTCGCAGGAGGACTCTATTCCGAGGATGATGTCTGACATATTCAATTCCTAAAAGTCCGCAAAGTTAACAAAAACAATTATATTTGTAAGTTAGGAATGTACAGGAAGGGTTCATACATAGCGGCGAGAATCATCGGGCTGGCGGCAGTGCTGGTGCTGGGAGCCTTGTTCGCGATCCAGACCCCGTCAGTACAGACACGCCTGTCCAGATATGCGATGGACAGGCTGACAGCCGCGGCCGACGGCAGAATCCTCTACGACGAGATCAAGATAATCCCCTCCGGAGCCCTGGTAATCAAGAACATACTCATTCTTGACAAGAATCCTTACACGGAAGATGTCAACGTCCGCGGATGGGCCCCCGCCGACACCATCCTCAAAGCCAGGACCCTCACGGCCACGTTCTCCCTTCCGAGCCTCATCAGACCAGGCAGCATACGCGTCGGGAGAGTGAGAGTCGACGGCGGGGAGTTCCACCTCACCGTGGAGCCCAACAGCATCCCCGGCGGGAAGAAGAACATCACCAACATAGAGCGGGCCTTCGGGCTTGGAGGCAAGAAGAAAAAGGATACGCCGAAAGGCGAACTCTTCTCCGTGAAGAGAGTGAGCGTGAGCAATTTCCGATTCAGGCTCAACAGTTTCAAACCCCAAAAGGTCAAATACAGGGAAGGAGCCATCAACTTCGACGACATCGACGCGCACATCAGCAGCCTGAGCGGACACGGGGTCAAGATGGTGGACGGGAGGGTGACCGCCACCCTGGACAGGCTCCGCCTCACGGAAAAGTCCGGCTACACCATGCTGAACCTCTCGGCGAGCTGCTCCGTGGGCCCCGGGAAGACCATAGTGGAGGACATACGCCTGCGCGACCCGTGGTCGGAAATCAACCTCAAATACTACTCGATGAGCTATGCCAACGCGCGCTCGTTCTCGAAATATGTCAGGGAGGTGATGATGGAAGGGGTGATCTCGCGCTCGCGCCTCACCCTCCACAGCCTGTCGTTTTTCGCCAACTCGGCGATGCGCAACTACTCGACGCAGCTGGACCTGCGCGGCGGCAAGGTCAAAGGCTATGTCAACGACCTGAAGGTCGAAGGCCTATGCTTCTCCGACCCGGAAAGCGGCATACGGCTGGACAAGCTCGACTGCTCACTGACCGGGCTTCCGGACATAAAGGGGATGATGGCCTCGGCGGACCTGACCGGGCTTCATTTCACCGTCCCCGGCATACGCAAGCTCTCGGCGGGCATGAGCCATCCCGGTATCAAGATACCTTCAGACATAGGCAAAGGGCAGCATTTCACTCTGAATGCCAGCGCGAAAGGTCCGCTCAGCAGGTTGAAAGGGACCGTACATCTGCGCTCCGAGGCCGGACGGATGAAACTTGAGGCCGATGTCAGGAACCTCCCGGATCCCCGCAGGGATACGGAACTGCGCCTGAGGCTGGGCACGGCCGGCCTCGACATAAGCGCGGTCAGCGGGGTGAAAGGCCTCGGAAAATGCGACATCTACACGGAGGCCCGGGCCACCCTCACCGGCGGCATCCCTGATATAAGCCTGGATTCACTCAAGCTCAACAGGCTCAACGCGGCGGGGTATGACTACAAGGACATCACCGCCAAAGGCTCCCTGACGGAGCAGGCCGCGATCCTCACGCTGGACAGCGCGGATCCCAACCTGATGATGACACTCCGTGCCGACGCCGCCCTCGGGCCCGGCGGCGGGGAGAAGTCGCTGCGGCTTGACGCGGACATCGACAATCTCGACCTCAACGCGCTCGGCATCGACCGCAAGCGGAGCACTTCCCGCACTGCGATGGGCATACACGGCGCCGTCAGACAGACAGGCAAAGCACTCAACGGGGCCTTGCAGATAGGCGGCATACGGCTCTGGAACGGCAACGGACAGACAGACCTCGGGGACATCGACATCAAAGTCTACAACATAGCCGAGGAGCAGTGCCTCAGCCTCGACTCCCAGTTCGCCGACCTGTTCGTCTCCGGCAGCGGAAGCATCACCGAGTTTCTGGAAGACCTGCAGGACATAACCACCAGGAGGGAACTGCCGGCCCTCTACCCGGACGTCAAGGAAAACATCCGGCACGGCAAGTACGACCTCGACCTGCTGATGCATGATTCACGCGGGCTCCTGTCATTCGTGTTCCCGGGCCTGTACATAGCGGACAGCACCAGGGCCACGATGAGCATCTCGCGCAGCGGGGAACTTGTCGGCAACGCCACCTCCTCGCGGCTCGCCTTCGGCACCACCTTCCTCAAAGACGCCGACCTGCAGTTTGACAACCTCGGAGAGAGCCTCAGCATCAGCCTCATAGGGCAGAATTTCAAAAGCGGCAAATTCGACCTCAACAGGCCGGACATCAGCATCCTGGCCAGGGACAACACGATGTCGGCCAGCATGCGCTTCGAGAGTTTCTCCCTGTCCGGAGGTTCCGGAGAACTCTACGCCAACGGAGAATTCTACCGCGACTCCACGAACACCCTCGTCATCAAGGCGCACCCTCTGGAGTCATATATCTCAGCTGGCAAAGGCGTCTGGGACATAAACGAATCCGATGTGGTGGTCCGCGACGGAGACATCTATGTCAAGGACTTCCGCATCAGCAACGGACGCCAGGTGGTCAGCCTTGACGGCGGCATATCCAAAGAGAGAGACGACACCCTCTCGCTCAGGATAAGCCGGCTCGACCTGGCCCAGGCCGATGATTTCCTGCCGCGCAGCTACGGCATCAGCGGCGTGGCCAACGGCAGGGCCATGCTCACCTCCCGGGCCGGCAGGGCCAAGGGCATGCTGATGGACTTCAGGCTAGACTCCCTCAAGATAGGAGACGCGGATGCAGGGAACCTCCAGATAGCCAGCATATTGGAAGATAACGGAGACGACCTCAACATCTATTTGCGCAACGAACTTGACGGACGCAATCCGCTGTACGCCACCGGCATGTACTTCCTGGACGACGGCAGGATGTACCTCGACGCGGAACTGGACAGGCTGCCGCTGGGGACAGCCGGGCCGTTCCTCTCAGAAATATTCAGCGAAATCGACGGCAGCGTCAGCGGCAACCTCAGGCTCAGCGGCATGCGCGGCAGCCTCTCATTCTCAAGCAGGGACCTGATGCTAAACGACGCCATGCTCAAGCCGGCATACACCGGAGTACCGTACACGGTAAGCGGCCCGCTGGAGGTGGCTGATGACGGGATCCGCCTCAACGCCCTGCAACTCAGGGACAATGACGGCGGCAGCGGCATCATCTCCGGCAGCATCAACCGCGACCGACTCAGGTCCGACATCAGTTTCAGCCGCCTCAAGCTCATGGACAGCCAGGAAAACGGCACCGGGGTCTACGGCTCGCTGAGGGCAAGCGGCAACGCCACTGTAGAAGGGCCTTTCACGGCGTTGAGCGTCAACGCCACGGTCAGCACGACAGGAGACGGCAACATCCATGTGCCTATGTCGGGCGCAGCCGCCAACAAGTCAAGTGACCTGTTGACATTCACACAGCGGGCCAGAGAGAAGGACCCGTACGAGGAGATGCTCTCGACCATGGACATCCGCAAGCGGAAGAAGTCGGACATTGACATACACGCCAACCTGACGGTGCACTCCGGAATCAAGGCGTTCATCGAGTTGGACAAGAGCGCCGGCAATGTGGCGAGCCTGAGCGGAGACGGCAACGTCAATCTGCATTTCCGTCCGTCCAAGGCGGTGTTCGACCTCAACGGAGACTTCAGCATCAGGGAGGGCAATTACCAGTTCGTCCTGCCTGGCATACTGAGCAAGGACTTCAGCGTGGCCGAAGGCAGCTCGATCAAGTTCGGCGGCGACATCGCGGATACCGAGCTGGACATCAATGTCATATACAAGCAGAAGGCATCCCTGTCCGCGCTCGTCTCAGAAGAGAGCAAGACCGGGACGAAGAGGCTCGTGGAATGCGGCATGTCCGTGACCGACAGGCTCCGCAACCCGAAGATAGGATTCAGCGTCGAGGTGCCGGATCTCGACCCGACCACAAAATCCCTCGTGGAGGCGGCCCTCAGCACGGAAGACAAGGTGCAGAAGCAGTTCATGGCCCTCCTTCTCATGGGGTCGTTCATCCCTGACGAGAGCTCAGGAGTCGTCAACGGCTCGGAGATCCTTGTGTCCAACGTGACCGAACTGATGTCCAACCAGCTCAACTCCATCCTGCAGAAGCTGGAGATTCCGATTGACGTCGGCATCGGCTACCAGGGGACCTATCAGGGCTCCAACATGTTCGATGTCGCCATCTCGACACAGCTCTTCAACGACCGCGTGATAGTCGGCGGGAGCGTCGCCAACAGGAAATACAACAACACCGCGAGCAGCGGGGACATGGTCGGAGACCTGGACATCCAGATCAAACTGGACGACGAGGGCAGGTTCCGCCTCAACATATTCTCCCACTCCGCAGACGAATACACAAGCTATCTGGACCTCTCGCAGCGCAACGGCGTGGGCGTGAGCTACCAGAAAGAATATCTCGGTTTCGGTGACTTCCTCGGCAGCATATTCGGCTCCAGGAAGGTCAGGGCCGCTGAAGGCGGGGCCGGAACCACAATCAAGATTGGAACTGATGAACAGAGGAAAACTGTATCTGATACCCTCACCGTTGGGAAATAGCCCGGTCGGGGATGTGCTCCCCCAGGGGACTCTGAGCATAGCCTGCTCGCTGAAGCGGTTCGTGGTGGAGGAAGTGCGCACCGCGAGACGGATCCTGTCCGCATACGGGCTCAAGGGCCACATAGACTCGCTGGAGTTCCACGAACTCAACGAACACACCAGGCAGGATGAGGTGGAGGCGCTGCTGCCCCTCTTCGACTACGGGGATGTCGGATACATGTCCGAGGCCGGACTGCCGGCGGTGGCCGACCCGGGAAGCGCTCTCGTAGCCCTTTGCCACAGGGAGGGCATAGAGGTGATTCCGCTCGTGGGCCCCTCATCCCTCATGATGGCCTTGATGGCCTCCGGGCTCAACGGCCAGTCGTTCGCTTTCTGCGGATATGTCCCGGCCAAGGCGGACGAGAGGAAAGGCGCGCTGAAAGCCCTCGAGAGGCATTCCAGGGCCGAGAAGCAGAGCAAGATAATAATCGAGACCCCCTACCGCAACGACGCCCTGCTCGCAGACATGCTCCAGGTATTCTCCCCTTCCACGAGAATCTGCCTCGCCGCAGACATCTCCCTACCTACACAATATATCAGGACCGACAGCGCGGCGGGCTGGAAAAAGACAGGGATCACAATCGGCAAGCGCCCCTGCGTGTTCATAGTGCTTGCCTGACACCGATATGAAGATAGCCTTTCTCACCCTCGGCTGCAAGCTCAACTATGCCGAGACCTCAACATACGAACGCGGATTCAAGGCCGCGGGACTCGAAGTCGTGCCGTGGAGCGACAAGGCCGACATCTACCTTGTCAACACCTGCTCGGTGACGGCGATGTCGGACAGCAAGTCGCGCAACCTCATCCGAAAAGTCCACAGGGTCAACCCCGAAGCGGCAGTGATCGTCACGGGATGCAGCGCCCAGCTGCGGCGCGCCGAAATCGAGGCCATCGAAGGTGTGACCCGCGTGTTCGGAGCCACGGAGAAACAGTCCGTCGTGCCGGACACCCTGGCCCTGATGGGCATGCCCGCAGCCGGAGACAGCCTGCGCAAGAACGGAGTTTTCGGGGCTTTCAGCACCGGGGAGCGCACACGGTCGTTCCTCAAGGTGCAGGACGGGTGCAACAACTTCTGCAAGTACTGCACCGTCCCTTACGCCAGGGGCGAAAGCCGCAACATACCCATATCCGAGTGCGTATGCAACGCGCGCAAGATAGCGCAGGAGGGAGTCAAGGAGATAGTCCTCACCGGAGTCAACACCGGCGACTTCGGCAGGAGCACCGGCGAGAGTTTCCTGGACCTGCTCAAGGCCCTCGAACAGGTGGAGGGAATAGAGAGGTACAGGATTTCGAGCATAGAGCCCAACCTCTTGGAGGACGACATCATAGACTGGATAGCCTCCGGCACCAGATTCCAGCCGCACTTCCACATCCCGCTCCAGGCCGGCACGGACGAACTGCTGCGCAGCATGGGCCGGCACTACGACACGGCCTTCTTCGAGAGGAAGATAGACTATGTGCGGCAGAAACTGGAGGCCCCGGGCAAACCCCTGGTGTTCTTCGGGATAGATGTGATGGCGGGCCTGCCGGGCGAGACGGAGGAGCTGTTCCGCAGCGGGATGGATTTCATACGCAGGATACGTCCGGCCTTCATACATGTCTTCCCATACTCCCGCCGCCCGGGCACGCCTGCGGCCGAAATGCCGGGACAGGTGTCCGACAAGGACAAGAGAAGAAGGGTCGAGGAACTGGAGAAACTGTGCGCCGGGCTTCACGCCTCATTCATAGAGGCAAACAGGGGCATCAAGGAGAGGGTGCTGTTCGAATCCACGGACAGAGGAGGCAGGATGGAGGGATACACCGGCAACTACATACGCATAGAGCGCGAGTATGACCCCGCGCTCTGTGGAAAAATCGTCGATGTGGTGATCTAGTCCTCCCCGCCTATCACCAGGCCGTCCCAGGCCGGGTGCACATGCGGCGGAAGTTCACGGCAGAACTCCTCATATTTGGGAAGAAGATGCGAGAGGTGGGTTATGTACGATTCTCTGGCCCCCACTCTCTCGAAGAAGTCAAGACACTGCTGCAGAGAAGGATGCGAGCGGTGCTCCTCCCGCTTGACGCAGCCCAGGGTCACATACTCCACGCCCTTGAGCTTCTCGTATTCACCATCATCTATGTGCTTGATGTCCGTCAGGTACGCTATGTTGCCGAAACGGTAGCCGAGCACCGACATTGATGTGTCGTTGAGATGCCATCCCTGTATCGGGACCACTTCCACAGGAGCCGGGACAGGCCCGGCCTGCGCGGGGAAGTGCTTGTAGCCGAAACCTTTTTCCCACACAAGGATCTCCTCGTCCTTGTTTGAGTGGACGCTTATGTTGTGCCGGGAGTCGATGATGTGCACATGCCACTCCGGCGACCCGGGATACTTGGGCTCCGCGAAGGCGTATGAATAATCCTGCCTGAGGGTGTCCTCGACATATTTCTCACAGTATATGTTGACGGGGTGCCGCTCGATGAGGTTGAAGGCGCGGATGTCATCCAGCCCGCCGGTATGATCCTTATGGTTGTGTGTCAACAGGATGGCGTCCAGGTGCCTGACATCCTGACGCAGCATCTGGTAGCGGAAGTCAGGACCGGCGTCGACCAATATCGTCAGGCCGCCGTATTCGACCAGCGCGGATGAGCGCAGACGCTTGTCGCGCGGATCCGCAGACCGGCATACGGGGCAGTCGCAACCTATCATAGGCACGCCCTGGGATGTGCCGGTACCGAGAAATGTGAGTTTAGCTTTCATCGGGGTGCAAATATAGCAATTTTCCCTTGTCCAGCATATCTCTGTATATCTCCATCACATCGGAAGGGAGCGCGTTGCCGGGGTCGTCGCACCATGCCTTGAACTCCTTCAGGGTGAATCCCGGATGAGAGGAGGCATAGTCCAGAATCAGCTTCTCCGTACGCTCGCGCGCAGCCCTGGAGCGGCACACGTCGCAGCAGCCGCAGTCCCGGCTCTCCGTCTGTCCGAAATACGCCAGAAGATACCTTGAGCGGCACATTTCAGTCTGGGTGACATATTCCTCCATGGCCCCGGCCCTCTTCTCAGCGCTCTCCTTGAGGAAGGCGTACTTGTCTTTGCGCAGATTGAGGTTCCCGGGCATAAGCCTCCCGTGATGCAGGAAGATCACGGTGGCCTTGTCGCAAGGCACATAGCGTATCACATGCTCCAGAGACAGGTTGTACAACAACTGTCTCAGCACGGGCACGGACACTCCGCAAAGATGCGCGAGCCGCTCCTCGTCCACAGGCACAATATATGAGAAGATGCCGGGATAAGTCCTCATGAGGGCGTCAAGCAGCCGGAGCATCATAGGGTCAGGCAGGCTGACCTCATACAGCGCCTGACGGTCCACCAGGATCTTCACCTGCGTGGAGATGTCAGCGTCCTCGGTATATGTCAGGTGGTCGCTCATCTCAAGATAGCGTATGGCATAGTGGACCGCGGCCCTGCTGAGCGAATAGTTGCGGGCGAACGCCTCAAGGTCGAACTTCAACCTTGCACCCTCCCCTCCCTCGTACGGTATCTTATTGAAGATGTGTATTTTCTGATATATGTCCTCTATATATTCGAGGGAAGGGAACGAGATGTCCAGCAGCTGACGCAGCCTCCGGATGTCTGTCTTGTTCCAGAGCAGCGCGGCCCATGAGCGCTGACCGTCCCGCCCGGCCCTTCCGGCTTCCTGGAAATATGCCTCGGGACTGTCCGGGAGGCCGAGATGCACGACGAAGCGCACATCCGGCTTGTCTATGCCCATCCCGAAAGCGTTGGTGCATACCATGACACGTATCTCCCCCTTCTTCCAGGCTTCCTGCCGCTCCGCCCTTGTCAAGGCTCCCAGCCCGGCGTGATAGAAAGAGGCGCTGACGCCGGAGCCCGAGAGCAGGGCGGCGACCTCCTCGCATTTGCGCCTGTTGCGCATGTATACTATCCCCGAACCGGGCACGCTCCCGCATATGTTGAGCAGCTGGCCGGTCTTGTCCTCGCATTCGCGCACTATATAAGAAAGGTTGGGCCTCTCGAAACCGCTGCGCAGGAGGGTGAAATTCTCCAGATTGCGCTCCACCTGGCTCGGGGTGCCCGGACGCACCAGCTTCTGCATTATGTCCCGAGCCACTTCCGGCGTCGCCGTGGCCGTCAGGGCTATCAACGGCGCTTTCAGCACCTTGCGCATCTCCCCGATGCGCAGGTAGTCAGGGCGGAAATCATAGCCCCATTGGGAGATGCAGTGCGCCTCGTCCACGACTATGAAGTTGACGTCCAGCACTTCAAGGTATGACTTGAACAGGCTGGTGCCCAGGCGTTCCGGAGAGACATAGAGGAACTTGTAGTCGCCGTATGCGGCATTGTTGAGGGCCGTGTCGACCTCGCGGCGGTTCATGCCGGCATGCACCGCGATCGCCCTGATGCCGCGGGTCTCCAGGTTCTGGACCTGGTCTTTCATAAGGGCGATGAGCGGCGTCACGACGAGGGCGATCCCGTCCCTCATCATCGCCGGCACCTGGAAGCAGATGGACTTGCCGCCTCCAGTAGGGAGAATGGCCAGGGTATCACGGCCTTCCAGAGCGGAGGATATGATTTCCTCCTGCATGGGCCGGAAACCGTCATACCCCCAGTACTCCTTGAGTGTCTGCGCCGCTGTCATCATACACACAAAATTAAGAAGTTGTTTTGAATTTATTTGTCATAAATTTTATGAAGATTTTTTCTGTCAGAGTTTTTTCTGGATTTTGAGAAAGATAGTAGAACTATCTGACCGAAAAAGCCAGGAAAAAATATGGCGAAAAAGCAAGTAAAAGAATTTTCAACATAAATCAAAACAACTTCTAAATCTATCGTCCCAAAATTGCAAATCAGAGCGCGCTTTACTAACTTAGAGCGTTTTTTGACCATATTTATGAATACCACAAGAATCCTATCCACTTTAGCGCTGTCCGTCCTCATGGCAGCCTGCTGCGCTCAGCAGGAAAATGACGGGGCCAGACTCATGCGCTACTACCCTGACGGCAGGGACATCGTCTGCCTCAACGGCTCAGGCCGCTACACACGCGCCCTCTACGGCTCACACACACGCTTCCGCCTCGAAACATCGGACAGACCCCTGTTCGCCACATACGACAAGACGGACAACCGCAATTTCCGATTCACCCTCATCCTTGACGGCAAGCCGACAAGGCTCGACAGCACAGACTTCTGCGAGGCCCGCTATCAAGGCGGCAGACGCAGCTACCTGCTGCGCGACAAGTCCTGGGGCAAGAAAGCGAGCCTCCGCGTCACGGCTCTCGCCTCCCTGTCAGAGGAGGCGGCCATCTGGCAGTTCATCCCGGAGGGATTCAGCGGCAAGGCTGAACTCCAGGTGAAGATGTGCCGGGCCGCAGGCACGAAGTTCAACAGGGACGGAGACCTCGGGATGGACCCGAGGGAGAACTTCGACCCGGCGGAGGACGAAGCCGGACTGACCGTGCTCAACTGGGAAGCCGGCGCCGAAAGCTACTGCCTCTACCGCCACCCTGAAGGAGTCTCCTGCTCCGGCGCAGAAGGTCGGGCCGCGTTCGACAAAGAAGAAGCGGCGAGGCAGGAACTCGTAAGCCGGATCGAAATCAACACTCCGGACCCGTTCTTCAACACCATCGGAGCCAATCTCGTGGCCGCGGCCGACGGCATCTGGGACGGCAGCACCTTCCTGCATGGGGCGGTCGGCTGGCGCACGCAGCTCGCCGGCTGGAGAGGCGCCTACGCCGGAGATGTGACAGGATGGAACGACAGGGCGAAATCCCACTTCACCGCATATTCCAAGAGCATGGTCACCGATGTCCCGCCAATCTACGGACAGCCGCAGCAGGATCCTGACTGCAACCTCGCGCGCTCCCTCAAGAAATGGGGCACGCCGATGTACTCCAACGGCTACATCTGCCGCCTGCCGGGCCGCACGGACCAGATGAGCCACTACGACATGAACCTCAACTACATCGACGAGCTGATGCGCCATTTCCGCTACGATGCCGACACGGCGATGATGAGGCAGATGTGGCCATACATCAAACTGCACCACGAGTGGGAGAAGCGCAACTTCGACGCTGACTCCGACCACCTCTACGACGCCTATTGCTGCATCTGGGCAAGCGACGCCCTCTACTACAGCGGCGGCGCGGTCACGCACTCGTCGGCCTACAACTACTTCTCCAATCTCCAGACCGCAAGGATTGCTGAAATAATCGGAGAAGACCCGGAGCCGTACAGGCGGGAAGCGGAGGCCATACTGGAGGCGCTGAACAGCCGCCTCTGGCTCGAAGACGAAGGCCATTGGGCGGAATATCAAGACTATATGGGGCTCAAGAGAGTCCACAAGAGCGCCGCCATCTGGTCCATCTACACCCCGATAGACTGCGGCGCCTGCACGCCTGAGCAGGCATGGAGAGCCACCCGCTATGTCGATGAGCGCATACCGCACATCCCGGTGCGCTACCGCTACGACAAGGGCACCCTCAAGGCCCTCGGGCTCAAACTCCCGAAGCCGGAGCAGGACCTTTTCACCGTCTCCACGACCAACTGGCTGCCTTATGTGTGGAGTACCAACAATGTGGCCCACGAGGAGGTCGCCAACATGGCCCTGGCCTATCTCCAGGCCGGCCGCAACGACTCAGGATTCAAACTGCTCAAGGCCGACCTCCTGGACGAGATGTACCTCGGGGAATGCCCGGGCAATTTCGGACAGATAAGCTTCTACGACAAGGCCAAGAAAGAGGCCTACCGCGACTTCGCCGACAATGTCGGCATCACCTCCAGGGCCATAGTCAACGGACTCTTCGGCATCCTTCCTGATGCCTTGGACGGGGAGTGCGTCATCCGCCAGGCCTTCCCTGACGAATGGGACGAAGCCTCCATCAAGACCCCGTACCTGTCCTACTCCTTCAGGCGCGAGGGGAAATTCGACATCTACGAGATCGAGCAGAACTTCACCGCCCCGCTCCAGATCATAGTGAGGGCCAACGCCGGTGGCGGCAAGTACCTGGAAGTCAAGGGTACATCCGACAAGAAGCAGACCATACGCGTGGACCGCAGCCAGCTCCCGGAAGCACCTGTATATGACGAGCGCGCCCTCGCCGCTCCGGACTATGACTCGGAGGCATACCTCGAAGCGATGGGCCTGGGAGACATCACCTCCCGCACGGCCGGGGCTTCGGAGCCTGTCGACATAAGCGGTTCGTTCAACGCCAACGCGGACGACATCTTTCGCAACGAGTACCTCTCCCCGAGGCCGCCGTTCACCTCTCTTGAGCTCCCTACCCAGGGTGTAGGCGAATGGTGCGTGCCGCTGGAGACATACGAGATCGAGGACGACGGCCTGCGCAAACTGGTCAAGGACGGCATCTACGACACCGGCCTGGGCCTCAAGTTCCGCACCCCGGAGCAGGGGCACAACACCATATACACCTCGCTCTGGGACAACTACCCGGACTCCGCCACGGTAAGCCTTGAGGGCAAGGCCTCCTACGCCTGGCTGCTCCTCGTGGGCAGCACCCAGAACATGCAGTGCCGCATAGAGAACGGCTCGGTAAGCGTACGCTACACCGACGGCACGGAGAGCGTGATGTACCTGGAAAACCCTATAAACTGGAGACCGGTGGAGCAGAACTGCTACACGGACGAGTACGCCTTCCGCACGGCCGGCAAGAATCCTTACAGGGTGTCGTTCCTCACCGGAGAGGTGATGCGCGTGATGAAGCCGGAACTGCTCGGTGAGGGCGGAGCCACGGCCGACTGGCGACCTGAGCCGGGAGAGACCGTCAAACCGAAAAAGGAACTCGACCCGGTGACGGACAGGACCATCATCAACGGCGGCGCGACAATCCTCAAGATGCCTCTCGACGGCAGCCGCTCCCTGGAGAGCCTGACACTGCGCACATTGTCAAATGACGTAGTGATAGGACTAATGGGAGTGACATTGGAGAAATGATGAAAAATCTGTATATTTGCGCGCGAATTTTGCAGTATGCAGAAAAGAAATACTCAAAATACCCAAACATATTATGTCAAAAATTGATTTAAGCAAGTACGGTATTAAAGGAACCACAGAAATCCTTTACAATCCGACCTACGAGGTTCTCTACAACGAGGAGACCAAACCGGGGCTCGAAGGCTACGAAAAGGGCCAGGTGACTGAGCTCGGCGCGATCAACGTGATGACCGGCATCTACACCGGCCGCTCCCCTAAGGACAAGTACATCGTTATGGACAAGAACTCCAAGGACACCGTATGGTGGAACACCCCGGAGTATCCTAACGACAACCACGAACTCTCCGAGAAGGTATGGAAAGAGCTCAAGGCTCTCGCCGTCAAGGAGCTCTCCGGCAAGAGGCTCTTCGTGGTGGACGGTTTCTGCGGCACGCATAAGGACACCAGGATGAAGGTGCGCTTCGTGATGGAAGTCGCATGGCAGGCACACTTCGTCACCAATATGTTCATCCGCCCTCAGAACCAGGCAGAGTTCGATCAGGAGCCTGATTTCGTAGTTTACTGCGCATCCAAGGCCAGGGTCGAAAACTATCAGGAGCTCGGTCTCCGCTCCGATACCGCTGTCGCATTCAACGTGAGCAGCAAGGAGCAGGTCATCCTCAACACATGGTACGGCGGCGAGATGAAGAAGGGCATGTTCTCAATGATGAACTACTACCTCCCTCTCAAGGGCATCGCTTCAATGCACTGCTCTGCCAACACCGACCTCAACGGCGAGAACACCGCCATCTTCTTCGGCCTCTCAGGCACCGGCAAGACCACCCTTTCAACCGACCCTAAGCGTCTGCTCATCGGCGACGACGAGCACGGCTGGGACGATGAGGGCGTCTTCAACTTCGAAGGCGGCTGCTATGCCAAGGTGATCAACCTCGACAAGGAGTCAGAGCCGGATATCTACAACGCCATCCGCCGCGACGCTCTCCTCGAGAACGTCACCGTTGACGGTGAGGGCAAGATCGATTTCGCCGACAAGAGCGTGACCGAGAACACCCGCGTGTCTTACCCGATCTACCACATCAACAAGATCGTGCGTCCTTACTCACAGGGCCCTGCCGCAAAGCAGGTCATCTTCCTGTCAGCCGACGCGTTCGGAGTTCTCCCTCCGGTATCAATCCTCACCCCTGAGCAGACCAAGTACTACTTCCTCTCAGGCTTCACCGCAAAGCTCGCGGGCACTGAGCGCGGCATCACCGAGCCTACTCCGACATTCTCAGCCTGCTTCGGCCAGGCATTCCTCGAACTCCCTCCTACCAAGTATGCAGAGGAGCTCGTGAAGAGGATGCAGAAGAGCGGCGCCAAGGCTTACCTCGTCAACACCGGCTGGAACGGTACCGGCAAGCGCATCTCCATCCGCGACACCCGCGGAATCATCGATGCCATCCTTGACGGCTCCATCGACAAGGCTCCTACCAAGAAAGTCCCTTACTTCGACTTCGAGGTGCCTACCGTCCTCAACGGAGTTGACACCCACATCCTCGATCCTCGCGACACCTACGCCGATCCTTCCGTATGGGATGAGAAGGCCAAGGATCTTGCCGGACGTTTCATCAAGAACTTCCACAAGTACGAGAACACAGAGGAAGGCAAGGCCCTCGTAGAGGCCGGTCCGAAGCTCTAGTCTCACAGCAGACAATCCCTATAGAGGGGACGGAATCCTGTCAAAGGGCTCCGTCCCCTTTTCTGTTTTTGAGGGAAATTAATTATATTTACCGAATAATTAATATAGTATAACTTATGACTATCATCATCATTGCAGCCATCGTGGCCATCCTGGTTCTTTGGTTCATTTCCACCCAGAGAAATCTTGTGAGCAAGGACGAGCTCTGTCAGAACTCCATGAGCCAGATCGGAGTGCAGCAGCAGAGCCGCTGGGACGCCATCACCTCGCTCGTGCAGCTGACAAAGTCCTACAACGAGCATGAATACAACACCCTAAGGGACGTGATCGCTCAGCGCAAGGAGATTTCCGGCACAAGCGGAGCGGCAGAAGCCGCCGGCCAGGAAGAACTCCTCACGCAGGCCGCCTCCAGAATACGCCTCGTGGCGGAGCAGTACCCGGAGCTCAAGGCCAGCGAGACCTACACGAAGACAATGGACAGCGTCAACAGTTACGAGAACCAGGTACGCGTCAGCCGCATGGTATACAACGACAGCGTGACCAAGTTCAACAGGCTTGTGCGCCAGTTCCCTGATTCGCTCGTGGCGGGAATGCTGCACTTCTCCGTCAAGGATTACCTCAAGGACCCGGGCGAGAAGGCCGAGATGCCACAGATAAACATCTGACAGCGATGCGCAGGACTCTCCTATCGATTGCGACGGCACTGCTCGGTGCCGTTGCGATGTCTGCATACAGCCCCGAGATCCGCGACATAGACATCTCGCTCACCCTGCACAAGGACGGCTCTGCCTCCGTTGTGGAGCGCTGGGATGTCTGCGCCGCAGACGGCACTGAGTGGTATCTCGTACGCAAGAATCTGGGAGACATAGACATAAAGGATTTCTCGGTATGCGACGAGACGGGCAGGAAGTATCTCAATGAAGGTGACTGGAATGTCGACAGGAGCATCTCGGAGAAGGCCGGACGCTGCGGCATAGTGCGCTCCCGCGACGGGATGGAACTGTGCTGGGGCATAGGCTCGCTCGGAGACCACGTATTCACTGCCTCCTACACCATGACCAATGTCGTCAAGACCCTGGAAGACTACGACATGGTACATCTCCAGATAGTCTCGCCCGGGCTCTCCTCCCGCCCCGGACATGTCAAGGCCACGGTCAGCGCGGCGGGCGCGCAGATAGACTCGACAAACACCAGACTGTGGGGGTTCGGCTTCATCGGGAACGCCGGCCTCGAGGGCGGCAAGGCCGTCTATGAAAGCAGCGAACGGTTCAGGAGCAACAGTTCTGTGATAGTGCTGCTGCGCTTCGACAAAGGTATCTTCAACTCGCAAAGCCGCCAGGACCGCAGTTTCTCAGAAGTGCTGGACAAGGCCAAGGAAGGCTCAGACTACGATGACGAGGAGGATGAAGGAGGATGGTTCGGACTGATTCTCGTTCTCGCCGCAGCTGCCGCTCTTGTGGGCGGCGCATATGCGAGAGCGGCCGCCAACAAAAGAAAGATACTCGGGATGGATCCCAAGGATGTCAGCTGGAGCAGGGAGATTCCGTTCGGAGGCAGTCTGCCGGAATCCAATTATGTGCTCCAGAAGCTGGGAGAAGACCGCTCAAGCGGCAGCAGGCTGGCTTCTGCCCTCATACTGAGGATGATATACAAAGGATATCTGACAGTCGTGAAGAACGGAGACAAGGTTGAACTCTCGTTCAACGGAACAGCCCCGGACGACAGCGACACGACAATGAGAGGACTGTACAACATGATGCTCAAGGCGAGCGGCTCCGACAAGATCCTCCAGAGCAAGGAATTCTCAAGATGGTCATCGGGACACAGCTCAGAAGTCAACAACTGGATAAAATCAAGCGCCTCCTGCGGGCGTAAGTCTCTGGTCCGCGACGGGTTCATCCAAGGTTCCGGCTACACTGCGCAGGGACAGGGTGAAGCGCGCAAACTGCTGGGGCTCAAGAAATTCCTACAGGATTTCACCCTCATCAAGGAGAAAGAAGCCATCGAAGCTGTCCTGTGGAAGGAGTATCTGGTATATGGGGCTCTGTACGGAATAGCGGAGACGGTTGCCAAGCAGCTTCGCGACATCAATCCTCAGCTCATCGAAGAAGGGCAGGAAGGATTCGATTATGCTACCCTATATCTCATTTTAAGGCTCAACGACAGCCTCTCACGCTCCATAACCAACGCGTCCATCGACTCTGAGGCAAGATCAGGCGGATTCGGTGGCGGCACATCCTTCGGGGGTGGCGGAGGATTCAGCGGAGGAGGCGCCGGGGGCGGCTCAAGATAATGAAGGAACTGGATACAAGCATACAGTATCTGAGCGGTGTCGGCCCGAAAAGGGCCGAACTGCTCAAGAGGGAGCTCGGGATCGAGACTCTCTCCGACCTGATACACCTGTATCCGTTCCGCTATATCGACAGACGCGGGATAACGCGCATCTGTGACGTCCGCCCTGACCTCGCCTATGTCCAGATACGCGCCCGCGTCGTCTCCAGAACCCTGTACGGCCAGGGTTCGACCGTGATCCCGCCGGAAGGGCAGATCAATTTCAACACATGCAGGCGTCTGTCCGTCATAATCGATGACGGGAGCGGCAGGATTGAGACAGTGTTCTTCAAAGGCATAAAATGGAACTGGGGAAGACTCGTCCCCGGGAGCGAATTCATATTTTTCGGCAAACCACAGAGTTTCGGCGACAGGGTCAATATCGTACACCCGGAAGTTGACCTGCCGCAGGCAGGGGCGCCCTCACAGTCCGCCCTGACCGGAGTCTATCCGAGCACGGAGAAGCTCAAGAACGGCGGGGTCACGGGCAAGGTGATGTGCCGCCTGCAGGCCGCCGCGCTTGCCCTCTGTCTCCCGGAGATAGAGGAGACCCTTCCCGACTACATACTCGGCAACAAGAATCTCGTGCCGCTGAAATTCGCCCTGTACAACATACATTTCCCTAAAGACAGCGACGCCCTGCAACGCTCCACACAGAGGCTCAAGTATGAGGAGCTCTTCCTGCTCCAGCTCTCGCTGCTCAAGCAGAAATATGTACGCTCCAGGGGGGCGGTCGGGCTGCTCATGCCGAAAGTGGGAGACGCCTTCAACTCCTGTTACAAAGCCCTCCCGTACAGTTTGACCGTGGCACAGCAGAGGGTCATCCGCGAGATACGGGCCGACCTCACCGGAGGGCGGCAGATGAACCGCCTGCTCCAGGGAGATGTGGGCTCCGGGAAGACCCTCGTGGCCGTTTTCAGCTGCCTGCTCGCCGTGGACAACGGATTCCAGGCCTGCATAATGGCGCCGACCGAAGTTCTCGCCCAGCAGCACGCGGCCAACATCGCCAGGTACCTCGCGCCCACAGGAGTGAAATCCGCCCTCCTCACAGGCAGCACCACGGCCAAGGAGCGGCGCGACATACACTCAGGCCTTGAAGACGGCAGCATAGGCATCATCGTGGGCACCCACGCACTGCTTGAGGACAATGTCGTCTTCAAAAACCTCGGGCTGGCCGTAATCGACGAGCAGCACCGCTTCGGAGTAGACCAGAGGGCAAGGCTGTGGGCGAAGAACAGCCCGTCGCCACATATACTCGTGATGACGGCCACACCTATCCCGCGCACGCTGGCGATGACCCTGTACGGAGACCTTGACGTCTCCGTCATAGACGAGTTGCCGCCGGGCCGCAAACCAGTGCAGACGATATGCATAGGACAGATCCGTCTCGGGGCCATGCACAAGTTCATCAGGGAGGAGATCGCCGCCGGCAGGCAGGTGTTCATCGTGTACCCTCTCATCTTCGAGAGCGAGAAGACAGATCTCCAGAACCTCCAGAACGGATACGAGGAGGTGATGCGCGCGTTCCCGCTGCCGGACTACAAGGTGGCGATAGTCCACGGCCAGCAGAACGCAGAGGAGAAGAATTTCAATATGGACGCGTTCGCTGCGGGAAGGGCCGACATCCTTGTGTCCACCACGGTGATAGAAGTCGGCGTGGATGTGCCCAACGCGTCCGTGATGGTGATAATGAGCGCACAGAGATTCGGACTCAGCCAGCTCCATCAGCTGCGCGGCAGGGTCGGACGCGGTGCGGAGAAGTCCTACTGCATACTGGTCAAGGACAACAAGACATCCAAGGAGGCGCAGCAGAGGCTGGATCTGATGTGCTCCACAGAAGACGGCTTCGAAATAGCCGAGCAGGACATGAAGATGAGAGGGCCCGGAGACCTTGAGGGGACCCAGCAGAGCGGACTCCCCATCAACCTGTCGATAGCCTCGCTGGCAAAGGACGGAGCGCTCCTCTCAGAAGCCCGGGGCGACGCGGAGAAGCTCCTGGAAGCGGACCCGACGCTGGAGAGCCCGCTGAACGCCCGGCTGGTACGGGAATTGAAAAAAGGCAGATACGAAATCAAAGATTACAGTAAAATATCATGAGAAAAGCACTTATCGGTTTATTCGTTTTGACTATGGCAATGAGTTGTGCTAAAACTGTCGAAAGCGGCTACATAGGCCCTTCCGACATCAAGGTTGAAAACGGGGTGATGACCCCGGAGACGCTCCTCGCGCTCGGAAGGCTCTCCGACCCGCAGCTCTCCCCCGACGGCAGCAAGATCCTCTACGGCGTGTCCTACACTTCCATTCCGGACAACCGCAGCTGCCGCAATCTGTTCATCTGCAACACTGACGGCTCCGGGAAGACACAGCTCACCCGCTACGCCTCATCAGTGAGCAACGCGAGATGGTCCAAGGACGGATCGAAGATATACTTCATATTCAAGGGACAGGTCTGGCAGGCTCCGTTCAAGGGCAAGAGCCTCGGCAAGATGCAGAAACTCAGCGACATCCCGGCAGGCGTCAGCGGATTCAGCGTCTCTCCGGACGAGGCCAACATAATATATGTCAGCAGCGTCAGGAACACTACCCTCCAGCAGCCGTCGGACAGCGACCCGGCGCTCGACAAGGCGCAGGCCTACGCCACAGAGGACCTGATGTACAGGCACTGGGATCATTGGGTCACAGAGGTTCCGCGCAGCTATGTGGCTCCTTTCGGCGGAGAGCTGATCACTCCTGACAACTCCTTCGACATCCTCGGCACAGCGGAGCTTTATGAACTGCCGACCGAGCCGTTCGGCGGCATCGAGCAGCTCGCCTGGGCGCCTGACAGCAGGCACATCGCCTATTCCTGCCGCAAGAAGACAGGCAAGGAATACGCCTTCAGCACCAACAGCTGCATCTACATCACTGACATACAGTCCGGCCAGACCCTGGATGTCACCACCTCAGGAGGATATGACACCGACCCGGCATGGAGCGCAGACGGCAAGCATCTCGCCTGGATTTCAATGGCGCGTGACGGGTATGAGGCTGACCGCCAGAGGCTCATGGCCTGCGATGTCGAGTTGGGCGACAGCGTCTCCATCGGAGCCGCGCACGAACTCAGCTCGACCTTCGACCACGATGTGACCGGACCGGTATGGCACGGCGAGGAGATATTCTTCAGCTCCCTCGTATCCGAGGGCATACAGGGTATTTTCTGCATAGATATGAGCGGAGAGGTCCAGAGGGTGACCGGAGAGGACTGGTGGTTCGATTTCGACTCCCCGTTCGCTGTGCTCGAGAGCGACAAGGGCACCACCCTGCTCGCCTCCTACGCCAGCCTCAAGTTCCCGACAGAGCTCGTGGCCGTGGACATCACATCCGACGGCACATCATACAGGCAGCTTAGCGATGAGAACGGACACATAATCAGCCAGCTGGACGACATCCGCTCGGAAAGCGTGCTCGTGGAGACCGTAGACCACAAGCAGATGCAGTGCTGGATCACCTATCCGCCTCATTTCGACAGCACCAAGGTCTACCCGGCAATCGAAATCGTGCTCGGAGGCCCGCAGGGCACCAACTCTCAGGACTGGAGCTACCGCTGGTGCTACCGCCTGATGGCCCAGCAGGGCTACATCGTCATCCGGCCTAACCGCCGCGGAACCACCGCATTCGGGCAGGAGTGGAAAGAGCAGATCTCCGGAGACTACCCTGGCCTGAACATGCAGGACTACCTCAGCGCCGGACGCTATATCAAGAGCAAGACTTATGTCGGCAAACTCGCCTGCGTCGGAGCCTCTTACGGCGGATACTCGGCCTATATGCTTGAAGGGCTGCACGGAGACCTCTACGACTGCTTCATAGCCCACGCCGGCATCTTCGACGAGAAGGCCCTGTGGTTCACGACCGAAGAGATGTGGTTCGCGAACTGGGACAACGGCGGCCTCACGGAATACGCATACACCCCGGGACAGAAGGGGCCTAAGGGTGACGGAATCACCTTCGGCGGCATGCAGCAGGCCGGCGCGCCATATGCGAGCACGGCCAAAGCCCGCAGACACTACGCCAACGACCCTTCATCCATGATCACCAAGTGGCACACCCCTATCCTCTGCATCCACGGGATGATGGACTTCCGCATCCCGTACACCCAGGGAATGGCGGCGTTCAACGCGGCCCAGATGATGGGCGTGCCGTCGAAGCTGGTCGTGTTCCCGGAGGAGAACCACTGGATCATACAGCCTCAGAACTCCCTCTACTGGCACAGGGAATTCTACAGCTGGCTTGACAGATGGATGAGATAATATGAAACTCAAGGATATAATTGGCGCCATCGAAAAGGTGGCGCCGCTTTCCATTCAGGACGGCTTCGACAACTCCGGCCTCCAGGTCGGCATCCCGGAGCAGGAAGTCAGTTCGGTTCTCATCTGCCTCGATGTGACAGAAGATGTGGTCGCTGAGGCCGGGCGCCTCGGCTGCCAGCTCATCATCTCGCACCACCCGCTCCTCTTCCATCCCCTGAGAACGGTCAGCGACACCACTTATCAGCAGCGCTGCGTCATACGCGCCGTCACATCCGGCATAGCCATCTATTCAGCCCACACAAGCCTCGACAACGCGCGCGGCGGGGTGAACTTCAAGATTGCCGAGAAAATCGGTCTGGAAGGCCTCTGCTGGCTATCGGCCAGAGAGGACGCAGACGCCGGTTCGGGAGTGATCGGAGAACTCCGCGCCCCCATGGCGGAAAGAGATTTCCTCCTGATGCTGAAAGACAAGTTCGGGGTGCGATGCCTCAAACATTCCGCGACCACCGGCAAAATGATAAAAAGAGTCGCAGTATGCGGCGGTGCGGGAGCATTCCTGCTGCCCGACGCGATACGCAAGGAGGCTGACTGCTTCGTCTGCGGAGAGTTCCACTATCACGACTGGTTCGAGAATTCGGGCGTGACCCTGGCGGAACTTGGCCACTACGAGAGCGAACAGTTCACGCAGGAGCTGCTGCTTGAGCTGCTCTCCTCCGCCTTCCCTGGCATAGACGCAAGAATCACCACCGCCCACACGAACCCTATAAATTGTCTGTAATGAACAACAAATACTCACACGACAGCATAGTCAGCTGTTACATGTCCGACTGCCACTATCTCCTCAGGCCGGAATCATTCCTCGACCTGGCCCAGCAGATGGCGGTCAAGGCGGCCCAGGTCCAGAGCTTCAACGACAATGCGCTGAAATCTCACGGCTGCGCATGGATTCTCGCAAGGATGCAGGTACGCTTCGAGAGGGAAGTCCGCTTCGACGAGAACATCCACCTGGACACCTGGCACCGGGGTCTGGACGGGCTATACTTCATCCGCGATTACCAGCTCAAGGATTCGGAAGGCCGGGTAGCCGTCAACTCCACGAGTTCATGGATAGTGATGAACCTCGAAAGCCGCAGGATATGCCGCGAAGAGGAGATCATGTCCCTGATACCGTCCGGGCCGCAGAGCCAGGACAAGGCCATTGAGAATCCATGCCCCAAGATCACATTCCCCAAGGGAGCCGAGCTCAAGGAACTGGGGACGCACAGGGTAAACTGGTCAGATGTCGATTACAACGGGCACGCCAACAATGTGAAATACACGGTATGGGCCCTTGACAACCTCCCGCAGGACCTCGTATTCGGACATTTCCTCAAGGAGGTCACCATCAATTTCAACAAGGAGGCAAGGGCGGGAGACACCGTGACCCTCTACCACACCGAATGCGACGGCGCCCACATAGTCGAGGGCCGCTGCGGAGACCATCAGGTCTTCATCGAAAGGCTGGTATTCAAGCCTCGAGAGGCCTGATCTTGGCGTATTTGAGCAGCAGAAGTTTCTCTCCGTGGAGGTCGAACTTGATGTGAGCTTTCATGTCAGGGGCCGTCCCGGAGAGATTCAGTATAGTACCTGCACCGAAACGGTTGTGCTCCACCCTCTCGCCGACGCGCAGCTGCCTCATGTCCACCCCGACGAAGTCAGGATCGGCCTCCGGCAGGGGTCTGCGTACAGGCGGCGCGACGCGTGAGACGGCAGGAGACGGAGCGCCCTGCCGCGCCCTCTTCTCATATGTGACTCTGGATGACTTGCCGTAATCTCCGGGCGTGCCGCCCGACATCCTGTCCAGCCGTCCTCCCGTGAAGCGTGAGCCGAAACCGCCCCATTCGTGGCGGACGCCGCTGTCATCGAAATCCGCCTCGTCAAGAGGATTCTCTATATATGAGGAATCTATCTCCCGTATGAAGCGGGACGGAGAATTGGACTCGTGCTTGCCGTTGCGCATCCTGGTGCCGGCAAAGGACAGGGACAGCGCCCGGCCCGCCCTCGTGACGGCGACATAGAAGAGTCTCCGCTCCTCTTCCAGGTTCTGCTTGGTGGCGAGCATCGACAGGCTCGGGAAGAGGTTCTCCTCCATCCCGGCCACAAACACATAAGGGAACTCAAGCCCCTTGGCGGAGTGTACCGTCATCAGGGCCACTTTGTTGTCCTCGTCCCCTTCGGACACGTCGACATTGCTCAGCAATGACACATTCTCCAGGAAGTCATCAAGGGTCACGGTCCCGAGAGGCTCGTCGGAGCCTTCGGCCTCCATCTCCCTCTCCTCTATGAACGACGACACGGAATTGAGCAGTTCGTCAAGGTTCGCCACGCGGGAAAGCCCCTCTATGCTCGTGTCCGCCTTGTAGGAGGCGTAGAGTCCGCTCTTCTCCGCCACCATGATGGCCAGTTCATGCGCGTCGGTCGTGCTCACCAGCTCGGAAAGCCCCTTTATCATCGTGCAGAACGGCACGACTTTGGCCACTTTGAGAGCCGCCTCGAAAAGAGGCGTCCCGGAAGCGGCAGCCGCGGATTCCACAAGGCGGAAGGTGGTGTCGCCGATGCCCCTGGCCGGCTTGTTGACCACGCGCCTGAATGATTCGTCGTCGGACGGATTCACCACAAGCTTGAAATAGGCCATCATATCCTTAACCTCGGCCCGGTCGAAGAACGAATTGCCCGAGTAGATCATGTAAGGTATGTTGCGGCGGCGGAGCTGCTCCTCAAGGGCGCGCGACTGCGAATTGGTACGGTAGAGGATTGCGAAATCCTTGTACCCGCACTGCTCCCGGCGCATCCTGGCGATAATCTCGGAGACTATCGACACGGCTTCGTCCTGCTCGGTGTAGGTCTTCAGCAGTTTGATCTTCTCTCCTGTCCCGCCGACGGCGTAACACTTCTTGGGGATGCGCCCGTCGTTGTGCTCGATGATGGAGTTGGCGGCGTCGACGATGGTGGAAGTCGAGCGGTAGTTGCGTTCCAGGCGGAACACGCGGCACTCGGGATAGTCTTTCTTGAAATTCAGGATATTCTCTATCTTGGCGCCGCGGAAGGCGTATATCGACTGGCTGTCGTCCCCGACCACGCAGATGTTGTGGTGGAACTGCGCGAGCTTCTTCAGTATCAGGTACTGGGCATAGTTGGTGTCCTGGTACTCGTCCACCATGATATACGAGAACCGGTCGGCTATCGCGATGAGGGCGTCCTTGTTGTCCCGCAGCAAGTAGTTCATGTTCAAGAGGATATCATCAAAGTCCATCACCCCGGCGGTCTTGAGCTTCTTCTGGTAGAGCTCGTAGACGTCGCACATGCGCGGCCTGCGGCTGTGGGAGTCCGTCACCATCAATTCCGCGTTGTTGCGGTAGCCCTGGACGGTGACGAGGTTGTTCTTGGCCATCGATATGCGGGAAAGCACATCCTTGGGCTTGTAGATCTTGTCGTCCAGGCCCAGCTCCTTGATGCACGCCTTGACGGCGCTTGTGGAGTCGGAGGTGTCATATATCGTGAAACGCTCCGGATAGCCCAGGGACGCGGCGTACTCCCTCAGGAAGCGCACGAAGACCGAGTGGAAGGTGCCCATGACCAGCTTGCGCGCCGTGCGCTCGCCCACCATGTCGGCGATCCTGGACTTCATCTCGCCGGCCGCCTTCTTGGTGAAAGTCAGGGCCAGAACCCTGGACGCCTCCGTCCCGCCGGCCAGGATGTAGGCTATTCTGCTCGTCAGCACTCTCGTCTTGCCGGATCCGGCGCCGGCGACTATCAGGACAGGACCGTCCACACACTCCACGGCCATTCTCTGCTCTTCGTTCAGTCCCTCCAGGACCGCTTTCACTTTATCCTCCATAACGCCGCGAAATTACGAAAAAAATGAGTAAATTCGCAGCGCATTTGCAAATCATATTAACGTCATATTTAAATGTCACAAACCATCGTTTTGAAAAAGGGTCTGAACATCCCTATCGAGGGAGAAGCGGAACTTCGTGTATCCAAGGCGATTGCTCCGGGCATTGTGGCGGTCTGTCCGACCGACTTCAAAGGTCTTCTTCCGCGGCTTCTGGTCAAGGAGGGAGACCCGGTGCTTTGCGGTTCTCCTGTCATCGCTGACAAGAAGAATGCTGACATTCTCCTCACCTCTCCGGTAAGCGGAACGGTAAAGGAACTTGTCAGGGGCGACAAGCGCAAACTTCTCGCGGTCCTCATCGAGGCCGACAGCGAGAACAAGTGCGTGGACTTCGGAGCGAAGGACGTCGCATCCTTGGATGCCGACGCGGTTCGCGAGGCCATTCTGCAGAGCGGCCTCTGGCCGTGGCTCGTCCAGCGCCCTTACGGCATCATCGCCGATCCGGCTGTCAAGCCAAAGGCAATCTTCGTGTCCGCATTCAACACAGCCCCTCTGGCTGCTGATGCGGAATTCTGCCACGCAGGCGAACTCAAGGCCCTCCAGGCCGGAGCCGACGCCCTCGGCAAGCTCACCGACGGAGGCGTCCACGTCTCAATCGACGCATCAAGGGAGCACAGCGAGTTCTCAAGGCTCACCGGAGTGGAGCTGCACAGTTTCAAGGGCAAGCACCCTGCCGGCAACGTCGGCGTGCAGATCAGCCACATCTCCCCTATACAGAAGGGCGAGACAGTATGGACAATCTCACTTGAAGGCCTCGCCGCCATCGGCAAGCTCTTCACCAAGGGAGTCTACGACGTCCGCCGCAAGGTGGCGGTCTGCGGACCTATGGCCATCGAGCCGTCCTACATCGAGACGGTGCCAGGCATGCCTCTCAAGACGCTCGCCCCGTACTACGGAGGCGCCCCTGAGGACATACGCTTCATCAGCGGCGATGTCCTGAGCGGCCGGAACTCCGGAGTCGACGGCTACCTCGGATTCTTCGACGAGCAGGTGACGCTCATACGCGAGGGCTTCGAGAAGGAGCTGCTCGGATGGGCCCGCCCTATAAGGTACAAGCAGTTCAGTACCGACCACTGCTATTTCTCTTGGCTCACCCCATGGAGGAAATACCAGATGGACACCAACCTCCACGGCGGCGCCCGCGCATTCCTGATGAACGACGGTTACTACGCCAAGGTGCTCCCGATGGACATCTACCCGATCTACCTCACCAAGGCCTGCCTTGCCGGCGACATCGACAAGATGGAGCAGTTCGGCATCTACGAGGTGCTTCCGGAAGATCTCGCAACATGCGAGTTCATCGACCCGAGCAAGAATAATATCCAGGACATCATATCAAAGGGCATAGACCTTATGCTCAAGGAAATGGCTTAAAGGTATGAACAAGATTTTTGAAAAAGGCGGCAAATTACACTGGCTGCACTCTACGGTTGACGCTTTTGAGACATTCCTTCACGTGCCGGGGACTGTCACCCTCAAGGGTTCACATGTCCGCGACGCCATCGACCTCAAGCGCATATTGATCATCGTGCTCGTGGCGGCCGCGCCGGCAGCCCTCTTCGGAATGTGGAATGTGGGCTATCAGCACAGCCTCGCCATAGGCAATACGGGGATTGACATCCTCGGCAACTTCTGGTACGGATTCCTCAAGGTTCTCCCTCTCTACCTCGTCTCCTATATAGTAGGTCTCGGCATCGAGTTCGCCTCAAGCCAGATCCGCGGGGAGGAGGTCAGCGAAGGCTACCTCGTGTCCGGATTCTTCATCCCGCTCATCGTCCCTGTGGACATCCCTCTCTGGATGCTCGCCATCGCGGTGGCATTCGCCGTGATTTTCGGCAAGGAAGTGTTCGGAGGCACCGGAATGAACATCTGGAACCCGGCACTCCTCACACGTGCATTCCTCTTCTTCTCCTACCCTAACTACATGTCCGGCTCCGACTGCTGGATCTCATACAGGCCGGGAGAGAAGCTCGTGGACGGCTTCACCGGAGCGACACCTCTCGCCCTTGACGGCGCGAGCGCACAGTACGGCACCGGCTTCTGGGACCTCTTCATCGGCACCGTGCCGGGATCGGTGGGTGAGACTTCCGTGATAGCCATACTGCTCGGAGCCATCGTCCTGATATGGACTGGAGTGGCCAGCTGGAAGATAATGGCCGGAAGCATCGCGGGCGCCCTGCTCGTAGGCTTCATCGGCGACATCGCCGGCGTGACCTCCATCCCTTGCTATATGCAGCTCGTCTATGGCGGATTCGCGTTCGGAACAGTCTTCATGGCCACCGACCCTGTAACATCCGCGCAGACTGAATGCGGCAAATGGATCTACGGCCTGCTCATCGGCGCCCTGTGCGTGATGGTGCGCCTGTTCAACCCTGGCTATGTGGAAGGCATGATGCTCGCCATCCTGCTCTGCAACACATTCGCGCCGCTGATCGATCACATCGTCGTGAACCTGCACTCTTCACGCAAGGCCAAAAAACTTAAAGTCGCATAGATATGAATACCAACAGCAATGTCTATACAATCATCTACACGGCGATAATCGTCGTGGTAGTTGCAGCGGTGCTCTCGTTTGCCGCGATGGCGCTGAAGCCTATGCAGACTGCAAACGTCAAGGCGGACACCATCTCCCAGATCATGGCCGCCGCGCAGATCGGGACCAAGGCCGAGCTCTCGTCAATGGGCAATGACGCCGTCCTCACCAAATACTCCGAGCAGATCGCCGAAGCGTTCGCGGTCAACACGGCCGGAGAGAAGGTCAGGGACCTGGGTGTCAGCAAGAGCGACATAGAGCTCATCGACAACTTCAAGCCGCAGGATCTCGCGATCAAAGCCGGAGCGGACGCAGTCCTGCCGGTATATGTCTTCAAGTCCGGAATAACCGTGATTCCTGTCTATGGAGCCGGACTCTGGGGCCCTGTGTGGGGATATGTCGCGCTTCAGCCTGACTGCAGGACCATCGCCGGCGCCTACTTCGACCACGCCAGCGAGACTCCGGGACTCGGAGCCAAGATCAAGGACGACCCGTCTTTCCAGGCCGAGTTCATAGGCAAGAAGCTCAATCTGGACGACCCGGCAAACCCTTTCGACATCCTCAAGGGCGGCGCTCCTGAGGGGAACGAGAATGCCGTTGACGCGATCACGGGCGCGACCATGACCTGCAACGGCCTCAACAAGGCCATCGACGTCTGGGCCGGAGCATACGCCGGATATCTCAAAAAAGCGACAACAAGTACGGAGGAATAAGTTATGAGCAATCTTAAAGAAACAATCCTCAACCCGATACTCAAGGGGAACCCGATCACCGTCCTGGTGCTCGGAATCTGTTCCGCGCTTGCGGTTACGGTACAGCTCAAGGGAGCTCTCGTGATGGGACTCTCCGTGATGATAGTCACCGGCCTGTCAAGCTTCGTGGTATCCCTCATGCGCAACACCATACCGAACCGTGTCCGTATCATCGTACAGCTCGTAGTGGTGGCCCTGATGGTTATCCTGGTGGACCAGTTCCTCAAGGCATACGCCTATTCTGTCGAGAAGCAGCTGTCCGTCTATTTCGGACTCATCATCACGAACTGTATAGTAATGGGACGCATCGAGGCCTTCGCCCTCGGCAACAAGCCTATCCCGTCCTTGCTTGACGGTCTCGCCAACGGATTCGGGTACGCGCTGATCCTCATCATCGTGGCCTTCTTCCGCGAACTTCTCGGAAGCGGCACCCTGCTCGGATTCCAGGTTCTGCCGGCAGGCTACATCGCCAACAACCTCGTAATCCTCCCTCCGTTCGCCCTTATCCTTCTCGGATGCATAATCTGGATACAGAGGGCCTGCGACAAGGATCTTCAGGAAAAATAACAGCGACGCTCTATGGAATATATAAGTTTATTCGTAAAGTCAATCTTCATTGACAATATGATATTCTCATACTTCCTGGGTATGTGCTCATACCTGGCGGTATCGAAGAATGTCAAGACAGCCAACGGACTCGGTCTCGCTGTTATATTCGTGCTTCTCTGCACGCTGCCTCTCAACTATCTCCTCAACAAGTTCGTCCTGCAGCCGGGAGCCCTCAGCTGGCTCGGCCCGCAGTTCGCGGATGTAGACATCAGCTTCCTGAGCTTCATCCTGTTCATCGCTGTCATCGCGGCGTTCACCCAGCTTGTGGAGATGATCGTCGAGAAGTTCCTGCCATCACTCTACTCTTCTCTCGGCATCTACCTTCCGCTCATCGCCGTGAACTGCGCCATCCTCGGAGGCGCGCTCTTCATGCAGCAGAAGGACTTCGCCAATGTGGGAGAGTCCGCGGTCTACGCGCTCGGCTCCGGAATCGGCTGGTACCTGGCCATCGTCTGCCTCGCCGCCATCCGCGAGAAAATGGCATACTGCAACGTGCCGAAGCCGCTCAAGGGCATAGGCATCACTTTCATCACCGTGGGCCTCATGGGCATAGCGTTCATGACCTTCATGGGTATTCAGCTTTAGGAGGACAGAGATATGAGTTCAACAATCATAGCTGCAGTCGCAGCAATCATAGTAGTTACCCTCATTCTCGTGATTCTGCTCCTCGTAGTGAAGGACAGGATCACTCCTAAGGGCACTGTAAAGATCGACATCAACAACGGAAAGAAGGAACTCGACGTGACGCCGGGCTCATCCCTGATGAGCACCCTCGCCGGAGAGAAGATCCTCCTCCCGTCAGCCTGCGGCGGCAAGGCCAACTGCGGCCAGTGCAAGGTGCAGGTGCTTGAAGGAGGCGGAGAGATTCTCCCTACCGAAGTGGGATTCTTCAACCGCAAGCAGATCAAGGACGGCTGGAGACTCGGCTGCCAGGTCAAGGTCAAGGAGGACATGAAGATACAGGTATCCGAATCAGCCCTGTCCGTCAAGAAGCTCGAATGCGAGGTCATCTCCAACAAGAACGTGGCCACCTTCATCAAGGAGTTCACGGTCAAGCTGCCGGAAGGCGAGCACCTGGACTTCAAGAGCGGCGAGTACATCCAGATCGACATCCCTGCATACCACCTGTATTTCAAGGACATCGACGTGGATCCTATCTACCGCAAGGACTGGGAGAGATTCGGGTTCTTCAACCTTGAATCCGTCAACCCTACCCCTACAGTAAGGGCTTACTCTATGGCCTCTTACCCTGGCGAGAAGGGCATCATCAAACTCAACGTCCGCATCGCCACCCCTCCGTTCGACCGCAGTGTTCCGAAGGAGCAGGGACCTAAGCTTCTCCCTGTCAACCCTGGTATCGCGTCATCTTATGTCTTCACGCGCAAGCCTGGCGACAAGGTGATGATCAGCGGCCCTTACGGAGAGTTCCTCCTCCCGGAGAACGACCCGGACAACATCGAGTACATATTCGTCGGCGGCGGCGCCGGAATGGCACCTCTCCGCAGCCACATCATGCAGCTCTTCAAGACGCTCAAGACAGGACGCAAGGTCAGCTTCTTCTACGGTGCGCGCGCGCTCGTCGAGGCATTCTATCTCGAAGACTTCGCGGAGCTCGAGAAGGAGTTCCCGAACTTCAAGTTCCATCTTGCGCTTGACCGTCCGGACCCGGCGGCAGACGCGGCGGGAGTTCCATATACGGCCGGATTCGTGCACAATGTGATGTATGAGACCTACCTCAAGGACCATGAGACTCCTGAGGACATCAAGTACTTCATGTGCGGACCTCCTATGATGGTGGCTTCAGTCAACAAGCTGCTCGACTCTCTCGGAGTACCTCCGGAGAACATTCTCTACGACAACTTCGGCGCATAGCCGCAGCATACGACCACACGGCGCCCCGGGGCATCATGCTCCGGGGCGCTTTATGTTCACGGGGCGGAGACAAGATTTATTCTTTATAAAAAAACAGAAAAACTTGGAAAATGTTTTTTATGAATCGATTGGAAAGCCGTTCCTGCGGCATAGATTTGCAGCGTTATGAAAAACTTCACGCACCAGAAAAGCCGGCAGTCCTTTCCGGACCGGTTTCAGAGACAAGGCAGTCTGCCCGACCGCCGGTCACTCATGATCATCGTTTATAGCTTGCTTGTACTCCTGCCGGCTTTTTTGGTATTATCCTGCAGAAAGGCCGAACTCCCCGATCACCGGGGCGAGCCTGAGGCTCCGGCGGTGAAGGACTCCGCAGTGTTCGTCATAAGTTTCGAGGCGGAGTCACGGACGATACGGAGTCTGGACATCTTCATATATGACACGGAAGGCGTCCAGGCCCTGGAGAAGCACATAAGCAGGAAAGACATGCCCCCTTCGCTTGAGGTCAAACTCAGCAAGGGGGACAAGACAGTCGCCGCTGTGGCGAACAGCCCCAAAAGATTCAAGACCGCGTCAATGTCCAGACACTCGGCCCTCTCCCAGGTCAGCTACGAGTTCAAGGAAGACAGCAGGGACGCCCCGATAATGAGCGGCAGCGCAAAGACCCGCGGCGAGAAGGCCTCGATCAGCCTCAAGCCCATGCTGTGCGAAGTCGTGCTCAAGTCCATCGGCAACACAATGGAGGATTATGAACTGCTCGAATCCCCGAGGATAAGACTGAGGGGAATCAACGCGAGGGCGTCGTTCTTCACGGAGGAGAAGCACCTGCCTGCGGAGACGATAGACAAAGGAGAATGGGCGTCTCTCCCCTACGACATCGGATACTACCCTCAGGAGACTGGCACCCTGCTCCTGTGCTACCCCAACGAGACGGCGGAGAGCAACATCGGGCAAGACAGGACCAGCCTGGAACTTGAATGCCTCATAAAAGGCAGAAAATGCAGCTTTCTCGTGGATCTACCCCCGTTCGGACGGGCGTCAAGGACCGAAGTCAGCATGACCGTAGACGGTCCGGGAAGTTTCAGCTACAACGTCAACGAGCCTTCTTCCGGCACTTGCGCAAAGAATACAGGACCAGTCTCCAGAAAGACTGCAACGGAGAGCAGGACAGAAGCCTCTCCACATACTCGCGGCCATACAGGCGCTCCGCATCCCTCCTGATGACGCCGCGCACTTCAGGGTCCACAGAATCAAGGATTACCCGCAGCTGCCACCCGGCGCAGCCGTTGTGCCGTATGAAAGCGGACTTCTTGACGAAAGGCACGCCGTAGCGGAACACACGCAGCACCCTGTCATATATGCCCTTGCCGCTGACGCTGTAAAGCCCCCGGAAGAGAATGTCCCGCGAGCGCAGAAGCTCGCAGAACCCCGTCTCGTAAAGCGCGCAGACATCCTCCTTGCGGGGCTGCCGCTTAACGGACCTGATGAAGTCAGTGAACCAGCGGGACATGAAGACCTGCCCCGACAGGCCTATGAACCAGGACTGCAGATGAGGAAGGTCCACGGCCGGATGTATGACCATGGAGAACGCCGGCACAGAAAGGGACTCCATCGCCTCCAGCGAGGGAAGGATATCAGAAAGAGGACCGTACACGGAGTCGTTCACCAGATACAGGTAGTCATAAGAGCCCAGGTCAAGATTGGCCTCAGCCCAGGCATGGCAGCGCTTATATGAGCCGAAATCGTATTCCAGGTGACGGCAGGCCTCGCAGTGGAGCGTGACCCCGGAAAGTTTGGACAACTCTGATTCCGGGCAGTCAGAGTCCATTGCAAGCACGACATCCCCGCACTCTGAGAGCTTGCCCGCATACCACACGAGAGCCTCGCCCACAATCCCTTGCGGATCGTAGGCCGCAAGGAGAAACAGTCTCCTGGCCCCCGTCATAAATACATCCCCATCATCTTCTCGGCGAAACTGCCCGGCACAGGGCATCTGGCGGAGGAGGATTTATACTCGGTCTTCTGGAAGAGTGCCCCGGATGTCAGGCTGTCGAACAGTTCCTTGTCGAAAGGCTCATCCCTGTGGCCGAACCACAGCATGTGCGTGGCATTCTGGGGAATCTTAGGCATGGCGGCGAAGAGTTCGGCGGCCTTAGGGTCGCGGCTCACCACCCGCCACAGGAGCAACTGGTGCACGAAGTAGTCAATCACGCTGTCCTCATGCTTCCAATACTCAAAAATCGCCGCTCTCCAGGCCCCCAGGATATAATTCGCGCGGCGCGAACGGAAGAAGCAGTTCTGCACAAACGCGTAGGCGCCGCCTATATCCTCCCCGCTCATGTAGATGAAGAAATCCTCATCCTGAAGCCACTTCGGGAAGTCAGCGGTGACAAAATCCGTCGCATCAAGCCATATGCCTCCATAGCGGTAGAGAAGCTCGACGCGGCAGATGTCGGAGAAATGCGCACGGCTTATACGCCCCGCCTTGTACTTGGAGACAACATAATCAGGAAGGTCAAGCTCCGAAAGCAGTTGCGCCTCATCCTTGATGACAAGTTCCTGACGGCAGTGCGTCCGCACGCTTCGCCAGCAGGCGCGCACTATCGCCGGCGCGCTGTCCTCCCCCTGGAGCCAGATGCTGTATATCTTCTCCTCCTGCCCGGAACCCGGGACAGGCTCCTGCGTGAAATCCGGGGACGGCGGCAGGACATAACGGTCAACATAACGGCCGACAGCCTGCCTTGTCACGGCGCCGCGTACCTCCCTGCGGCGCATACGCGGACGCCACACCCAGTTGAGGACATGCCCTCTGAGCACGATGTCGGCCTGCGCGAGTATTCGTCCGAAACTTATCATACGACAGAACTGAAATAATCCGGTATCCTGACTATCACCACAGCCTCGAACATGGCAGGCTTGTTCCATGCGAAAGGCGGTCGGAAAATATTCTGCACCCCTCGTGCGAGGGCAACGCTCCTGTCCCAGTCGCGCGGAGTCATACGGCTGACCTGATATATCGTGCGGGCGCGCTTGCGCAGGTGCCGTGTCCACCCGGCATCCACAAGGCCCCTGTCACCCATCTTGGCCTCGATGCGCTTCAGGTCAACACAGCCGAAATGAAAAAGGTAGAGGTCTTTGCGGATATGGAAATTCCCGTTTCTGGTACGGTGGAAACCTGACCCCCAGTTGACGGGACGCAGCAGCACGCTGGCCTTGCTGTATCTGGTGGAGAGCCTGGCATAGCGCCTCTGGGAGAGGAATGGCAGGGACGGGTCTATCTCCTGCTCTTCACCCAGTTTCTGCCCGACATCGACACCGAGCCCGGATATCGACGGGCAGCCGCCGCAAGGCTTGAGAGAAGACAGAAACTCCGGAAGAGTGAGCCCAAGCCTCGGGTCGACAAGGAGAAACTCATCCACATCGGTGCCGATCACCATGTCATATCTCCCGAACAGCTCCGCGGCCCGCGCGGACAGGAAATCTATCCTGCCGCGGTCTGCCTGCCGCACATTGCCCTCTATATGGCTTACAACCCGGACATTGACCCCCTCACAGAAAGGAGGGACAGTCTGGTCAAGCCCGTCGAAAAAGACGTAAAGGTTGTCCTTTCCGAGTTGCGGGCCATAATATCCGACCCATTTCCGCAGGAAGAACTCATCGTTCCTGACCATAGTCAATGCTGCAATCTTCTTCATATATATCTGGCCGTAAAGGTATCAGTTTTCTTCAAATCTTCAGGCGTCCCCTCGAAGACGACTTCCCCTCCCCTGTCTCCGGCGTCCGGTCCGAGATCTATCACCCAGTCCGCAGAGCGGATCACATCCGGATTATGCTCCACCACGACGAGAGAATGCCCGGCCTCCAGAAGTGCGTCAAAGGCCCTCAGGAGCTTCTCTACATCATAGAAATGCAGCCCGGTCGTCGGCTCGTCAAAGAGGAACATTATCTTGTCCTTGCGCGTGCCGGCCTTGCCTATTGACAGGAAGTATGCCAGTTTTATGCGCTGGCTCTCCCCTCCGGAAAGGGTGGAGCTGCTCTGGCCAAGCTTGATGTAGCCGAGCCCGACATCCTGCAGAGGCTTGAGTTTGGCGGCCGCGGCCTTAGCGGAATCCTCAGTCCCGGCGGAGAAGAACTCCACCGCCTCATCCACGCTCATATTGAGGATGTCATCGACATTCTTGCCTCTGTAGCGGACTTCCAGCACCTCCGGCTTGAAGCGCCTGCCCCCGCAGGACTCGCAGACCATCTCGACATCAGCCATGAACTGCATCTCGATACGCACGACACCCTCGCCCTGACACTCCGGGCAGCGGCCGCCGTCAGTATTGAAAGAGAAGTAGTTCGGTCCGAAGCCGTTGATCTTGGCATATTGCTGCTCCGCGAGCAGTTTCCGTATGTCATCGTATGCCTTGAGGTATGTCACCGCATTGGAGCGGGAACTGCGTCCTATAGGGTTCTGGTCCACATATTCGACCCGGGAGATCCTGTCCAGATTGCCGCCCAGGCTGCGGAAAGCCCCGGGGCGCTCCCCGCCGTTGTCGAAGTGCCGGCACAAGGCAGGATAGAGTATGTCCCCCACGAGGGTGGACTTGCCGGAACCGGACACCCCGGTCACGACGGTAAGCGTTCCCAGAGGGAAGCGCACGTCGATGTCCTTGAGGTTGTGCTCCATAGCCCCGTTGACACTGATAAAATACTGCCACGGGCGTCTCTCCCTCGAATAGCGCCCCCTCTTGCCATACAAGTACTGTAACGTCAAGGATTTGCTGACATCGGAAGAGCGCGGTTCCGCCGAGAGGTCGCCCTCGAACACCACCTGTCCGCCCGCAGCGCCGGCCAGCGGCCCCATGTCGATAAGGAGGTCCGCCGCACGCATGATTTCCTCGTCATGCTCCACCACTATGACGGTATTGCCTATGTCTCGGAGTCGCTTGAGGACATTTATAAGCATGTCGGTGTCGCGCGGGTGAAGACCGATGCTCGGCTCGTCCAGGATGTACATAGAGCCTACCAGGCTCGAACCGAGGGCCGTCACCAGGTTGACACGCTGGCTCTCCCCTCCCGAAAGGGTGTTGCAGGCGCGGTCCAGGGTCAGATACGAGAGCCCTACGTCACGCACACATTTAAGGCGGGAGATGATCTCCGCCAGCGGCTCGCTCACTACCTGCCGCTCCGATTCGCCAAGTTCAAGGTTGCCGAGGAAATCCAGCGCCTCGTCAATGTTGAGCGAAAGCACCTCGGCTATATTCTTCCCGCCGACCTTCACCCACATGGCTTCCTTGCGCAGACGGCTCCCGCCACACGCGTGGCAGGTCGCCTTGCCGCTGAAGCGGCTCAGCATATACTTGTACTGGATCTTGTATTTCTGAGTCTCGACCCACTCGAAGAACTCGTTGATGCCGACCAGGGAATTATCGTCCCCGGGGACGGAACGGGCATTCCAGATGAGGTCCCTGACATTCTTGGCAAGGTTGCAGTACGGCTCGAAAACCGGTATCCCGTAACGGTCCGCCAGCTTGACCATGTGGTCTTTGAACCAGCCCATCTTCTCCCCGCGCCAGCAGGCTATGGCCCCGTCATAGATGCTCAATGACTTGTCCGGAACCACCAGGTCTTCGCTTATGCCGATGATCTTCCCGAGCCCCCCGCACACCGGGCAGGCGCCCAACGGGGAATTGAAGCTGAACAGGTATTCGTCCGGCTCGCGGAACACGATGCCGTCAAGTTCAAGCCTGTTGCAGAATTCCCGTGTCACCCCGCCTTCAACGGCAACGCTGACCCGGCCGGAGCCGTGGGCGAAAGCGTCGGATACGGAGGAGAGGAGCCGTGTGCGGAGTTCCCCGTCATCGGCGGAGACCACCCTGGCCCTGTCCACGAGCAGCCTGGCATCCTCCGGATATGCCCCGCCGGTCTTGAGGATGTCATCAATCTTCTGAGCCCGTCCGTCGGCATAAAGCCTGCTGTAGCCGTCTTCCTTGAGACGGAGCATAAGTTCCACCTTGTCATCCCTGCCCCGCCAACCGATGTCGGAGAGTATGTAGCAGGTCTTTCCCGCCTGCGAGAATATGAAGCCAAGCACATCCTGCACGGAGTCGCGGCGCACCTCCCTCCCGGAGACGGGAGAGAAAGTATGGCCGGCACGAGCGAAGACAAGCCGCAGATAATCATATATTTCCGTAGTGGTGGCCACGGTGGAGCGCGGATTGCGGGTGGCGACTTTCTGCTCTATGCATATCGCCGGCGGGATGCCGTCTATCAGGTCCACGTCCGGCTTGCTCATCCTGCCCAGGAACTGCCTGGCATAAGCGGACAGGCTTTCGGAGAAACGCCGCTGGCCCTCCGCGAAAAGGGTGTCAAATACAAGTGAAGACTTGCCGGAACCGGACACCCCGGTAACCACCACAAGTCTTCCTCTTGGAATCTCAAGGGTCAGGTTCTTCAGATTGTTGACTCTGGCCCCCTTGATGATGATATTATTCTCCACTTGTCTCTTCCTCGCTCTCTTCTTTCTTGAAACGGGCTGTCCAGTCTCGTCCCCACAGCACCCACACACCGGAGCACACCGCTCCAAGGAAGATGAAGGCGACAAGGGTCTTCAGTTTGGACGGCTTGCTGGCCCTCAAAGGGAGGGTCGGAGGGTTCAGGACAGTAAACACAGGCGTCTCCAGCTGGACCTTAGCCTTGGCGACCTGAAGCTGCTGTGCCGCAGAGTTGTAGATCTGATATGACAGGTCCATCTCGTTCTTGAGACGCTCCTGCTCGGTCTTGACGCTCTGGCGCACAAGCATCTGGTTGGAGTCCACATAGCGGGCGTAGCGCTGCTGCGCGTCGAAATAATCGGCCTTGGCCTCCGAATATATCTTCTCGTAATACACCACGTCCTTGCGGGATTTGCCCGTACGGTAATCGGTGACATAGGACTGCAGACGGTCTATCAAGACCTCTGAAAGCTTCAGCGCCACGCGCGGATTCTGGGCGGCGACCGTGATTGTGATGACCAAGGTCTTCTTGTCCACGACCACGGAGATGCTGTTCTTGATGGCCTTGGCTATGGCCGCCTGCTCGGTGGTCAGAGCCACAGGATTGACGGACTCGTATCCCTCAATCTTCTCCGGCTTACCCCGCACAAGGCTCATCCCCCAGCCTATGGCCTTCATCGGAGCCTGCAGCACATATCCCCACCACGGGGCACGGGTATACTCCTTGTAATATCCATAGACATCAGTGCGCACCGTATCTTTCTTGTGCATGAACTGCACCGGCACGGAGAAAAGGTCTATCACGAACGGTGCCGAGGACACGATCTCCGGATAGAGGTCTGGCGACATGGCGTCGGAAGTGGACATGCCGCCAAGATTGATGCCGGCCATGCTGGCAAGCGACGAGAGGCTGCTGCTACGCCTGTCCACGACCTCGGGGGCGAGTTTGGAGGTCACCGTGAACTCCTTTGGTATGCTGAAGCCTATGACCAGACCGGCGACGGCGGCCACCGCGCACCACCTCAATATGAACTTGCGGTCCTTGAGAAGCTTGCGGAGCAGTTCCATGATGTCAATCTCGTCGTACTGCTCTTCTGGCTGATATTTCTGTTCTTCCATTGTCGTACTGTGCTAAAGGATTCTGATCAGGATGGAGATGAGCGAGATGAGAGATGTGGCGGCACTGCTCGTCGCGACTATGTCGGCAGTGGTCAGGCTCTTCTTCTCCTCCTTGGCCGGGACGACGATAGTGCAGCCCGGCTCGATCTTCAGATGATTGAGCTTCGACTGCGCCGCCTCCCCGTTCATGTACACCACATATACCTTGGAACGCTTGGCCTTGTTGCTGAAGCCGCCGGCGGCGTTGATATAGTGACGCAGGGTCTTGTTGCGCTCATAGAGGACTGCGTTAGGGTACATCACTTCACCCATTATGCGCACCGTGTTGACATACTCAGGGATGAAGATGCGGTCGCCTTCCTGCAGGTTGATGTCGTATGCGGAGCCCGGCTTGTTCATCGCCTTCTCCAGGTCTATGGCCACGGCGTAGTCCGCGGCGACATTGAGTTTGTCAACATCGATGGTGTCGTTCTGTGTGGTGTTATTCGCAGATAAACCCTTCAGCGACTCCTTGTGCTGGTCGAGGGTTATGCTGTTGTTGCGGCGGATGAGCATGGCGCCCTTGAGGTAGGCGCTCGAGGTGAAGCCGCCGGCACGCTCAAGCAGATCTGAGAGGCGGTCGTTGCGGTTGAGAAGCACATACTGCCCCGGGAAGACGACCTCGCCTTCCACGGTGACGAACTGCTGGCTGCGGTATCCCGGACTCTTGCGGATGGACACCACGTCATAAGGTTCAAGTATGAACCTGTCTCCCCCGTCGGTCGCAAGGCCGTCCACGATGGAGAATGTGAAAGTGCGCCCGAGGGTGTCAGAGACCTCCGTGCCTGAAGGATCCACTACCCTTCTCCCCACATCGACCCTGGCCGTGGAGGCCCCTTCAAGCAGGCCCCCGGCCCGGAGGATGAGATCCTCCACGGTGGTGTTGTCAGAGAACGGGAATGTCCCCGGACGGGCGACCATGCCGTTTATCGTCAGGGTGCCGCGGTCTTCCAGCTCGTTGACGCTTGAGACGATCAGCACGTCGTTCTTCTTGAGGAGCACATCGTCCCCCGAGCCGGAAAGCACCGCACCCAGGTTGACGGAGACGGTCTCCAGATTGAGGTCGGGCTTCTCGCGAAGGAGCACCGCCCTGCCGAGGAAAGCGTCTTCCATCGGGCCGCCGGCCCTCTCGATGAGCTGTCGCACCGTGGCGATGTCGCCGCCGAGCTGGTACATCCCGGGACGGAACACATAGCCGCGGACCTCCACCATGTTGGCGAAGCGGTCAAGGCTCGAACTTACGGTCACCTCATCCCCGTCCGCCATCTTGCAGGTCTTGAAATCCTTGGCGGCGACGGTATATATCTCCTTCTCCGCACCGGTCGCCCTGACCACGCGGACATCCTCCTTATAGGCTTCTCCGGCGAACCCGCCGGCATATGCCACGAGATCGTCGAGCGTCTCGTCCTCTTTCATCTCATACCGCATAGGGCGCTTGACGTCACCCTTGATGTCCACAAGCCCGACATACGGAGGGACGATTACGATATCGTCATCCTCAAGCCTGATGTCGGAGTCGGACTTGCCGTCGAAAAGATAGCCGTACACGTCCACAGTCGCTACCTGCTTCCCGCCGCGCACGACCTTTATCGCACGCAGGGAACCGGTATCGGACACTCCGCCCGCACGGTAAAGCGCGGAAAAGACGGTGGAGAACGACGAGAGCCTGTATGTGCCGGGAACCTTGACATCTCCCATCACATTGACCTTGATGGTGCGGATCTGCCCGAGGGTCACGCTGATGGACGAGTTGGGGCTGTCCCCGCCGATGCCGCCATATTTCGACGCGAGCATCTTACGTATCTTGTCACCGGCCTCCTTGATGGTCAGCCCGTTAAGGTACACCGGACCTATCTGGCTGATATATATGCGGCCCTCAGGGGAGACCGTCTTGGCCATTGTGTCCTCGTTGTCGCCCCAGATCTCTATTATGAGCTGGTCTCCAGGGCCGATCTTGTAGTTCTCCGGGGTGGCCATGTTTTCATTCGGTTCGAATGTCAGCTGGCTGGAGGTGAAGATGTCGTGACCGAAAATATCGCTCTTGTCCGGCGCGCCCGCCTCAGTCGAATCGGCGAAAGCCTTGTCAACCACTCCGCCCAGATTCTTCTCCTCGCCGGTCAGCATGTCGCTGCTGACACTGCGGTTGACGGCACCTCCGTCCAGGGATCTGGAGGTGATGGAAGACCCGGTGCCGGCGGCCTCATATTGGGCCTTGATACGTTCGGCCTGCTCTCTGGTGACGCCCCTCGCAAGCAGTTCCTTCCCTATCTGGGTTTCGCTCTTGCCGGCCGCGACACCTTCCTTGACATAATCAACCACCTGACTGTCCGTCATCTGGGCATTGAGCCCCTGGGCGAAGAGACAGAGCAGTGCAGCTGTCAGAAGTATAAGTCTTTTCATTACATCGTATTGCTAAATAATCGTAAAAATCTTTGCCAACGCCGCGGCAACATGCCCGCTGCCGCTCCCCGAGTAACCTTCAAAAACAACCTGTCTCATCTTAGTTTTTGGCCTATTCCTCATCAGTCATGCGCCACCGGCACAATCCTTCTTCGACGACAGCTCCATCCTCGAAAATCTCCTCATAATCTGAGGCAGATTATTCTTCCGGGTCACTAAAGTGTACAAAAATAAGTCTTTTATGTTTATCGGGCAACATCTGACCCGCAATTGATTCGGATATTTGATAAAATAAATCATCTCATCTTGGGCGATCTTTTGGGGCTATACTCCCTTTCTCACCGGTCATGTGCCACCGGCACAATCTTTCTTCAGAAAGGCACCTGTCCTAAGAAATCTTCGCCAAGCCCGCGGCAACTTGCTTTTTGCCGCTGTGTCGTCCAATCCCTTCCCTCCCCGTTCCAGAGCACCGCCGCCAGCCGACACCCCACACGCCCACCAACTGCCGGACACACACGAGGCAGGCACGGGCGGGGGCCGAGGGTGAGCGTGGGACGAGGATGGGCGCGGGGCCTAGGATGAGCGCGGGGCCTAGGATGAGCGCGGGGCGCAGGGACCTAAACGCACCGGAGCAACTTTTTTCGATTTTTTTCGGCGCGGCGCTTGCAGATTCAGAAATTGTCCCTATCTTTGCATCCGCTTTCAGGAATAAGCAACCAGCCTGGTGCGGTAGTTCAGCTGGTTAGAATGCCGGCCTGTCACGCCGGAGGTCGAGGGT
>ERZ1026860.7-NODE-7-length-157408-cov-59.610551_pt1 | contig 157408 bp, 129 predicted proteins | sample MGYA00380160_ERZ1026860 | MGnify/ENA primary metagenome ERZ1026860 (study PRJEB33269, sample SAMEA4719796) | human gut metagenome | biome: human-associated habitat; feature: organic feature; material: feces | place: Cameroon | collected 2013-10 ... | reverse complement strand
TAAAATGGACTACGATTTCAGGAAAATTGAGAAAAAGTGGCAGGCCTACTGGGCCCAGAACGGCACTTTCAAGACGAAGGAGGATCCTTCCAAGCCGAAGTTCTATGTTCTGGATATGTTCCCTTATCCGTCCGGAGCAGGTCTGCACGTCGGCCATCCGCTCGGCTACATCGCCAGCGACATATATTCCCGCTACAAGAGACTCAAAGGCTTCAATGTGCTTCACCCGATGGGGTATGACGCTTTCGGCCTTCCTGCCGAGCAGTACGCCATCCAGACCGGCCAGCATCCGGAGGTGACGACTGTGAACAACATCAATCGTTACCGTCAGCAGATGGACAGGATCGGCTTCTCCTACGACTGGAGCCGCGAGCTTCGCACCTGCGATCCGGCCTACTACAAGTGGACCCAGTGGGCTTTCCTGAAGATGTTCGGCTCTTGGTACGACAATGACGCTCAGAAGGCTCGTCCGATCGAGGATTTGATAGCCGCGTTCGAGAAAGGCGGAAGCATTGCCGTAAACGCCGCCTGCACGGAGCACGAACCGTTCACGGCGGAGCAGTGGCAGGCATATTCCGAAAAAGAGAAGTCGGACGCGCTGATGAACTACCGCATCGCCTATCAGGGAGAGACGGCGGTGAACTGGTGCGCCGGACTCGGAACTGTGCTCGCCAACGACGAGGTGAAGGATGGCCTTTCAGTCCGTGGAGGCTTTCCGGTGGAGCAGAAGAAGATGAAGCAGTGGCAGCTGAGGGTCTCAGCCTATGCCGGAAGGCTTCTCGAAGGGCTGGACAAGATCGACTGGACCGACTCCCTTAAGGAGATGCAGCGCAACTGGATTGGAAAGTCCAACGGCTGCGAGGCGGTGTTTAAGTGCTACAACGGTGAGACAGAGCACGATGTGACCATATTCACAACCCGCGCTGACACGATGTTCGGCGTGACCTTTATGGTGCTCGCTCCGGAAAGCGACCTTGTTCCGCTCCTGACCTCTCCGGAGCAGAAAGAGGCTGTGGATGAATATCTTGCCGCCGTCAAGAAGAAGACTGAGCGTGAAAGGATCGCCCAGACCAAGACCGTCACAGGCGTGTTCAGCGGCTCCTACGGAGTGAACCCGATGACCGGCGACAAAGTGCCGATCTGGATCTCTGAATATGTCCTTGCGGGCTACGGTACAGGAGCCATTATGGCCGTTCCTGCACACGACAGCCGTGACTATGCGTTCGCGAAGAAGTTCGGCCTGCCGATCATCCCTTTGATCGAAGGCTGCGATGTCAGCGAGGAAAGCTTTGACGCGAAGGAGGGCAAGATGATCAATTCCGGATTCCTGAACGGATTGGATGTCAAGGAGGCCATTCCTGCAGCCATCGACTACGTCGAGAAGCACGGAATCGGCCACAGGAAGGTCAATTACCGTCTCCGTGACGCGATATTCAGCCGTCAGAGGTACTGGGGCGAGCCGTTCCCGATCTACTACAAGGACGGTATCCCGACCCCGGTTCCGTTCGAGAAACTGCCTCTCCAGCTGCCTGAGATCACGGAGTTCAAACCTACCGAGAACGGTGAGCCGCCTCTCGCGAGGGCGAAGGACTGGACCTACGAGGGTTATCCTCTGGAGACCAGCACGATGCCGGGCTTCGCCGGATCAAGCGCCTACTACCTCCGCTATATGGATCCTCACAACAATGAGGCTCTTGTCGATAGAAAGGTTGATGAATATTGGCGTGATGTGGATCTGTACATCGGTGGTACAGAGCACGCTACGGGACACCTTATATATTCCCGCTTCTGGGACAAGTTCCTCTTTGACCTTGGTTATGTCTGCGAGGACGAGCCGTTCCGCAAGCTGGTCAACCAGGGTATGATCCAGGGACGCTCCAACTTCGTTTACAGGATAGTGGGCACCAACACGTTCGTCTCCCTCGGCTTGAAGGACCAGTACGAGACCACCGAGATCCACGTGGACATCAACATCGTCCGCAACGACAAGCTCGACCTTGAGGCGTTCAGGAAATGGAGACCGGAGTTCGCCGACGCTGAGTTCATCCTTGAGAACGGTGAATATGTCTGCGGATGGGCCGTGGAGAAGATGAGCAAGTCGATGTACAACGTTGTCAACCCTGACAAGATCTGTGACGACTACGGTGCCGACACCCTTCGTCTCTATGAGATGTTCCTTGGACCTCTTGAGCAGTCAAAGCCTTGGGACACAAAGGGCATCGACGGCGTGAACCGCTTCCTGCGCAAGTTCTGGAGGCTCTTCTACGATGGTGACAACTTCATCGTGACCGATGAGAAGGCCACTCCGGCCGAGCTCAAGGTCCTCCACAAGCTGATCGCCAAGGAGCAGGACGACATCGAGCACTTCTCCTACAACACGACTGTCAGCGCGTTTATGATCGCCTTGAATGAGCTGTCCGGCCTCAAGTGCCATAAGCGCGAGATCCTTGAGCCGCTGACAGTTATGCTCTCTCCGTTCACCCCTCACATCGCCGAGGAGCTTTGGGAGGCCCTTGGACACAACGAGAGCATCACATTCGCTCACTTCCCTGAGTTCAACGCCGCTCTCGCCGCCGAGGACAACGTGACCTACCCGGTTTCCTTCAACGGCAAGATGCGCTTCACTGTGGATCTTCCTAAATCCCTTTCCCCTAAGGAGGTTGAGGCTCAGATCCGTGAGATGGAGCAGACGTCCAAGTACGTTGGCGAACAGAACGTCGTCAAGGTGATCGTCGTTCCGGGCAAGATTGTGAACTTTGTTTTGAAATAGTCTATGGCGATTTCTTCTTCCACAATCCTAAGAGGAGTCAAGGAATATCTCCTAATCACTCTCGGCATTGTCATCTATACTGTGGGCTGGGCGATATTCCTGACTCCGAACAACCTTATCGGCGGCGGGGTCTCCGGTATAAGCGCCATCATCCAGTATGCCACAGGTCTCAAGATGGGATATTCCTATTTTGTGATCAACACGATACTGTTGATAATCTCGGTCATCATCATCGGGCCTGCGTTCGGTGCGAAGACGGTGTATGCCATAATACTTGCCTCCGTCTGTCTGAATGTGTTCCAGTCCATTATTCCTGAGACGATCATCCAGGACTTCGCGTTGTCTAACGGTAAACTGATGTGTTCGATCATCGGCGGCTCGATGGCCGGAGTGGGAATAGGTATGTCCATATCCCAAGGCGGAAGCACAGGAGGAACGGACATCATCGCGATGATCATCACTAAGTTCCGGAATATCTCACCTGGGCGTATCATCCTGATAATCGATGTGTTCATCATCTCCTCATCGCTGTTGTTCCCTTCGTTTGACGCAAGTGGCCAGATGATACCGTTCGACGCCAAGTTCTCCATTGCAGTCTATGGTATGATCATCGTGACGGTCAACGGTTATGTTGTCGATCTTTATCTGGCGGGCTCGAAGCAGAGTGTGCAGCTGTTCATCCTCTCAAGACATTTCGAGGAGATCGCCGATATGATCGCCAAGGATTTCCACAGGGGAGTGACAGTCCTGAACGGGGAAGGCTGGTACACCAAGCAGCCTGCTTCCGTCCTAATGGTCATCACAAGAAAGACTGATCTGAATCTTCTTTTGAAGTCGATCAAGCGTGTTGATCCGGATGCCTTCCTGTCGATATCCTCGGTGAGCGGTGTCTATGGACAAGGCTTTGACTCCATAAAAGTCGCAAAGAAAAAATAAATTTTGATAAAGAAGATATCCAATTCATTTTTTACCCCCGGAACAACCACGTTCCGGGGGCTTTTTCTTGATATCTTGGTTCAGAACCATAACCCATTAATATTAACCATCTATGTTTACAACGACCCTCGTAGCGATTCTTGCGATCGTGGAATTGTCTTTCTTCCTCATCTATGATTTGAGGATGAGCAGAGGCAACCGAACGGCAAGGTATGTCATCCGTCTAATGTCTTGCGCCGGAGGATTGCTGTTGATCGTGTCCGACTTGCTTTTGGCTCCGCCGCTTGATATGCAGGAACTTGCAGCGGACTTTACTTTCTCGATGGCGATACTTGTCATCTATCCCTGCTCGTTCGAGAAGCCGGAGCCCTCTTTGAAATCATCCACATTTCTTGCCGTCACCGGCATCTTTGCGATGTTGTTCTTCTGTTTCAAACCTCCAGGCACATTGGGCTTCAAATCACAAAGGATCGTGTGTTCTGTCGGACCGATCATATTCTTTCTCCTGCTGCATTTTCTTTGTGTGGCTTACCGGAAATTCTCCGGAATCAGGTCGATGTTCAGAAACGTGGCTGTGTGGCACAGTGTGGAAGACTATTCCCGCTTCCTGTATTCAATCGGGTATCTCGGTACGTTATTGCTCTTTTTGTGCGCGGTCTCGGCCTCAGGCCATTTGGGCGAGGCCCTTACCCTGATGTCACTTCTGATCTCAATGGCACTTTACTCGCTTTTGTTCCTTAGAGCGTCCACGGGACGAACCTATATGATCAAGGTCGCCACTGAGAAAAGAATAAAGGACATCATCAAAGGTAACCTCAGAACCTCCTATATTGACAAGAGTGAGGAGGATGCGAAGATGAACAACCTGTACAGGCGTGTCATAATGTATATGGAGGAAAGAAAACCGTATCTGGATCAGGATTTCGATATGTCTGTTATGGCGGACTCGATGCTTACCAACAAACTGTATCTTTCAAAGACGATCAACATCCTGTCCGGCAGGAACTTCAGGCAGTTCGTGAACTATTACAGGATCCAGCGGGCGATGGCGCTTATGAAGGAGGATCCCAAACTGAGGGTGAGCGAAGTCGCGGAAATGTCCGGATTCCATTCATCGGTGTCTTTCAATATGGCATTCAAAGTGAACACCGGAAAGACACCATCGGAATGGATTCACAACTATGTCGCAGAATCGGACTGACCGCAGGCGGAAAGATGAATATTCCCGATCTTCCAGGATGCGGGAGGCGGGGCTATGATGTCCATCTCTTCTTTCCGCACAGGATGGATGAACTTGATCTCGTGGGAGTGAAGGCATATCCCACCATCGGGATTTGAGCGCGGGGCACCATATTTCAAGTCTCCTTTGATGACGCAGCCGATGCCGGCAAGCTGGCAGCGGATCTGGTGATGCCGGCCTGTAAGCAACTGAACCTCAATCAATGAATATCTTTCCGTGTCTCCGATGTGGGTGTAGATGAGTTTTGCCAGCTTGGCACCGTTGACCTTCTCGCCCCCTCTGGCGATGAAGCTCTTGTTCATCTTCTCGTTGCGGACCAACCAGTCATCCAACTCAGCGGACTTGACTTCCGGCGCGTTGCAGCAGAGTGCCCAGTATGTCTTGTGAATATTCCCGGACCGGAACATCTCGGAGAGTCTGGAAAGGGCTTTCGATGTCTTGGCGAAGATTGTTATACCACTGACAGGCCGGTCAAGGCGATGCGGGATCCCCACATACACCTTGCCCGGCTTGTCATCTCTCTGGGCTATGAACGCTTTCAGGGTCTCCGCAAGACATTCGTCACCAGTCTTGTCGGCCTGGACTATCTCGCCGGCCCTTTTGTTGAAGACAAGAATGTGATTGTCCTCGTAAAGAATCCGCGACTCCAGATCCCGGAACTCGTCTTCTCCCAAACGTCTGTACTCCATCTACTTTATAGGTACAAGGGCGAAACTCAATGTCCCTCTGCAGCAGAGCTTTCCGCCTACCTCAAGTTTGGCTGAGCAGAAGAACAGATTGCCTCTTCTCTCGTCCAATGTGGCAGTCACCTCGCACAAGTCTCCCGGTTTTACGGGATTCTTGAAACGGACCTTGTCCAGTCCTGCATAGAGAGTGATATGTCCCGGAATCTCATCCTTCACGAGGATGGCGCAGCTCTGAGCCATAATCTCGCACTGGATCACACCCGGAACTATCGGGTTGCCAGGGAAATGTCCTCTTGTGAAGAACTCGTCTTCCTTGATTCTGTATTGGGAGTGTGCGACACCGTTCTCATCGATGTGAGCCTCTTCTATAAGAAGCATAGGCTCACGGTGCGGCATGAATTGTTTGATTTCTTCGATATTCATAACTCTTGGACTTTTAATGGACTTATCCTTCGTATTTTCTGAAGGCGACGCAGGCGTCGTGTCCACCGAATCCGAACGAGTCGGAGATTCCGAGCGTCAGGTCTGTCTTGACAGCCTTGTTAGGAGTATAGTCAAGATCGCATTCCGGATCCGGAGTGTCCAGATTGATTGTTGGAGGGCAGATCCCGTCACGAAGGGCGAGCACCGTGGCGATTGCCTCGGCCGCTCCCGCCGCTCCGAACATGTGTCCGGTCATGGACTTGATGGAACTGATGTGAGCCTTGTAGGCAAAGTCTCCGAGTGCGTTCTTGTAAGCGAGTGTCTCGGCGACATCGTTTAACTTTGTGCCAGTTCCGTGAGCGTTGATGTAGAGGTTGTCCTTCTCCTTGTCGAATCCTGCTTCCTCAAGGGCGAGTTCGATGCACTTCGCCTGGGTTGTTCCGTCCGGTCTCGGTGCGGTCGAGTGGTAGGCATCGCAGGTGTTGCCGTAACCGACCATCTCGCCGATAATCTGCGCTCCACGGGCCTTGGCGTGCTCATATTCCTCAAGCACAAGCGCTGCGGAGCCGTCCGCCATGACAAAGCCGGCACGGTTGCCGTTGAAAGGAAGTGAGGCGTAATTCGGATCCGTGGCTCTGGAGAGGGCCTTGGCGTTGGCGAAACCGACGATGCCGATCGGAATGGTGGCGTTTTCGCAGCCTCCGGTGATGATCGCGTCGGCGTAGCCGTTCCTGATGGCGCGGAAAGCCTCTCCCATGGCGTTGGTCGATGTGGCGCAGGCTGTCACGATGTCAAGACATGGACCCTGTGCATTGTGGAGGATGGCGATGTGTCCTGCCGCGATGTTGGAGATCATCGTCGGGATGAACAGCGGAGAGATCCACTGGCCGGAAGGATCCTCGATCATCTTGGAGATCTCCCTGTACTGTGTGGCGAACCCACCGATTCCGGAACCGAAGTAGACTCCGAGCCTGAAAGGATCGATGTTCTTGTCTTCGCCTTTGGAGGAGAGTCCAGACTGCCTCATCGCCTGATAGGCGGCGGCCACGCCGTACTGTGTGAACAGATCCTGCTTTCTTATGAACGGCTTGTCCATTCCGTATTCCTCGGCCTTGAAATCCTTGATGATGCCGGCGATTCCGACCGGGAGGTTGTCCGTAGGGAAGGACTTGATGTAATCTATGCCGCACACACCGTCGCACAGGTTGCTCCAGAAAGTGTTCACGTCATTTCCTACAGGGGAGATGACTCCCATTCCTGTTATAACTACTCTTTTATTCATGTTTTATCCTTTATAATCATTGATTTAAGCCAAAAATCCAGGGGCCCCGGCGAGCAGTCTCTCCGCTCCGTCCATCAGGTCTTCGACGATCTCCCTGGCGGTCTCTTTCTTCTTGATCATTCCGGCAACCTCACCGGCGAGGAAGCTTCCTCCAGCAAGGTCTCCGTCAAAGACTGCCTTGCGCATAGATCCGGTGCCGAACTTCAGAACCTCTTCCTTAGGCACCGCAGGGTCATATTCCATCTTGAAAAATTTCTTCGCGAACGGGGTCTTGAGGCCACGGACAGCGTCTCCCAGCGACTTGCCGGTCACCATTGTGCTGACATCGGACGCGGCGATCAGTCTGGCCTTGTAATTCTCGTGAATATGGCACTCGTCGGCGATGAGGAACCTCGTCCCGACCTGAACGCCCTTGGCTCCGAGCATGAATGCGGCCGCGACTCCTCTGCCATCGAATATTCCACCCGCGGCAAGGACTGGAATATCCAAGGCGTCAACCACTTGCGGCACAAGCGCCATTGTATGAATATCCCCGATATGTCCTCCGGACTCGGCGCCTTCGGCCACAACGGCCGTAGCTCCGAGCTCCTGCATCTTGAGGGCGTAGGCAACGGACGCCACGACTGGAATGACCTTGATTCCGGCTGCCTTCCATTTCTCCATATAGGCGGCAGGGGAGCCGGCTCCGGTTGTCACGATTTTCACGCCTTCCTCGATGAGCATGTCCGCCACTTCCCCCGCATTGGGAGCCTGAAGCATGATGTTGACACCGAATGGCTTGTCTGTCAAAGTTTTGCATTTGCGGATTTCCTCTCTGACGGCTTCCGTGCCGAAATTGATGGAGGAGATCAGTCCAAGTCCGCCGGCGTTTGAGACGGCCGCGGCCAGTTTCGCGTCGGCGATCCAGGCCATTCCTCCTTGGAATATAGGACGCTCGATTCCGAGCAGTTCACATATAACACTTTTTATCATATACTTGCAAATATAGTAATTAATGTTCAGATTACCATTCAACTACGGCGGCTCCTGAGAGAAGTCCGGCTCCAAATGCGCTAAAGACTAAAATATCCCCCTTTTTGAACATCCCCTTCCGGTTACATTCGTCCAAAAGGATAGGGCAGGAGGCTGACGAGGAATTTCCGTGATCGGTGATGTTGACGGGGAACTTCTCCGCAGGCTGACCCATATAGTTGATGATCGAGTCGATTATTCTCTGGTTGGCCTGATGAATCATGAAGTATGCCACCTCGCTCTTGTCGATTCCCACTTCGTCCAGAAGACTTTGCACACCTTCCGTGCACGCCTTGACCGCGAACTTGAACACCTCCCGGCCTTTCATCTGCATCGGGACGTCCTCTTCCTTTTTGGTGATGTAAGGCGTGTCAACAAGTGTCCTGATCTGCCAGATCTCATCCTTGGATGGCTCTGCATGCAGTTTTGTGCCTTTGACGTTGTCGCCTTCGGTCAGCACGACAGCTCCGGCCCCGTCTCCGAACAGGACGCAGGTGCCGCGGTCTTTCCAACTGGCCATTCTGGTCGGTTCCTCGACGCACGCTATGATGGCGTTCCTGATCTTTCCGGCCTTGTAGTATGTCTCCGCCATATCCAAGGCATAGACGAATCCCGGACAAGCGCAGTTGATATCGAACATCGGGCATTTGAGCCCGAGCTTTTCACCGATGATGCAGCTCATTCCAGGGGTGATATATTCGGAGACGACATTTGAGACTATGAAGAGGTCGATGTCCTCAGCTTTCAATCCTGACATCTCAAGAGCCTTCCGTACGGCTTCGGTTCCGAGATCCTCCAGATTCTCGTCTGTGATCACGTGCCTTGTCTTGATTCCGGTGCGAGGGTAGATCCACTCGTCGCTGGTGTCCAGAAATCCCGCAAGCATATCATTGGTCACGACCTTTTTGGGAAGCGCGCTTCCTGTACCGATGATTTTCATAAATTTACTGTTATATTAAGGTATTCTCAATGCAAAAATATGAATATGCCGATACCGCTCAAAAATTAAGTGGTGAATATGCCCGTGGTGTAGCCACCTCAATGTTTTTAGTGGCGATTTGGCCGGATTTGTGGCGAACCTCCGGTTTTTGATAATCCCAAAAAGTGTTATATTTGCCATATAAAAGAGGAAAGGATGAGTTTTTTCAACAAGCCTCTGCCCGGCTATCTTCGTGGCAAGAACCAACTTATCTACACCGTGACATTCACGGCGTTGTTCTCCATCGTGTTCCTTCTGGTCAGCCTGCCGTTCTCGCACAACAGTTGGATGGCGCTCGGGAACTCAAGATTCTTCGTTTTCACGGTGCTTTTCGCGCTCGGCTCGCTTATGATCGTGATCCTCAGCAAATACATAATGTACAAGACCAGAAACAAGCTGAAGATGAATTTTCTGGGCTACATAACGTGGTGCGTCTGCGAGGTGCTCGTGATCTGTCTGGCATATTCGTTCATCACCGTGCCGATCACCGGCATCGGGTGGGATCAGTTCCCGGCGACGCTGGGAAAGGCGTTGATATACGGAAACACTTCTCTGATAATTCCTTACATTCTCGCCGGGATGTACTACGCCATTCAGGACAAGAATCAGATCATCAGGCTGATGAACTATGGCAACGTGGTCTCTGACGAGGCTGTGCCGGTCTCCCAGCTGGAGAAGATCACGCTTTTCGACAACAGCGGTGACCTGAAACTGTGCGTCAGCGCCTCGAACCTCTATTATATCGAGTCTGACGACAACTACATCGTGGTCTGGTACACCGACAGCAAGGGCGACCTGAAGCGCTATATGCTCCGCTGCCGCCTCAAGACAGTGGAGGAGAGTTTCCGCGGAAGCAGCCTTGTGCGCTGCCACAGAAAGTATATTGTGAATATGGACAAGGTCAAGGTCCTGCGCAAGGAAAAGGACGGCTACGAACTGGATCTTGACAATGACTCCATCGCACCGATTCCGATCACCAAGACATATTCAGAAAACGTCCTGAGCCGTTTCAACAACAGTTCAGGACGCCGTATGGAGTGATATTCCCGTTTCTTCTATTCGCAGAGTTTGTTCAGGGCGAGTTCCACGAGGGCGCGCACCTGTGGTTTGTAGTCCGGGTTGCTGCTCTTGAGGTAGCGGTTGGCGATGGCGCAGCAGATCGTGCCGGCCTCGTGTCCGAGACGTTTGGCCATTCCGGCTACCGCAGAGCTTTCCATCTCGAAATTGGTGATCCGATATTCCTCGAAGCGGAATGACTCGAAGTCCTCAAGCATATTCGGCATCGCAAGGCCTTGTCTCACGACTCTGCCTTGTGGCCCGTAAAATCCTGAGGCTGAGATTGTCATACCTTTGACCGAGCAGTCCTCGAATTTCTTGATCAGTTTCTCGCTGGCCTTCACGAAATATGGGGAAGGAAGGTTCTTGTCCCAATGTGTGTGCTCCTTGAATGCTTTCTCCATCTCAAGGTTGGAGAGCTCGTCACGGTTGGCGTACCAGTTCATCAGGCCATCACAGCCAACGGAATAATGCGAGAATATCGCTGAGCCGAGCGGAATGTCGGCCTGCACGGCCCCGCAGGTTCCGATCCTGAGGATCGTGAGGGTTCTGTGCTCCTTCTTAGGCTCGCGGGTGGTGAAGTCCACATTCGCGAGAGCGTCCAGCTCGGTCATCACGATGTCGATGTTGTCCGTTCCGATTCCGGTTGACAACACGGTGACTCTCCTGCCGTTATGCTTGCCGGTCGTGGCGACGAACTCCCTTGACTGGTGGCGGAACTCGATGTCGGTGAGGAATCCGGCGACCATATCCACTCTTCCCGGATCGCCGACGAGGATGACGATGTCAGCCAGCTCTTCCGGTTTCAGATGGATGTGGAACGCCGAGCCGTCATCGTTGATGATTAATTCAGATTCTGCTATTCTCATAATATGAATTTTAATGTTTAACCCGCCAAATATAAGAATATTCAACGGAATTAACTATTTTTGTGAAATATGTGGCAGAGACTTCAAACTTTATACCTGTGCATCGCCACAGGTCTGGTAGTGGCGCTTTTCTTCAGCGTCAAGGCGTTCACCTTAGGTCCCGGCGGAGTCCATTCCGTCGAGTTGACCTACGTCAAGTACACCCCTTACCTTATCCTTTTGATTCTGATCACCATCCTTCAGTTGCTGGCGGTGTTCACGTTCAACGCGCGTGTCTTCCAGATGCGCACGGCCGTGCTTTCCGCCATCCTGATGATAGCTCTTCAGGCCTGGATCGGTGTGGATTATTTCACGGCTGACAAGGAGTTGATATTCAAGTTCACGGCTGTGTTCCCGCTTGTGGCGGCCATCCTGAATTTCATCGCAGCGAGGCTCATTCTCAGGGACCAGCTTCTTGTGGAGAGCGTGTCCCACCTCCGCTCCCGGAAGAAGAATCACAAGATCTAAGGTACCGGATCATACCCGCTGCCGCCCCACGGGTTGCAGCGGAGGATTCTCCAGACGGTCAGGAACAATCCCTTGACCGGTCCCCATTTCTTGAACGCCTCGATGGCGTAGGTCGAGCACGACGGCTCGAAACGGCACGTCTTGGGAATATATGGCCCGATGCAGGTGCGGTAGAACCAGATCAAGGCGAGGAATGGCGCGATGCACACCTTCCTTACCCGCTGTCTCCATAAAGGAATATTCCCGCTAGGCTTCATATCCCGCGAGTTTTTGAAGGATCGAGCGGACCTGCTCCCGCAATGCCGAATATTCCAAGACATCCTTTGTATTATAAAGGAAAAGTATTGAATATCCTTTTGGAGGCAGAATGTCCTTCTGGGTTCTGTAAGCCTCGCGTAACCTACGTTTGAGCAGATTACGCTTCACAGCCCTTTTGAAGAGGCGTTTGGGAACGGACACTATGATATTATTCGCCTCCTCAAGCGATGAAGAGGCCGTGTCTTTCAGAAAACAGTATTTGAGACCGCCGGACGTGAATCCCCAGCGGCCCCTTGACATCAGAGCCGAAATCTTCGACTTCCCGTGAAGCCGCTCGGATTTCGGTAGAGTGAACATCCCTTGGAACTATTTCTGTGCGTTGAGGTAAAGCTCGATCGCGCGGGCCACAGACGGAGCCTCCGGAGTCGGAGCCTGGATCTCGATCTTGAGCCCGGCCTCCTCCATCGCCTTCACGATGGATTTCCCGTAGGCCACGAACTTGATGTCTCCCTGTTGGAACTCCGGGAAGTTCTCGTAGAGGGACTTGATGTCGTACGGATTGTAGAAGACTATCATATCGTAGTCCGGAAGGTTCAGATTCTTCAGATCCTGAGGCACGGACTTGACGAACACAGCCGTCTTGTAATCAAGTTTTTGCGCCTCCATCAGATTCGTCAGCGGAGAGCTGTTGCTTGAGTCGGACTGGGTCACAAGGAATTTCTCTCCCTTGTGCTTGGTCCCGATCTGCTCGATGATGGACTCGGGGGTACCGTTGCCGAAGAATATCTTGCGCTTGCGGTAAACGATGTGCTTCTGGAGGTACATCGCCACGGCCTCTGTCGTGCAGAAATACTTCATCGTCTCCGGAACCTTGACCCTCAGCTCTTCACACAGGCCATAGAACGCGTCGATTGTATGGCGGGACGAGAAAATGATTGCGGTGTAATCCAGAATGTTGATTCTCTGCGCCCTGAACTCTCTGGAAGAGAGGGGCTCGATGAGAAAGAACTGCTTGAATGTGATGTCAACGCCGAATTTCTCTTTCAGAGCGACGTAAGGTGCGTCATTCAGAGGTGCGCGCTGTGAGATCAAAATCTTCTTTATTGCCATATTCTTGTTTTGTAATTCGGCCTCCATGGGTGTTACAGCAGCCTGGCTGAAACCACCAGCGCGGCGGTCGGAAGTAATTCAAGGCCGCAAAGATACAAAAATGTTGTGAAAGGATTGCAAGCCGAGGCGAAAATCTGTCCCCTTCTGAATATGTAGATGATGTATGTGACGGCGATGATGTGGAGCAGGATGACTCTTGTAAGTTCCTTATCCTCAATGAATATGTTGAGCAGCCCGCCGATCGGGAACAGGATGGCGAAAAGTGTTATCGCATAGTTGTAGAACGACCTGTTGGCCGCCGTGAACGTCTTCGAGTGGTAGGATGACATCTCCAGCTGCCAGTTCAGGAACGTACGGAGAGCCAGATAGGCGAGCATCGTGCCGGTTGTCGCCGCGAGCTGAAACTCCGGAGTCAGGCCATCCATATAGTCCGGCCGATAGAGGGAGTGTGAATATACCACCATACAGAACGGCACGAACAAGATGAGAGCCACGATGTTACGGCTGCCGCTCAGCTGGAGGCTGTCCTCAAGGTCAAGGTTCCCCTTCCATCTTGTGACTGAGTCCAGCAGCGAAGGGATGATCTTGAAGAAGCTCCTGATGTTCAGCAGGAACAGGAATGTGAATATGACCGCGAGGCCACAGAAAACCGGGTTGTCCGTCATATTAATTGCCTCTTTTGGCGTTGTAGCCCATACCCTTTAGAAGGGCGGTCACCTTGTCCCGCAGGTCTCCCTGGATGGTGATCTCCCCGTCCTTGGCCGAGCCTCCGACCCCGCATTTCACTTTCAGGGTCTTGCCCAGAGCCGCCAGATCCTCCTGCGTGCCCACAAATCCGCTCACCAACGTGACCTGTTTACCACCTCTGTTTCTCCTGTCGATGGTGACAGTCAGCCGCTGTCTGGATGGTTCAAGGGTCTCCGCCTCAGCGGTCTCTTCTGTGGCGTAGTTGAAATTCGGGTCGGTCGAATAGACGACACCGAGCCTCTGCTTCCAGTCGTTATCGGGTTTCATAATATTCATTGTTATATTTTTGCAAAGATAGCGAATCCTTTTGTATCTTTGTTTGTTTAACGGCTTGATTCGGCCGATTTAGGAACATCGTTAGTTTATGGACATTAAGAAATTCAAACTGTGGAACAAGGTGACGGCGCTGGCGGTTCTGGCCATCTCCGCGTTCACCTATCTCTCCACAATCGAGCCGACAGCCTCTTTTTGGGACTGCGGAGAGTTCATCGCTTCATCGTACAAGCTTGAGGTAGGACACCCGCCGGGAAACCCGGTCTTCCAGCTCATCGCAAGGTTCTTCACAATGTTCACCGGTCCGGACAAGGCCGCTGTGATGGTGAACTCGATGAGCGCGATCTGCTCTGCCCTCACCATATTTTTCCTCTATCTCACGATTGTCTTCCTTGTCAAGAGGGTGATCGTGCCGAAGCGTGACGGCGAAGGAGGAACAGGGGAGTACTCGTTGGGGCAGGCCATCGCGATCTACGGCAGCGGCGCCGTCGGAGCTCTCGCGTATTGTTTCTCTGACACATTCTGGTTCTCGGCCGTCGAGGGCGAGGTCTATGCGATGTCGTCCCTGTTCACGGCGATGGTCGTGTGGGCGATGACGAAATGGTACGAGGAGACCGACCGCCGGTATGCGAACCGTTGGATAGTGCTGATCTCGTTCCTGATGGGACTCTCCATCGGAGTCCACCTGCTGAACCTGCTGGCGATCCCGATGCTGGTCTATATGTACTACTTCAAGATGAGGGAGGACAAGCCATATTCATTCTGGGAATATGTCAAGATCCTCGCCATCTCTGCTGTGATACTGGCGTTCATCCTGTTTGTTATGGTGCCTTACATCCCGAAGACCGCGGCGTATTTCGACCTGTTCTTCGTGAACACTCTCGGGCTTCCGTACAACACGGGCGCGGCTTTCTTCATCGTGGCGCTTCTCACGGCTTGCTTCTGGGGACTTTTCAGGACCCTCAAGACGGACAAGGTGTTCTGGAACACGGCTCTGCTCTGCTTCACCACGATCGTGATCGGTTTCTCGGTGTTCAGCATCGTCATCATCCGCTCCTGCGCCAAGACCCCGACCAACGAGTACCAGCCGGACAACGCGTTCACCCTCGTGCGCTATCTCTCCCGTGAGCAGTACGGCTCGACCCCGTTGCTTTACGGCCAGTATTACGGCGCTCCGTATGAACTTGATCAGAAATCCTATTGGGCACCTCTGGACGGAAAGTACAAGAAGGCTCCGAGCCCAGTGGATGTGAAATATGACCGTGCCGGAAAGATGCTGTTCCCGAGAATGTACAGCAACGATGAGAGGCACATAAAGTTCTACGAATCCTACACCAACGGAAAGGGCACGCCGGTTCCCGGGGCTCAGTACAAGAAGCCGACACAGGGAGCCAACCTGTCATATTTCTTTGATTTCCAGCTTGGATGGATGTACTGGCGGTATTTTATGTGGAATTTCGTGGGCCGTCAGAATGAGATTCATTCCCCGTCCTCCGACCTGTTCACAGGAAACTGGGAGAGCGGAATCCCGTTCATCGACAAGATTCATCTGGGCGACCAGAGCAACGCGCCGCAGTGGCTTCAGGACAACCCCGGCAAGAACCACTACTTCTTCCTGCCGCTTCTCCTTGGACTTATCGGCCTGTGCTTCCAGTTCGACAAGGACCGCAGAGGCTGCTGGCTGACATTCCTGCTCTTCTTTATGACCGGAATCGCCATCGTTCTCTATCTGAACCAGGTACCTTATCAGGTGCGTGAAAGGGACTATGCCTATGCCGGTTCGTTCTATGCGTTCGCGATCTGGATTGGGTTCGCTGTCGCGGCTTTATATTCGTGGATCACTTCCGCATTGAAGGAAAAGCATACTGTCGCAGTGGCGGCCGTGGCTTCCATCGCCTGCCTTTTCGTGCCTGCGCTGATGGCGGAGGAGAACTGGGACGACCACGACAGAAGCAATCGTTACACTGCCGTCGAGGTTGCCAAGAATTACCTTAACTCCGTGGATAAGAACGGTTTGCTTATAACTCACGGTGACAATGACACCTTCCCTCTGTGGTACGCCCAGGAGGTCGAGGGTTTCAGGAATGACGTGAGAATATGCAATACATCCCTTTTGGGAACCGACTGGTACATCGACCAGATGAGGTACGCGATCAACAACTCCGCCCCTCTGAATCTTTCCATCGGACAGGAGCAATACCTTTATGGTACGAACGAGTGGATTCCTATTGAGGACAAGCGCGGGCAGGCCCTGATGCTTTCAGACTGCATCACCGTGTTCAAGCATCCAGACGCCAAACTGGTCTATCAGGATGGCCGCAAGTTGGATTACTGGATTTCCCGCAAGATGATAATTCCGGTCAACAAGGAGAACTGCCTGAAGAGCGGAATCGTGAGCGAGAAGTTCGCGGAGCAGATTCCTGATTCCATTGTGATTGAGATACCTAAGAGCAAGAATTACCTCAGCAAGCCTGAACTCTTCCTGCTCGACTTCCTTTCCACCTACCAGTGGGACAGGCCTTTGAATATGCTCAATCAGGGCGGTGACCTTAACATCGGCATCAAGAATTACTTGATGTATGACGGCTTCTCCTATAGGTTCACACCTATCAGGAACAAGGTGCAGTCACTCGATGTCGGTCTTGTGGACACGGATGACCTGTACGACAAGATGACGAACAAGTTCTGTTTCGATGCCGTTTCCCGTGAGGACTACTGCGTTGACTATCAGAATACATACACCTTCCTTGGCGTGATGTCGCTGAGAAATCTGTTCGCGTCCGCCGCCAACGCTTTCATCGCCGCAGGTGAGCCAGGCCGCGCGGAGGAAATGCTTGACAAGTGCCAGCAGATCCTCAAGCCAAAGGAGTACCCTTACGACAACTCGATCCTTGGCTGGGGCTCCAACGCCCTCTTCCCGATTGAGATGGTCAAGGACTACTACGCTCTCGGCAAGCCGGAGAAGGCCAAGGCTCTTGCCACGGAACTGACCAACGAGCTCACCGAGTCCATCAGGTTCTACCTCGACTTCTACCCGATGTGCAAGAGTGACTTTGAATATAACTGCAATCTCATCTACTATATGACCAACGATGTCATCCGCAAGGCCGGAGACAAGGAATTCGCCGATGAGATCGAGAAATCCCTCGCCGCGTTCCTCTCGGCACAGTCATAGGATGCTTCGGAAATCGCGATAGCAGTTATCGAAACAAAGGGATGATAATCCATCCTGGTTCGCAAGTGGTGTTATAATTTTGCGCCGTCAAACAAAAAGAGCGTAAGATTATGACACCACTTGAAATTTCCACGGCTGCTATGAGCGCCAATTCCGGATCACTGATCATCGTTTGCGCGGTTGCAAGCGCGGTTATCCTGATCGTTTCCTTCCTGCACGAAAGGCTTAAGGCCTTCAATGCGAAGCACAGCATCATCACCTATTCAGACACTCTCGTAAGACCTGTGTCCTGGAATGGAGGCAGAGATGGTGTGGATGCCGACGGCGTCCCTTTCTACGGATCCTTTGAAGAAGAGGATTCAGACGTGAAGGCTGATAACGTTGTGTCCATCAATGATGTTGTGAAGAAGGAGAATGAATATGGAAACTCAGGAACTCACGCTGCATAACGAACTGAAGCGCAAGAGCATATTCCTGAGAGACTACACCACCGAACTTTACGCCAGCGGGGCGACGACAATCCGCATCGAGAAGAATCTTGGCAGAATCGCCGAGCAGTGGCACACGAAGGCCGACTTCTCCGTGCTTCCCACCTGCATAGTCCTGAACCTTTGGGATGAGAAAGAGGAAAAATCCTACACCGTGACCGGAAAGATTCCGGCCGACAGGATCAACTTCAACACGGTCTCAGACCTCAGCGGACTCAGCTGGAAGATAGTCGAGGAAGGACTGGATGTTCAGACCGCTACGGCCAGATTCAAGGATATTCTTGAAAAGAAAAGGCTCAATCCTTGGCTTGTGCTTGTCCTTGTCGGACTTGCCAACGCATCATTCTGCGAATTGTTCGGAGGAGACTTGATCTCGATGCTGATCGTGTTCATCGCCACGATCGACGGATTTTTCCTCAAACAGAAACTTCCTGCCAAAGGTGTTGATTTCAGGATAGTCATTGTCCTTGCCGCCTGCCTTTCGGCAGTGATAGCCTGTTCTGGCTTCGTTTTCGGCTGGGGAAAGACCCCGGAGATCGCCCTTGCCACAAGTGTCCTTTATTTCGTCCCGGGAATCCCTTTCTGCAACGCTGTCTGTGACCTTATCTATGGCCATTACATCTGTAGCATCAGCCGTTTCCTGCACGCCGTGATCATCACGGTCTGCCTGTCTTTGGGACTTTGCATCGCTTTCGGGCTTTTGAATATTCAATTTCTGTAATGGAACTTTTTTTTCTTATCATAAAAGACGGTATCTTTGCCGCGATAGCGGCGATAGGGTTCTCAAGCATCAGCAATCCGTCACCTAAGGTGTTCCCCCTGTGCGCCTCGATCGCCGCGGCAGGACATATGACCCGATACGTGTTGATGAATATATGCGGCTTCCAACTGGCCTCAGGCAGTATGCTTGGCGCTCTTGTCATCGGCTTTCTGGCTTTGCCGGCGGCCAAGATGATAAAGACACCGGCCGAATGCATATCTTTCCCGGCTCTGCTGCCAATGGTTCCGGGGATGTACGCCTACCGGACGATCCAGTCCTTGATGCACTGTCTGGGCTCATATTCAGAACCTACATTTATGCACTACTTGTACCTGTTGAGGTTCAACTGGATGACTTGTATGGTGACCATCATCGCGATGGTGGTCGGAGCCTTGCTCCCGATCCTGCTTTTTCAGAATTTTTCGTTTAAGGTCACAAGGTAATGGAATTCAGACAACTACGTTATTTCGTCAAAGTCGCGCAACTGTGCAGCTTCTCCGAGGCCTCAAAGGCTTTGTTCATCTCCCAAAGCACTCTGTCCCAGCAGATAAAGCAGCTTGAGGACGAACTTGGGGTGGAACTTCTTGTCCGGGACTCAAGGCACGTCGCCTTGAGTGACTACGGGGAGCAATACCTTCCGTACGCCAAGCAGGTGCTCAAGGATGTGGACGCGAGCGCGGAGAGGATGAAGGACGTGAGGGAACTGAATATCGGCACGTTGAATGTGGGGGCGACCTACACGTTCTGCCCGCTGCTGGCGGACACGGTCCGGGACTTTATGAAGAAGTACCCGGGAATCAAACTGAAGGTTTACTGCCGTTCGATGGAGAACCTTATGGAGATGCTTGAGCACGGGCAACTTGATGTGGCTCTGTCCTACAAGCCATTGGAAAGCTACGAGGACATCGACTCGCACATCCTGTTCAACAGCAAGCTTTGCGTCATCGCGGGGAAGGACAACCCTGTGGCGAAGATGGAGAAGATCCGTCTTGCGGAACTGGAAAGACTGCCGCTCGCCCTGCCCGCAAACGGATTGCAGGCAAGGAACGCGTTCGACAGCCTTCTGTACGGACAGAATTTCAAGTATGATGTAAGGTTAGAGATCAATGATCTGAATGTGCTTCTGGATATGGTGTCCAGAACAAATCTCGTGACGCTGCTTTCTGAGGCCACTGTCAGAGGCAACAAGGATTTTGTCGCCATTGAGCTTGACCATCCCCACTCGGAAATGGAAGGATCATTTCATATTCTCAAAGGCAGCTATTGCAAAAACGCGACAAAGGAGTTCCTGAAATTCCTCATCGAGAACAATTCCTTCACTATGGCGATGAAAGCCATAGAAGATAGGTGATAATATTCAGTTATAAATAAAGCCCCGGCTTCGGAATCTTACGCTCACAGGCCCGCCGACATTCTGTCGAACATAAAGTTGGCCCGCCTTTCCGAAGCCGGAGTTTTTATTTTAGACCAGTGCCTTCACCTGCTCGGCATTGAGAGAGATCATCTCGGTTATCGGCTTGTACTCGTACTGGTCGAAGTCGTTGATCTGGGCGAAGCCGGCGGATTTGTCGCAGCGATAGTAAACGTACATCAGAAGTCCGCCCGGAGCCTCCGGAACAACCTTGTCGGACTTGCCCTCAAGGAAGGAGACAAGCTCTTCCTTCTTGGTTTTCGGGTAATTGGCGGTCTTGCGCTTGAACGAGCCTTCCTTGCCTTCGATCACATAGGATGATTTCATAGCGAGGAACAGAATCACCGCGAACGCTATGAGAGTGCATCCGAGGATGAACATAGAGTCTGAGCAGAAGAGCAGACCGATGCCGGCCGCAAGGAAGATGAGTGTGATGATGATGTCCTTGGCGGATCTTGTTTTTTTGATATTTACGGTTTCCATTTTGTTTTCTGTTTTAAATTATTCTTAACGACAATTCAAGTGATCGTTTAAAAAGCGGCTTACTGAATTGTCAGTGATGTTTCCGGAAGAGACACAGATCTCTCCGGAAATTGTTGTTGTGTAAAAATACGGTTGTATTACCTTGTTATGGTAATGATTTCTGCCGTTCAAGGAAAAGGGGAACGGCACCCTTTTGAGTGATGGAAACCGACCGCTATAGACGCAGCTTCCGCAGTGTAGGCAGGGAACGCTTGAGGATGACGGAACTACTCAAGATCTTGAACTCCAAGACCTTGAACTCGAAATCAGTCCTGCGTGGATGCCTGCACACGCTGCCGGAAGCTCCGGTGACTGTGCGGATTACTGTCTGCCCCTCGGCCGTCGGGCTTGTCAGGCAGGCTGTGTTGAACTTTATGAATGAATGTTCAGATTGGTTCGGGTCGGTAAGACTGTCAGTGGAAGTCTGGACAGCAGTCCCGGAGTCAGATCTGGCGAAGAAATTGATCCGCAGCCCTTCGCAGAAGAATGCGAGAGCCACAAGAACAACGGACACTATGCTGAATCTGACAAATGACTTCATCACCTCTACCTCCTAAGTCTTACGAATATGCTCAGCGGCAGGTTCTTGCCGAACTTGTCCCTGAGAACCAGTTCTCCGGATTCGAGAGCGGCGTCCGGCGCAAGTCCGAAGGCCTGACGCACGACCGTCTCGCCGAGAATGGCCGAGAATCCGTTCGAGTAAAGGTTCAGAACCAGGAAACTGTTCTGTGTCGCGAGAATCTTTCCGACGGTCTTCATCATATCGAAAAGACATTCGTCCAGTTTCCATTTTTCCCCGTCCGGGCCGTGGCCGTAGGCCGGAGGATCCAGTATGATGCCTTGGTATAGATTGCCGCGTTTGGCCTCACGGTTCGCGAACTTCATCGCGTCTTCGACCACCCAACGGATGCCGTCAAGACCGCTGCGGTCCTGGTTGCCGTGAGCCCAGGTGACGACCTGGCGCACGGAATCCAGATGAGTGACATCGGCTCCGGCGCACTTTGCTGCCAGCGATGCCGCTCCCGTGTAGGCGAACAGATTCAGAATCTTAGGCTTAGAGCCTGTCTTCGCGGCGATGTCCGAAGTCTGCTTGAATATGTAGTCCCAGTTGGTGGCCTGTTCCGGGAAGACTCCCACGTGCTTGAAGGACGTGAGCCCCAGCCTGAGGCTGAACTTAGGACCTCCGTTGTAGCGGACCCACCACTGGTCGGGCATATTCCTCAATCTTTCCCACGTTCCGCTGTCTTCCTTCCCGGCCTTGCCGAATCCGGCCCCCGGTGTGAAGCGGGTGTGGGCGAGCCTGTTCCACTCGGCATCGGTCATACTCTTGTCCCACAAAGCCTTAGGCTCAGGGCGGGCAAGAACATATTCACCGAACCTTTCGAGCTTCGCGCCCCTTCCGGAGTCGAGAAGTTCGTAGTCCTTCCAATTCTGTGGATTAAACTCGATCGTCATAGCGTGCAAAGATAGGAAAAAGATAGTCTATTTTATCCTTTTTCAGCAGGATTTAATCGTTATAGTGTGATGGACTGATGTCCAATCCGCTGAATTTTACTATATTTGCGGCCGGAATAAATCGAAATTATTTTAATATAATAAGGTTATGCAACAGCACATTGACACCTACGACTTCAAAGGTAAGAAGGCAATTGTCAGAGTGGATTTCAACGTTCCGCTCGATGAGAATTTCAACATCACAGACGACACCCGTATCCGCGCGGCTCTCCCTACACTCAAGAAAGTGCTCGCAGAGGGTGGTTCCCTCATTCTGATGTCCCACCTCGGACGTCCGAAGGGAGTTGATCCTAAGTTCTCCCTCAGGCATATTCTCGCTCACGTCTCAGAGTGCCTCGGCGTTCCGGTTCAGTTCGCCGATGACTGCCAGAAGGCTGACGAGCAGGCTGCCGCCCTCAAGCCGGGTGAGGTCCTGATGCTTGAGAACCTCCGTTTCTACGCTGAGGAGGAAGGCAAGCCGAGAGGACTCGCCGCCGACGCGACAGACGAGGAGAAGGCTGAGGCCAAGAAGGCCGTGAAGGCAAGCCAGAAGGAGTTCGTGAAGAAGCTCGCTTCCTACGCTGACTGCTACATCAACGACGCTTTCGGCACCGCGCACAGGGCACACGCCTCTACCGCTCTTATCGCCGCTTACTTCCCGAACGACAAGATGTTCGGCTACCTGATGGAGAAAGAGGTCAAGGCCATCGAGAACGTTCTCCAGAACGCTCAGCATCCTTTCACAGCCATCATCGGTGGTTCAAAGGTTTCCAGCAAGCTCGGTGTCATCAAGAACCTGCTTGACAAGGTTGACAACCTGATCATCGGAGGCGGAATGGGCTACACCTTCATCAAGGCCCAGGGCGGTCACATCGGTAAGTCTCTCCACGAGGATGAGCTTATGCCGGACGCTCTTGAGATTATGAAGGAGGCCAAGGAGAAGGGCGTGAACCTCTCACTTTCAGTCGCTACCGTCTCAGGTCAGGAATTCAGCAACGACACACCACGCCAGACATTCGACATATTCAACATCCCTGATGACTGGGAGGGAATGGACGCTTCCGAGGCTTCCCTTGAGAACTGGAAGAAGATCATCCTCGCTTCCAAGACCATTCTTTGGAACGGTCCTGTCGGAGTGTTCGAACTTCCTAACTTCGCTCACGGAACCGAGAAAATCGCCGAGTTCGTGGCTGAGGCCACCCAGAACGGAGCCTACTCTCTCGTCGGTGGCGGCGACTCAGTGGCAGCCGTGACAAAGCTCGGCTTCGCCGACAAGGTAAGCTACGTCTCCACCGGTGGCGGCGCTATGCTTGAGGCCATCGAGGGCAAGGATCTTCCTGGCATTGCCGCTATCCGCGAGTAGCCGGCGGCGCGACCGTCACGCCCCTTCCTCCAAATTTCTCGGGCGAAGGGGCGTAAGAATCGCAGATTTTATGTAAGTTTGTACGAAAAGTGATTTTTAGGTTATGGATCTTCTGTTCGTACATTGGAATATGAATCCGGAGATATTCAGGATCGGATCGTTCGCCGTAAGGTGGTATGGTCTCCTGTTTGTTTCCGGTTTCGTTCTTGGCTACTGGATGTTCGCGAGGTTCTTCAAGAGGGAAAAGGTCAACGAGGCCCTTCTTGATCCGCTTCTCTACACCTTGCTGATAGGCACTCTTGTCGGGGCGCGTCTCGGGCACTGCATATTCTATCAGCCGGACTATTATTTCGGCTCCTGGAAAGGTTTCCTTGAGATCTTCGCCGTCTGGCACGGAGGACTCGCCAGCCACGGGGGGGCGCTGATGCTGCTCCTGTGCATGTGGTGGTTCGCGGGCCGGTACGGGAAGAAGAACCACATCGATTTCCTGTGGATTCTGGATCATCTGGCGATTGCCGTGGCGTTCGCAGCGACTTTCATCAGACTTGGAAATCTTTGTAATTCAGAGATCTATGGCGATGTGACAAGCCTTCCTTGGGGGTTCGTCTTTGAGCGCAGGGGGGAGACCGAGCCGAAGCATCCGACCCAGATCTACGAGGCGCTGAGCTATCTGGTCCTCGGTGTCGGGCTGTTGTGGCTCTATGTCAAGAGGCTGGACAAGATGTACAGGGGTTCATTCATAGGAATATTCTTTATCGTCTGCTTCGGGATGCGTTTCCTCATAGAGTTCATCAAGGAGCCGCAGGTGGATTTCGAGAACACCATGACGCTTGACATGGGCCAGCTGTTGAGCATTCCGTTTGTGCTTCTCGGCATAGGACTCCTTATATATTCTTATAAGAAGAAGATTCCGGCCGCGGCGGTCATCCCCGACACCAAGCCGAAAAAGGCTGAGCCTACGCACTACGCCAAGAGTCTTAATGGATAATTTATGATAAAAGCGATATTTTTCGATATTGACGGCACCTTGGTGAGTTTCAAGACTCACCGGATGTCCGAGAATCTTAAGGAGAAACTTCATGAGCTTCAGGCCAAGGGCGTGAAGCTTTTCATTTCAAGTGGACGGGCAAGGCTGGTGATGAACAATCTGGACGGCTTTCCGTTCGACGGCTATGTGGCGATGAACGGGGCGGAGACGACTCTTGGTGGTGAAGTGATTGACAGTCACCCGCTTCCTGAGGCGACTTCCCTTCAGGTGGCCGAAATCGCTGAGCGGGAGAAGGTGTCCTGCTGGGTGTTCGCCGACAACGTGGCGGGGATCAACCATGCAAGCCCGCAGGCGATGGAGATCGCAGAGATGATCAACCTGCGCCCGCCTTGCTTCCTTGACCTCCGGCAGGTCGCGGAGAATCACACGGTCTATGAATATACCATATTCTTTGATGACGAACAGGCGCGAAGGCTGCTTTATCCGGTGCTGAAGAATGTCTCCTACACCCGCTGGCACCCTTATTTTCTGGACATTGTGCCGGAAGGCCTGTCAAAATCCTACGGTGCGGCGCGGATCCTTGAGCGCATCGGCGTGACACGCGAGGAGTGCATGGCGTTCGGCGATGGCGGCAACGACATCCCGATAATTGAATATGCCGGGATCGGTGTCGCGATGGGTAACGCGACGGACGATGTGAAAGCCGCAGCAGACTATGTCACAGACACAGTCGATGAGGATGGAGTCGTCACCGCGCTTCAGCGTTTTGGCGTGCTCTATGAAACTTGGAAATTTTTCGAGTTTTTCAGTGCATCGTTTTATTTTATTAAAAATAAATTACTTGATTAATCCGCTGCTTTTTGGGTGACGGATTTTTTTTATTATATTGCTTGAAAAAATGACGGTTTTTGCATAGCATTTGCAGAATGGCTTGACGCAATTATAGAGATTATGGCTGAATTGACAAAGGAAACGATAATGATGACGGCGAACGGACTCTTTTCAAAGGATGGAGTCCGCGAGGTGTCCATTGATGACATCTGCCGCAAGCTCTGCATCTCCAAGAAGACATTCTACCAGTATTACGCCCAGAAGGAGGATCTTGTCGCCGACGTGGTGGCCTACAATGTCGAGAGGAAGAAGGATGAGTTCGAGAGGATGGTCGAAGGCAAGAACGCCGTTCAGGTGCTCAAGGCCATGTTCGCCCTCGTAGGCAGGAAAAAGACCATGGACAAGGACAAGAGGATGGTCAAGGACATCATGAAATACTATCCTGAGACCTTCATCAAGCGCGCCGAGGATCGCTCCAAGGCACTTCACAACTTCTTTGTGGATTGTTTCGACACCGGAAGGAAGGAGGGACTCATCCGTTCCGACATGGACGTTGAGGGGGTGCAGCTGCTGATCTACATCATGCACGAGGGCATGGCCGAGTACCTTGACGGCGGCCACCGCATCGAGGGAAAGAAGGTCTCGTTCAAGTCGCTCTCCGCGGCCTTCGAGGACATCGTGACAAGGGTGCTGCTCACGCCGAAAGGTTTTGAGGAATATTCATCAACAGATAATTGTAAAAATAGTTAGTATAGTATGAAAAACAGATTGAAGTATCTAGTTCTGACCGCCGCGGCTCTGCCATTGGCCTTGTCCGCGCAGGCTCAGTACCGGAACGACACCATTCCGAAGGAGTCGCCCAAGGACACCGCGAAGGTTGTCCTGACTTTGAACGACGCCTTGCAGATCGCTTTGAGTGAGAATGTCGCCGTCAAGGTCGCCGATCAGGAGATCAAGCGCACTGAATATGCCAAGAAGGGAACATATTCATCACTTTTCCCGCAGATCAACGCATCGGGAGCGTATCAGAGAACCATCAAGAAACAGATGATGTATATGGACACCGACAGCGGCTCGGATGAAGAGGGCGGCGGAATGGGAATGCTGAGTTCGCTTGCTCCGTATTTTATGAGAATCAACGAGTTGTCGGAGAAAGCCGGACTGGGGCCAGTCCAAATGGATTCGGGAAGCGGTAGCTCCAACAGCGGCGGATTCGCCGTAGGCCGTTGGAACACTTATAATTACGGTGTCTCCGCCTCTATGCCTATCGTCAATGCCCAACTGTGGGAGAGCCTCAAGATTTCCGGTCAGGGCGTTGACCTTGCCGTCGAGAAGGCCCGTTCCTCAAGGCTGGATATGGTGACCCAGGTGAAGCAGGCCTACTACGCCGTGCTCCTCGCCAAGGAGGCGTTCAACGTTTACAAGGATGTCTATGAGAACGCCGTTGACAACTTCGGTCAGACCGAGAAACGCTACAACGCCCAGAAGGCCTCGGAACTTGAATATACAAGGGCCAAGTCAACCGTGGCGGCCGCGATTCCAAACGTTTACAATGCGGAAAGTTCCGTTATCCTTGCCCTCTGGCAGCTCAAGGCCGTGATGGGAGTCGATCTGGACAGGAATATTGACGTGTCCGGCTCCCTTGAGGACTTCTCGCAGGAGATGTTCAGGGACATCAACGAGAACAGCGATCCGTCTCTGGAGTACAACACCACGATGCGTCAGCTGGAGATCCAGGCGGAGCAGCTGGCCACGACAGTGCGTATGCAGAAGGCCGCCTATCTGCCGACCCTCGCCGCGAACTTCTCGTACAGTATGATCGCGATGACCAATGACTTCAAGTTCAGTGAATATCAATGGTCTCCATATTCCTACGTCGGTGTGAGCCTTTCCATTCCGATCTTCTCGGGTGGAAAGCGTCATTATGACATTCGCCAGGCGAAGGTTCAGGCCGCCCAGCTTGACCTCCAGAGGATCGAGACCGAGAGGCAGCTCAAGATCGCCATCCGTCAGTATCTCAACACGATGGAGACGAATATGAACAGCTTCAACTCCGCGACCGAGGCCGTGGCTCTGGCCCAGAAGGCCTATGACATCGCGGCCAAGTCCTACAAGGTCGGCAAGAGCACGATCACTGAGCTGAACGATGCCCAGCTTACACTGACGCAGGCCAGTCTGGCCCAGTCACAGGCTGTCTATAACTTTGTGGTGGCAAAGTCCAATCTCGAAAAGACCATCGGCTATGACTTCATCGATGAGAAAGGTGAGGTCGATCTCGAAAATATGTAAAAAATAAAACATCAAGAATATGAACAAGATTATCAGAACAATGGTTTTCGTCTCGGCTGCCGTGATGCTTGCCGCTTGCGGAAACGGAAAGAAGTCCGATGAGGCCACCGTCGCTCAGGTTGAGGAAAGGGCTACATTGATCGCGACAGCCACGGCTGTAAAACAGGAAGTACCTCAGACAGAGATATATTCATCATCCGTTCAGGCTTTTGCCGTGAACAACATCGCTCCGCAGACCGGTGGCAGGATCAAGACGATCAAGGTTGATGTCGGCAGCTTCGTGAACAAGAACCAGCTGCTTGCCGAGATGGACGCCGCGCAGCTTGATCAGGCAAGACTGAAACTTGTTAACGACTCCACCGAGCTCAGTCGTCTGAGAAGCCTTTACGAGGAAGGTGGTGTGTCAAAGTCCGATTTCGACGCCGCCGAGATGGCTTGGAAAGTAAGCCGCAGGTCCTACAACAACCTGCTTGAGAACACCTGGCTCCGTTCGCCTATCAGTGGAGTCATCACCGCAAGAAACTACGATCAGGGTGACCTCTATTCCGGCCAGCCGATCTTCGTCGTTCAGCAGATCACTCCGGTGAAGCTCCTCGTGGGCATCTCCGAGTCCGATTACACCAAGGTCAAGAAAGGCGATCAGGTCGAGATCACCGCTGACGCCATTCCTGGCAGGACATTCACCGGCAAGGTCAACAAGGTCTATCCTACAATCGATCCTACGAGCCACACATTCACTACGGAAGTGCTTGTCGGCAACACTGACAGGACTCTGCGTCCGGGAATGTTCGCCAGAGTCAAGGTCGAGTTCGGCGTGAACAACAGCATCGTTGTCCCTGACGAGGCGGTTGTCAAGATGCAGGGCTCCGGCCAGAGAAGCGTCTATGTCGTCGGCTCCGACAACACTGTCAACAGCGTGATCGTCAAGATCGGCCGTCATTTCGACAGATATTATGAGATTCTCGAGGGATTGAACGAGGGTGACATCGTTGCCACCAAGGGTAGCTCAAGTCTCAAGGACGGAGCCAAGGTCGAGATTTCCAAGAACAACTAAAGAGTTTAAACTATGAGTATATACAGATCCGCGGTGAAGAAGCCCGTGACGACAGCGTTGATATTCGTAGCATTCGCTGTCTTCGGAATCTTCTCACTGATGAACACCTCCCTGGCGAACTTCCCGGACTTCGACGCCAACGTCGTTCTGGTGATGTCGTCCTACCCGGGAGCGAGCGCTTCCGACATCGAGAACAACCTCACCAAGGTGCTTGAGAACACCTTGAACGGTGTGGAAGACCTTAAGGACATCACTTCCAGATCGAAGGAGAATGTCTCCATCGTTGTCCTGGAGTTTGAATATGGTACCGACATCGACGAGGCCTGCAACAACATCAGGGACAAGCTGGATCTTGTCAACTCGTCGCTTCCTGACGGAGCTTCCGTACCGGTGCTTTTCAAGTTCGGTATGGACGACATGCCTGTGCTGATTCTTTCGGCGAAGGCGGACAAGAGCCTTATGGGCCTTGACAAGATCCTCGACGACAAGCTTGTCACTCCGCTTGGACGTGTGAAAGGCGTTGGTACCGTCAGCGTTTCCGGCGCCCCTGAAAGGGAAGTCCATGTCTATTGCGACCCTAACAAGCTGGAAGCCTACGGCTTGAGTGTTTCGGGAATATCCCAGGTCATCGCCGCCGAGAACCGTAACATCCCTTCCGGAAGCATCGACATAGGCGCCGAGTCATTCACGCTTCGTGTCGAGAAGGAATTCAAGGATCCGTCCGAGCTGCTGGACATTGTGGTCAGCACGAGGAACGGCCAGACTGTTTATCTCAGGGATGTGGCCACAGTCATCGACGGTCTTGAGGAAAAATCTCAGGAGTCTTTCACCAACGGTGAGAGAGCCGCTATGATAGCTATCCAGAAACAGTCAGGAGCCAACACCGTCAACGTCATCAAGAGTGTCAAGGAGAAACTCAAGACGATTGAGCCCACACTTCCGTCTGATGTGAAAATCACCACCGTGGTCGATAGCTCCACGAACATCCTGAACACCCTTAACTCCTTGAAGGAGACGATTATCATCACCCTTCTGGTGGTCATGCTCGTGGTCTACATATTCCTTGGCCGCTGGAGGGCGACGTTCATCATCGTGCTGTCCATCCCTATTGCATTGCTCGGGTCGTTGATCTACCTTTACGCGACAGGCAACACATTGAACATCATATCGATGTCGGCCTTGTCCATTGCGATCGGTATGGTGGTGGACGACGCCATTGTGGTGCTGGAGAACGTTTCCACGCACTTGGAGCGAGGCGAGAAACCTACCGAGGCCGCCGTTCACGGAACCTCCGAAGTCGGTATCTCCGTAATCGCTTCCACGTTGACGATGCTTTGCGTGTTCCTGCCTCTCACCATGGTCTCCGGAATGGCCGGAATCATGTTCAAGCAGCTCGGCTGGATTGTCAGCATCATCATGATCATCTCCACGACCGCCGCGCTTACCCTTGTCCCGATGCTCTGCTCCAGAATGCTGAGCAACAAGCCTAAGAACGGCAGACTTCATAGGGCGATCTTCGACAATGTGGAGAAGTTCCTCAACAAGATCTCAGATGGCTATGCCAAGATCATCGGCTGGTGCATGGTGCATAGGAAAACTGTGATATTCAGTGGTTTTGCTGTCTTCGTGGCGGTTCTTGTACTGCTTGGTCCCAGTGTCAAGACCGAGTACTTCCCACACTCCGACGAGGGGCGTCTGACCGTCTCGATCGAACTTCCGGTGGGTACCGAGCAGACTGTGACCGGTGAGTTCGCCAAGGACTTCGCAGCCAGACTCCGGTCTGAAATCCCTGAGATCCAGGTACTTCAGTACCGCTTCGGCCAGGCGAGCACCGACAACGTCTGGGGAAGCATGCAGTCCAACGGTTCGTACATCATCTCGATGAACATCAACCTCGGTTCCATGGAAGACCGTAAGCGCTCTTCATCCGAGATCGCCGACATCATCAGGAAGGATCTAAGGGAATATCCTGAGGTCAAGAAAGGTACGGTCTCCGAGGGCATGGGAGGAGTAGGTGGAGCGGCGTCCGTCACTCTTGAGATCTACGGCTACGACTTCGACGAGACCGACCGTGTGGCCAAGGAGATCCAAGGCAAGATGCTGGACAACGAGAACTTCACGCAGGTTGTCCTCAGCCGTGATGACTACACTCCTGAGTATCAGGTGGATTTCGACAGGACAAAGCTGGCTCTCAACGGCCTTAACTCCACGACGGCCGCAGCGGCTTTCAGCGCCGCGATGAACGGTTCCGTGGGATCCTTCTACCGTGAGGAAGGCGAGGAGTACAACATCCGCGTCATCTACGACAAGAAGTTCCGTTCAAGCACGCAGGACATCGAGAACATCATTGTCTATACTCCTGCCGGCAAGGCCGTACGCATCAAGGACTTGGGTACCGTTGTCGAGTCCAAGGTCCCTCCTACGATCGAGAGGAAGAACCGTGAGAGGTACATCACCGTGACGGGCATTGTGGCAACCGGACACGCCCTCAGCGAGGCGGTGGCCGCCACGAACGCCATCATCAAGACCACCGACATCCCGAACAACATCTCCACCGACATCTCCGGAGACTTCGAGGACCAGCAGTCCATGTTCCTGAACCTCGTCGTGCTGATGGTTCTGATCATCATCCTTGTGTACATGGTGATGGCCTCCCAGTTCGAGTCGTTCATGAGTCCGTTCGTGATCATGTTCTCCGTGCCGTTCGCGTTCACCGGTGTGATCCTCGGTCTCTGGGCCACGAACACCGCGCTCGGCGTGATGGCGATGATCGGTATCATCATCCTGCTTGGTATCGTCGTGAAGAACGGTATCGTGCTGATTGACTACACGATCCTGATGCGTGAGAGGGGCATGAGCGTTGTCGATGCCTCCGTCACCGCGGCGAGAAGCCGTCTGCGTCCTATCCTTATGACCACCCTCACGACAGTGCTCGGTATGGTGCCTATGGCTGTCGGACGCGGAGAAGGTTCCGAACTCTGGCGCTCGCTCGGTATGACGGTCTGCTGGGGTCTGACGATCTCCACGCTTGTCACCCTGGTGCTCATTCCGACGATCTACTGCTCCCTCGCCACCGCGCAGGAGAGGCGCAAGGCGAAGAAAATGAAACAGATTAATGGTTAACAAATATGAAATCAATTTTTATATCATACAATCAGGCTTACGGCAACGAGATTGTCGAACTGCTTGAGAGTTTCGGGCAGAGGGGCTTCACCCAGTGGCTGGACATCCAGGGCAGGGGAGGAGTAGATGGCATCCCTCACTACGGCGACCACGCCTGGCCGGAGCAGAACTACGCTATCCTGACGATAGTCCCTGACGAGAAGGTCGCTCCGATTCTGGACGCTCTCCGTCAGAAGGACAAGACTTACAAGGACCTCGGTCTCCGCGCTTTTGTCTGGAACATCGAGCAGGCTCTGTAAGCAGCTGTTTCGATTTGTTTGAAATGTTCTTTGAGGTGAAAGAATCTTCATTTTCTTCCCGCTTCTTCAGTCAGATAGCACCGCTATCCTCCTTGGAAGAAGCGGTCGAACCTGAAGTTTTTCACTCTCAAATCTTCAAACAAACAAATCAAAACAGCTTCTAAAATATCCACTGAATTTGTTATCTTTGTGTCTGGAACGGTAATTGCTGTTACCGTCCCGGACATTTTAATATTCATTGATTATGGAAAAGATAGCAACTAACGAGAATTTCGCGGAGATCCTCTCCGACAGCAAACCTGTTCTGGTGGACTTCTGGGCTACTTGGTGCGGCCCTTGCCGCGCGTTGGCACCGACAGTCGAGACAATCGCTTCCGAATATGACGGCAAGGCCACAGTAGTCAAATGCAACGTTGATGACTGCGAGGACATAGCTGAGAAATATGGCATCAGGAATATTCCTACTCTCCTTTTCTTCAAGGGTGGAGAGGTTGTGGACAAGCTGGTGGGCAATGTGCCTAAGACTGACATCGCCGCCAAGCTGGATGCCCTTGTCTAATCAAAAAGAAGGATTGTTATGAGAAAGTCATTGATCGTGGCCGCATTGGCGGCTGCCTTGGCGTTCTGCACGAATGCCTCCGCGCAACGTTACACCTCTTCCCATTTCGGCTTGATGGGCGGTTTCACTTCGTCTGCCACCAAGATCAAGGATGTTGATTCCAAGTCTGTCTCCCTGTATCACATCGGCCTCACGGCTCAGCTTCCTGTCGGTGGTGGCTTCGCCATCCAGCCGTCTGTCCTTTATCAGGTGAAGGGAGCCTCTGCGGACGATATGGGGGATCTTTCAATCAAGGATGCCGGCAAGTCTTTTGAGACGAAGGTCGGTTACCTTGAGGTTCCTGTACAGATTCAGTGGGGACCGGATCTGATGTTCTTCCGCCCTTACGCTTTCGCCGAGCCTTTTGTCGGCTACAGGATTTCATCCAGCAACAAGGAGAATGCGAAAGTACTCAAGGATGAGTTGAAGAAAGTCGAGTACGGCCTTGGCCTCGGTGTCGGAATAGATGTCTGGAAACTTCAGCTTTCGGCCAAGTATTTCTGGAACTTCGGAAAGATCTACGAGACTGGCGATACCGCAAGCGAGACCATCAAGGACGCAGTCAACAACGGGAACAACTTCAATGGTATAATGGCATCTGTCGCATTTTTCTTTTAACCGCAAGGCAGATGAGTGAAGAGCGTAAGATTGTCATTTACTGTTCCGCCAGTTACGACATCGATCAGAAATTCAATCAAGCTGCACGGGAAGTGACCCGTGCGGCTTGTTCGCTTGGTTACACGATTGTCTCCGGCGGCGCCATCAAGGGCACTATGGGGGCTGTGGCCGATGAGGTGGCGCGTTGTGGAGGCCGTCACATAGGTGTCCTGCCACGGTTTATGGAACAGTATAAATTTCCGGGACTCGATCAGGTGATCTGGACCGACACGATGGCCGAGCGCAAGGAAAAGATGCGTGAGGGTACTTGTGCCGCGATAGCGCTACCTGGCGGCATAGGCACTCTCGATGAGGTGATCGGGACGTTGACTTTGGCGAAACTGGACAAGTACGACGGGAAAATCTTCGCGTTGAACCTTGACGGATTCTATAATCCGTTGAAAGATCTGCTGGACCACTATGTGAAGACCGGAATGCTTGACGCGCGTTCCAGGGGACTGATCGAGTTCCCGGACACTGTCGCCGAGCTGGTCGGACACCTTGACTGATAAACTGAAAGACTGATGACTCTTGACGAGATAAAGGAATTCCTTGGAAATGACTGGAAGGAGACGGACGGACTGATACGTTCGTCCCTCAGAAGTGATATTGACCTGCTGAACACCACGAACGAGGCGATTCTGGAGCATAGCGGAAAGCAGCTGAGGCCGATAGTGTCGCTGCTTGTGGCCCGTGCCTGCGGAAACGGCAAGGCCAACGAGGACAGTGTCCGTTGCGCCGCCGCCTCGGAGCTTCTGCACAACGCCACGCTCCTTCACGATGATGTCGCTGACAGCAGCTCCGAAAGACGTGGAGCCCCGACCGTCAGGGCTATTCTCGGAGGCCCGGCGTCAGTCCTTCTCGGGGATTACTGGCTTGTCAAGGCGATGGACAACATACTCGCCTCCTCGGCTCACGGCAATGAGGTCATCAGGATATTCTCAAAGACTCTTAGCAGCCTTGCCGAGGGAGAGATGCTCCAGCTTCAGAAAGCTTCGAGCGGGGACACGGTGGAAGAGGACTATTTCCGCATAATCTACAGCAAGACCGCCTCTTTGTTTGAATCGACCTGCGTCTCGGCGGCGATTTCGGTGAACGCCCCTGACGAGTGGGTGGAGGCCGTGCGGAACTATGCGGTCTCCCTCGGAATCGCCTTCCAGATCAAGGACGACATATTCGATTACACGGGAGGAAAGAAAATCGGTAAGCCGGTGGGCATCGACCTTGAGGAACAGAAAATCACCCTCCCTCTTCTGGGTGCCTTGGAATCAGCGTCCGACGAACGTGCATCACAAATCAGGAATATGCTTCTGAATATTCAGGAACATCCTGAGTACAAGGAGAATATAGTCGCATTCGTCAAGGATGGGAAGGGCATTGAATATGCCGTCTCAAGGCTTGATGAATATGTGGCCAAGGCGGTTGGTTCGCTTGCCGTGCTTCCTGATTCGAGGGAAAAGGAATATCTTGTGAAGATCGCCGGGTTCACGGCTTACAGGGACAAATGAATCTGGACGGGATCATAGGAAACCACGATGCCGTCAGGGCGTTGAAAGGGATGGCCGACAGCGGGCGCATCCCTCACGCTATGATGCTATACGAGAATGACGGATGCGGGGCTATGGCATTGGCACTGGCCTTCCTGAGCCGCATCCTTGGGGATGAGCATAAGGTCTGCGGGTTGATTCATCCGGACGTGCACTATGTCTATCCCGTCGCCAACGGCTCGAAAGTCACGGAGAAAGTCGAGAACTTGAGGGCCGAGTTGTTCCTTGAATATTGGCGTAAACTGATGATTTCCAATCTGTATGCCTTGGAGTCGGAGGTGAGCTCCGCTTTCGGGATCGAGGGCAAGCAGGCGGGAATCAACAACGCCGAGGCGAAGGAGATCCTGGAGACGGTTTGGCTGACTTCCGTGGAAGGAGGCTGGAAGGCGGTTGTGGTCTATCTTCCTGAAAAGATGAACGCCGCTTCCGCGAACAGGCTCCTCAAGGCCATTGAGGAACCGCCGGAGAAGACGCTCTTCATTATGATCACGCACGCTCCTGAGAAGGTGATGCAGACGATTTCCTCAAGGTGCCAGATGATAAGGGTGCTGCCATATTCCCGTCAGGAGATTGTGGAGATTCTGACTTCGGTGTTCGGGAAGACCGCAGATGAGGCTTCGGCGGCAGCTTTGGTCGCCGGGGGAAGTGTCGGGACGGCGCTTGACTACCTTTCCGGCAAGGAGGATTACCTTAGGCAGATGGAGATATTCAAAGGTCTTACGGACGCTTTGGCTTCAAGGGACCTTTGCGCCGCGCTTGGTTGGGGAGACGCTATGGCCGCGTTGCCGTCGCGTGAGAGTCAGAAAGCTTTTTGTAAATTTGCAGGTGAAAGCCTTCGCAAAGTGTTCCTGATCCAGCAGAACCTGCCGCGGATTTCGGGAATATCCGCCGAAGAGAAGGATTTCTTCTTTGGCTTGGCTTCCCGTTGCAGGAAAAGCTTTCCGAGGATGGCCGTAGCTTGTCTGGACAGGGCGCAGACGCTGATAGACAGGAACGTGAACCAGAAGATCCTGTTCTGCGACTTGGTGGGGCGGTTGTATTTAAGTTTTTGACACGTAATTATGAATATATATGGATAACATTGATAACGAGACAATAAAGTTCGACTGCAACCGCGGGTGCACGATCTCGCAGGATCAGGAGACCGCTGAGTATGACTGCAACTATCGTCAGGGTTGCTGCAAGCTGAAGGATTACGACTGGCTTCACGGCATCCGTCAGGAGCAGTACAAGGACCTTTTTGAGGTCCGCTTCAAGAACACGAGGAAAGGAATTTATGTGAACGCCTCAGGCCAGGGGATCAAGGCCGGGGATCTGGTCATAGTCGAGGCCACCAACGGCCACGACCTTGGAATCGTCACTTTGGAAGGCCCGATTGTCGGCCGTCAGATGAAGTGCAAGGGTGTTGACCCTGAGGCGGTTCCGCTTAAGAAAATATACCGCAGGGCCAAGCCTTTCGACATCGCCAAATGGCAGGAGGCCATCGCACGTGAGCAGGACACTATGATCCAGGCGCGCAGGATCGCCGCCGAGCTCGGTCTGGATATGAAGATCGGGGATGTTGAGTTTCAGGGTGACGGCACAAAGGCGATTTTCTACTACATCGCCGACGGCCGTGTGGACTTCCGCCAGCTGATCAAGGTCTATGCGGAGGAGTTCCGCATCAGGATCGAGATGAAGCAGATCGGTGCCCGTCAGGAAGCTGGTCTGATCGGTGGGTTGGGAATCTGTGGCCGTGAGCTTTGCTGCGCCAATTTCATCACGAATTTCCAGTCGATCTCCACTTCGGCTGCCCGTACGCAGGATCTGTCATTGAATCCGCAGAAACTAGCTGGTCAGTGCGGTAAGCTGAAATGCTGTCTGAACTACGAGGTGGCCAACTATCTGGATGCCCAGTCACGTATTCCTAAGGTCACGGAACCTCTTGAGTTCCAGGATGGTCTGGCCTATCTGGTCAAGACGGACATCCTGCAGGAGGTGATGTATTTCTCCTACGAGAAGGGTTCGCTGTCCAATTTATTCCCGATCTCGGCCTCTGAGGTCAGGCAGATTATTATGATGAACCGCAACGGCCAGAAGCCGGAGTCTTTGAAGAGCGAGCCGGAACCAGCCGGCCCTCAATTCGTTTCCGCTGTGGGTGACGACAGCATCACGAGGTTCGACAAGCCGAGGAAAAACAAGAACAAGAATCGTAACAAGAACCGGGTCAAGCCAGATACAGACTCGAATGCGGCGCAGTCCGCTCCCGCCGTAGATGGAACTGACGCTCCGGCCAAACCAAGATCGGAAGGAGTCAACAACCGTCGCAACAACGGTGGACAGCGTAAGAACTGGAACGGCAGACCACAGCAGCAACGTCCGCGGCAGGACAGGAAAACTGATCAGAAACCGCCAAAGACAGATGCGTGATCTTTTGCTGGCGTTTGTGATGCTGGCGGCGATGGTGTCGTGCGCCAGACCTTCTTCCTATGAGCCGTTCGTGCTCAGGGAGAAGGCCGAGTATGGCGACACCTACATATTCAGTCTTGATCTGTCGGATTCGACCGCTACCTATGGACTGGATTTCTACACGAGGCTGCAACGCCCGGCGTTCGGGACTTTCCCGTCGGACAGCATCTCGCTCGATTTGAGATGGATATCCCCGTCTGACTCGGTCATCCTGTCGGACACGACATTCATCCGTGTGGCACAGCCGGTTGATTCCTCTTATTATTCCAGAGACTTTATGGCAGGATATAAAAGGGTCTTGACCCTTCCTGAGCACGGAATATGGCGGTTGAGGGCCAAGGTTCTGAATGATTCGGAGGCGATCCGGGGATTGGGAGTGATATTCACAAGAAAGGAAAATGGGACACGATAAACTTAGAAAATTCGCGGAGAACGAGACTTTCTCCTGCCTTCTTCAGCCGGAGGCCTCATCGGTTCTGGATAAGGTCGAAGGCAGCAACAGCCTGACACTCAAAGAGCATCCGATCAAGGGCCATTGGAATGAGAGGATGTTCGCCGCCGCGCAGCCTATAGTATTGGAACTTGGCTGCGGAAAAGGGGAGTACACCATTGACCTGTCCCGAAGGGAGCCGTCGCTCAACTACATAGGAGTGGACATCAAGGGCGCTCGCCTTTGGAAAGGTGCGAAGTTCGCCACGGAGAATCATCTTCCGAACGTGGCCTTCCTGCGCACCAGAATCGAGTTCATTGAGGCTTTCTTCGCTCCGGAGGAGGTTTCTGAGATATGGCTGACGTTCTCCGACCCTCAGATGAAGAGCGAGAACTGCCGCCTGACGAGCCCGCTGTTCCTGGAGCGCTACCGCAAATTCCTGAAAATGGGCGGAATAGTCCATCTGAAGACTGACAGCCGCTTTCTTTATGAATATTCCAAAGCGGTGGCCGAGCAGAATGGTCTGAGGATTCTGGCCAGCACCAATGACCTTTACGGTACCGGTCGTCAGGATCTTTCGGACTGCGCTTTGAGGTCAGTCGCCGGTGAGTCCGCCATAGATGCCCTGTTCGAGGTTCAGACCTTCTACGAAAGAATGTTCACCGCCCAGGGCTACAAGATCACCTACCTGAGTTTTGTGATCGACCACGAAGGCCCGTACCTCCACCCAGAGTTCGATTCCGACTACTGGCGCTCCGTCGAAGGCCCCCGCCACTTCTCCCATCAGCCTGAGAAGAAACGATAGATTTCGAATATATTCGATAAATACATCTGTATCTGTTGTGTGATGTGATCACAATATCAGAAAATGCTTTTGTGAATATATCTGGTTTGAATCCGTTTGGATTCACACAGCCGGAGAGGACTCCGGCGACCTACGCTTCGCGCCCTGTCCGGGTGAATGGTCGCCAGAGTCCTCTCCGGTTGTGTAAATAGAGCTTGCTCTTTTTGCCTGAACTTCAGCCTATGTGCCCTTGCGATTGCTTTCAGTTAAGTCGAGGCTGAAGGGGTTTGGTAAAAATCAATTTTGGGGGTACTATTGTGTCTCATTGATAGTCATCGCTTTGGAAAGTTAGATTATTTTTGGAAACTATATAGGAGTTGACTAACATTTGGCTTATAGCACTGATGCTTAAACAGTCACGGTTAGTTGATATTCCTGCACAATGGCTTGTATGCCTGGAGTTTAATTTCCATCTTAGCCGTACAATAAGACAAGGTATGACAGAAGATTTCTGGTTTATACTTCGGGTGAAAAAGTGGCTTTCCGCACCCGATGCCAATCTTGAATATTGCCGCTGCCTCTTAGTTCGTTGGTACACCAGAAGTGCGTTTCCTGTACCAAAGATGTGTCCCGGTATATTCTGTACACAGAAAGGTCTTCGCACGCACATTTTCTATCCCGTAAAAACAACAGGGGATCGCTCTTCCGTGTATGCAGAACTACGCGCACCTAAAACAGCTTCCACTTGATAGACAACAAATTGTAGTTTCAGGTGCGCGCATATTCGCACACCTAAGAGTCGGCGGCCCCAGTACAGAGCGTTCTATCGGTGTTCCGGACTTCCAGGTGTGGGAAACCACGCGCACCTGAGTGTTAAGGGCATATCGTAGAATAGTCTGCGGGGCCTCGGAGCCACACTATATGTCTCGCTGATCTTAATGCGTGCTGCCATTTTGCAAAACGGCGGCATACGATTATGCTATCACGCCATTGTGGGGCCGGGCCGTATGCCGCCTACGGATCCGGAAAGCATAGGCGGCATATCCACAGGCATCTCGCCGTACTCAGGGCGGGTCTGTGTGCCGCCATATTTACAAAATGCCGGTGGTGCCAGCTCGTATATAATTGTTCGGCGACTGCCTGCACGCCATATTAGTCAACTGCTATATAGTTACCAAAATTATTATGACTGTTGAATATGAGGATCTTTTTTTCTAAATTGGGCAGAAATCAAATATATGATGTGGTGAAAGCTCAAATTGATTACTATATCAAACATCCTGATGTATGCATAAAAGATGCATCATATATAAAAAACAATTGGGACGGCATTAAACAATCACTATACGACTATTGCTCTAAATTTACAACAAGAAGTGGTTCGCTTGATGTTGATCAAGAGAGGTTTAATAAGCTTCGTGACATTCTCTTTGAGGAAATTGTGAACTATTTCTATGGCACGGTAGATGGCTTTGACATAGATTACTAAATTGCCTTTGTGATGTTTAAGAAAATTTTACTGATTATTCTCCTTACTATGGAGTTTTCTTCTTGCTGGATCAGGACTGGCGGGAGGAGGCGCAGTGAAGAGCAAACTGATTTTGAGGTCAAAGCTTATTATGTGGAGAACGGGATCGGAAATAGATATCGTCCTTGGAAATTATTGCTTTGTTCGAATGAAGAGTGGGTGCTTGTGTCCTGGGATCTTGACGAGCCACGAAATACATTCTTCTTTACTTCAGACGGAGGAAAGAACTGGGACTATCATTCTGAACTTGATGTGAACTTTGTTTGCGAAGAGATCTTGGTGGACAATGATATTCTATATTGCTCCGTTCGTGATTATAGCCGAGTCTTGAATTCCAGTAGGATCCTTCAGTCGAAGGATTATGGACTTAATTGGAAGGATTTGTTTGCTTTTGACGGTAATGTGGAGCTTTTGATGGTTGCTGACAGTACGATAGCTTTTCAGTTATGCACTGAGAAAAAGGAAGAAGGTAAAGACTCTTCCGAGATTAATTATACGATTCACATTTCAAACGATATGGGGATAAGATGGAGAACATTAGAGCCTGAGGTTCCCTTTACCTCGGCGTTCTCGAGAGGTGAAATTATGGTTGGGGAATATGGAAATAGGAATGTTGTTTTGGAAATATCGCCAGAACGGCAAACCGTTGACACAATTCATTCTGATTTTTATTCTATGGTACAGATCATCAAGGGTGATGATGTAATCGGAGTTTGGAACGGGGGTGAAGCGGATTATTTCCGGGTGGTAGGTGATTCATTGGCCTTTCTATCAAGGATAAAGTTCGAGAGTTGGTTATCAGATTATATACCGGAAAAAATATATCAGGACGATGATGTTGTTTATACTACTGTTTTACGTCCAGGCTATAATCCGAAATTTAAGATGTTCGCTTCGACCGATCGGGCCAGGTCCTGGATGCCAGTATCCACAAGGACGGAGATTGATAATCAACTTGACAGCGTCTGGACTCCGGAGGGGAATGCGTGGTTTATGGCCGGATACAAGGATAAGATGGTGTCATACTGTGTGGGTTACAAGGACGGGAATCGGCAGGATTTCATCAAGGTCATAAGGCCTAAATAGCCCCTGGCTATGTTGATCGTGCTTGCTTCAGTTGCAGGGAATATTCCGGATTTTGGAGGCTCACAAAATCCGGATTTTTTTAGGGAGTGTAATTGTGATTGGAACTCTGTGTGTTGATGTGTCCGAGTATATTTGGTACACAGAAAGGCCTTCTGGCGTACGATCTCCGCCCAATAAAGTCAAGTCCTAATAGACCTTGACCTTGAGTTTGGAATATGCCCGTTCGGCTTTCTGAAGGGCCTTTTCGACAGTCTCGTCGGTGGCAAGGATGACACCTACGCGGCGATGTCCCTTGATCTCAGGCTTTCCGAAGAATCGTACCTGGACACCGGGCTCCTCAAGAACCTTGTCCACATCCTGGAACTCATATTCAGTGGTGTTGCCCTCCACGACGATTGCCTTCGAGGCGGACGGGCCGTAGAAGCGGACTTCCGGAATAGGCAACCCCAGAACCGCGCGGGCGTGAAGGGCGAACTCCGACATATCCTGTGAAATCATCGTCACCATTCCGGTGTCGTGCGGCCTTGGAGAGACTTCACTGAATATCACGTCCTCACCCTTGACGAATAACTCGACTCCGAATATTCCGTAGCCACCCAAAGCGGCCGTTATCTTTCCTGCGATCTCCTGAGCCTTCTTCTCAGCTGCCGGACTCATCCCTTGAGGCTGCCAGGACTCACGGTAGTCGCCATCGACCTGATGATGCCCCACAGGTTTGAGGAAAGTAGTTCCCGCACAGTGGCGTACCGTCAAAAGAGTGATCTCATAGTCAAAATCCACAAAGCCCTCGACGATGACCTTTCCGCCACCGGCACGGCCACCCTCCTGGGAAATCCTCCAGGCCTCGGCGACCTGAGAGTCATCACGAACCACACTCTGGCCGTGCCCCGAAGAACTCATCACCGGTTTCACTACGCAAGGAAAACCAATCCGTCCCACGGCGGCTCTGAACTCATCCTCAGTCTGGGCGAACTCGTACCTTGAGGTAGGGATTCCAAGTTCCTCCGCCGCAAGACGCCTGATTCCTTCCCTGTTCATTGTCAGGTAAGTGGCATTGGCTGTCGGGATGACCGTGTAGCCTTTCTTTTCGAGTTCTATCAACTTCGGAGTTGCGATCGCTTCCACCTCCGGGATAATCAGATCCGGATTTTCCTTCTCAATCATCTCCGCAAGGGCATCTCCGTCAAGCATTGACAGAACGTGTGATGATTGCGCCACCTGCATCGCTGGTGCGTTAGCATATTTGTCCACAGCCACGACGTCCACGCCATAGCGCTCAAGTTCGATCGCGATTTCTTTTCCAAGTTCTCCAGATCCGCAGAGAACAACCTTTTTTCCAACGGGAGTGAAAGGATTACCAATGTTTGCCATACTGAATAATTGTGTTTAAGGCATCAAATTTACTAATATTCCACTTCCGAGACAAGGCTTCTAAAAACTCAACCCGCTATCTAACCTCTTCCGGAATCGGAGATGAGGTCGTGGAGGGTGCGGTTGAAATCGGCGCGGGACAGGAGATCCTCAAGGGTTATGTGCATTCTCCAGCGCCAGTAGTGGCGGGAGATGGCCGGGATGTTGATGCGCTCGTCCTCCGGCTTGCCCTGGTAACGGACCTCACCGTCGATGGACATCCAGTCCTGAAGCGGGAGGACACACAGCATCGAAGGCGAGTTCAGATGCTGGTTTACAATCCGTTCACAGATCCACGGTTCGCAGAAGTACGGAGCCGTCCCATCGCAGTGAAGAATCTCATGGAAGAAACGCTCGGACATCGCGCGGTCCTCCTCCCACCAGCCACGCAGCGTGGATGTGTCGTGGGTTCCGGTCGCGCAGACTGACAGATAAGGATAGGTCCACGGCTCATCGAAAGTCTTCTGCGGGGACTTCGGCATCCTCTGGATCTCAAGGGACAGGATGTTAAGATCTCTCATAACTTCCGGAACACAGGCCGGAATCATCCCCAGATCCTCTCCGCAGGCCAGCATTCCGGTGGAGTCCAGAAGCGCAGGCAGTTTCCTCATCGCACATTCCTTCCAGAATTCGTTGTGGCGATGGTAGAAGAAATCGTTGTAGAGATCGTTGTAGGCGTTCTTCAAAGAATCATTCAACTTTTGATAGTCCTCAGTGTTCTGCGAGGCGATGCGCGGATGATACCATCCATCACGGTGCGGATCCGGAACAAATAATTGAGAGTCAGGATTGAAGCCACGGCCCCTCAGATCGTCTGCGGAGTACGGAAGCGCAGGGTTGAAATGTCCCAGCAGTCCCGACTTGACTCCCACCGGAATCTCCCAGATGCGGAAAAATCCAAGAATATGATCAATCCGGAACGCGTCGAAATACTCACTCATCTTTCTGAGCCTTGCTTTCCACCAGGCGTAGCCATCCTTGGCCATCTCTTCCCAGTTGTAGGTCGGAAGACCCCAGTTCTGGCCATCGGCAGCGAAAGCGTCAGGCGGTGCCCCGGCCTGAGAGTCAAGGTTGAACAGATGCGGGAATTGCCAAGCGTCCACACTCGTGCGGCTGATTCCGATCGGAAGGTCGCCCTTGATGGCCACGCCCTTCGAGTGGGCATATTCAACAGCCTCCTTCAATTGAGCGTCAAGGCAGAACTGGACGTAGCAGTAGAAATCCGTATCGCTCTTGTGCCTGCGACAGAATGACTTGACCTTGGTTTCTGAATATTCAGAAAGGGATTTCCATTTCCCGAACTCCGGCGTACCGTTGATGTCCCTGAGCGCACAGAAAGCGGCGTAAGGAACGAGCCAGTCCTTGTTGGCGGAATAGAATTTCTTGTAGGCCGCTCCAGACATGACCTCTTGTCCGCCAGTCTCGAAGGCTTCTTTCAAAAGGCGATTCTTTTCTTTGTTAACCCTTTCATAATCAACGACAGGAAGTGCATTGAGCTCTTTTTGGAGGACTTTGTATCCCTTGTCGGCCTTGACCCCGGCGTCAGGCAGATGTATGAACAGCGGATGCAAGGCGAATGTCGAGTTGGCGTTGTAAGGGTAGGAATCCGTCCATGTTCCTGTCATCGTGGTGTCGTTGATCGGCAGGAGCTGGATGATGCTCTGGCCTGTGAGCGCGGCCCAGTCAACCAGTTTCTTGAGATCCTTGAACTCGCCCACGCCGAAGCTTGTCTCGCTGCGGAGGGAGAACACAGGGATCGCCGTGCCGGCCCCGCGCCAAGGAACGGTCTCGAGCTCAGGGACGATATCCCTTATTTCCAGTAAATCACAGTTGGCCGGGACCTCGGTGAAAAGATGATTCGTGCCGGATTCCCAGATCTTTGGAGTTCCGGTCTTCGCGTCGAGAATGACAAACTTGTACTCAAAAGGCTCCTTGACATTCAACGTCACGCTCCAAAGCGGAGCGTCGGTCGGTTTCAACTGGACGAACTTCTTCCAGTCTCCGAACATCTTGCCGCTGCCGGTGATCGCCAAGGTCTCGTTCTTGCGGATTCTGGCACACGGAACGGTGAAGGCCACATTGCCGGAACGCTTTGGCGAGGTTTGCTTTCTTTTGAATATCACATCGGTGAAGGCTTTGGTCCAGAACGGGGAATCCTCGGGACGGTCCTGCCAGCGGTCACGGATTTCAAGGGCGCCGGTCGCTGAGCATGTCGAAGCGCCGGCCCCTTCGATGGTTGGTGAGCCCTGTCGAACCACAGGCTCAGGGACCGAATGGCGCCCCCACTCCCGGCGCACACACTGCCCGCCACGATGAAGTTCAAAGGAATATTCAAGAGCCGGCGTGTCTGAAGGCACATCAAATGAAGCCTCCCAACGCCCTCCGGCGGCATATTCCATCGCTATAGATTGTCCGTCGGAGAGGTTCAGGAACAGCTCCTCTCCGGGCGAGGTGAAATATTCAAGGGTTATTTTAAGTCGCATAGTGTCATCAGCGGCGGAATTTGTCCGCTCGCAATCTGCAATATTAGCGAAAATATCTGAATTTGAATGCGGTTTTGAAGAAAAGCCGAGCGGAAATTTGGGATTGGCGATTTTATGGGTTAATTTTGAAGAATAATATTCAGAGACAATGGACAAGAAGGAACTTGAGATAATGTCGCCGGCGGGCAATTTTGAATGTCTGCACGCTGCGATTCAGGGCGGGGCGGACTCCGTCTATTTCGGGGTTGGCAACCTGAATATGCGCTCGCATTCGGCGAACAACTTCACGCCTGAGGACCTGCCGCGGATTGTGGAAATATGCCGGGAATATGGAGTCAAGACTTATATGACTCTGAATATCGTCCTTTACGGGGAGGATCTGGCACCGATGCGGGAGGCACTTGACGCGGCCAAGGCGGCTGGGGTGAACGCCATCATCGCCTCGGATATGGCGGCGATCACATATTGCCGGAAGATCGGGCTTGAAGTGCACATCTCCACGCAGCTCAACGTGTCGAATGTCGAGGCGCTGCGGTTCTACTCACAGTTCGCCGATGTGATCGTGCTGGCAAGGGAACTCAACCTGCACCAGGTCAAGGAAATCCATCAAGCGATCGTGGACGAGGGCATCAAGGGACCGTCAGGGAATCTGGTGAGGATCGAGATGTTCGCCCACGGAGCGCTTTGTATGGCTGTTTCTGGAAAGTGTTACCTGAGCCTCCAGACCTATGGGGCTTCGGCCAACAGAGGCGCTTGCTACCAGCTTTGCCGCAGGGGCTACGAGGTGACGGATCTGGAGACCGGCACGAAACTCAACATCGACAACAAGTACATAATGTCGCCCAAGGATCTGTGCACCATAGAGTTTATGGACAAGATCATCGATGCGGGCGTGAAGGTATTCAAAATAGAGGGACGGGCGAGGAGCGCTGAATATGTCAAAAAGACGGCGGAGTGCTACCGCCGTGCGGCTGACGCTGTCTGCGAGGGACGGTACACGCCGGAGCTGGCGGCTTCTTTGAAGGAGGAACTGTCCGAAGTCTTCAACAGAGGGTTCTGGGACGGCTATTATCAAGGAGCCAAACTCGGTGAGTGGAGCGATGTCTATGGCAGCCACGCCACCCGCAAGAAAATCTACTGCGGAAAGATCACCAACTGGTTCGACAGGATCTCTGTGGCTGAGGTGCTGGTGGAGTCAGAGGCTTTGCGGAAAGGTGACGACATTCTCATCATCGGAGAGACTACGGGAGTGATCGAGCAGAATGTCAGCGAGATACGGGTCGATCTCAAGCCGACGGACGAGGCCGGAAAAGGCACGCTTTGCTCTATTCCTGTAATATTCCCAGACGACATCCGCACCCCTGGCGGCAAGAAGATCCGGCGGGGCGACAAGGTTTACATCTGGAAGGAGAGCTGAAAGTCCGGTTCTCCGGTCACTTTGCCGGCACGGCCAGACAAAAACCTGGTTCCGAGGGTATCATTCGGAACCAGGTTGAAGAGGTTGTTTGGGTAATTATGAGTCGTCGGGTTACTCGATCCTGTCCTTGACGTTGTAGCGGTTGCGCTCGGTGGAGGTGCGGGAGATCATCTCGCAGATGAAACCGGCGAGGAAGAGCATCACACCGATTATGACGGCGAGGATGGCGAGGTAGAACAGCGGTTGGTCGGTGACGGCTCTGAAATGGACTCCCTGGGCCTGGTGGACGAGCTTCGCCACGATCACCCAGATAGTCATAACGAAGCCTACCAGGAACATCAGCAGGCCGGAGAAACCGAAGAAGTGCATCGGCTTCTTGCCGAAGGTGCTCAGGAACCAAAGAGAGAGAAGGTCGAGGAATCCGTTGACGAACCTCTCAAGGCCGAACTTGCTCTTGCCATATTTCCTTTTCTGGTGGTGGACCGGTTTCTCGGTGATCTTGCCGAAACCGGCGTTCTTCGCGAGATAAGGAATATACCTGTGCATCTCGCCGTACACCTCTATATTTTTGACCACCTCGTTCTTGTAGGCCTTGAGTCCGCAGTTCATATCGTGCAGCTTGATGCCGGTGATCCAACGGGCGGTGGCGTTGTACAGCTTGGAAGGCAGGTTCTTGGTCAGTTTGTTGTCCTGACGGTGCTGCTTCCAGCCGGAGACCACGTCGTAGCCTTCCTCGGTGACCATCCGGTACATCTCCGGGATCTCCTCAGGGGAGTCCTGCAGGTCCGCGTCCATCGTGACGACCACACGTCCCTCCGCCTTGGCGAAACCTTCGTAGAGGGCGGCGGACTTGCCGTAGTTGCGGCGGAAGGATATTCCTTTGATCCGCTCGTCGCCTTTGGCGAGCTCCTGGATCTTCGCCCACGAACCATCGGTGCTGCCGTCATCGATGAATAGAACTTCATATTCATAGCCATTGGCGTTCATCACACTTCTGATCCACGCCAGAAGCTCCGGAAGGGACTCCTCCTCGTTCAGGAGAGGAACTATTATCGAAAGGTCTTTTGAATATTCCATAATGCTATTGAAGATTGTTGTTCTGCTCGTCTGAACCGCGCTCGCCGAACGGGTTGACCGGGAAAAGCCTTCTGGCGAAGGTGGTCGAAAGGATCCAGCCCCAGAGGTAGCAGTAGATCAGCGAGGAGAAGAAAGTTATTACCGGAAGCTTGGAGATCATCTTCTCCATCGCGGCCATCGTGTTTGAATCCATCATATTCTGGTAGGTGTTCTGTACGGCCTGGATTGTCTGGGTCATCATTTCCGGGTTGATGACGAGAATCTGCAGGATGGAGAATCCGGCCACAATGATCGAGGAGAACAGGGCGACTTTAAGGCCGTATCGCTGAAGTCCGGCGTAGTCGGTCTGGACAGCATTGAAGAACCTCAGCATCAGTACTCTGAACAGATAGATGCAGGCTACGATCTTGACTATCTTGAACACGCCGGCCAAGAGGTTGCCTATGACGCTGCCGTCTCCGAGCAAGGTTGGCAGCATCGGCAGGTAGTCGAGAACTATAGTGGCGGCTCCCATAACAAGCCCGGCCAAAGCGGCGCTGTTCCAGGAAACACTGGACGAAAACTCTTTCTTCATCGTTCTGTCTCTTTAATATTTATGCAAAAATAGCAAAATATTTCGTATCTTTGCCCCTTGGCTAATAATATGGCTGGCCAAGTTCAAGTACTTGGTCTGTAAATACTGGTCAGACCAATTTATTTTAGTTTTGTTTATGATTAACATCACATTTCCTGACGGTAGTGTCAGGGCCTTCGAGAAAGGCGTTACAGGTTATGAGATAGCCAAGAGCATCAGCCCGAGGCTTGCGGAGGAAGTTCTGGCGGTGGCCGTGAAGCCTGCGACCGACACGACTGTCGGCAAGGGAGTCACCTATGATCTTAACCGCCCTATCGAGGAAGACAGCTCGATTGTCCTTTTGAAGTGGGACGACGACGAAGGCAAGAGAGTTTTCTGGCACTCCTCATCACACTTGATGGCGGAGGCCCTTGAGGACATATTCCCTGGCGTTAAGTTCGGCATCGGACCAGCCATCGAGAACGGATTCTACTATGATGTGGATCTGGGCGGCCGTCAGATCACCGACGCTGATTTCGCCAAGGTCGAGAAGAGAATGCTTGAGCTGGCCCGCGAGAAGCAGGACTTCGTCCGTCAGGACGTGTCCAAGGCCGACGCTCTCAAGCACTTCGAGGAGACTGGTGACAAGTACAAGTGCGAGCTCATCAGCGAACTCGCCGACGGCACCATCACCTACTACACCAACGGCCATTTCACCGACCTCTGCAGGGGCCCTCACCTCCGCAACACCGAGGTAATCAAGGCCGTCAAGCTGACCGCCATCGCAGGTGCCTACTGGCGCGGCGACGAGAAGCGCGAGCAGCTCACCAGAATCTACGGCATCACCTTCCCTAAGAAGTCGATGCTTGATGAATATCTCGTCCTCCTCGAAGAGGCGAAGAAGCGCGACCACCGCAAGCTCGGCAAGGAGATGGAACTCTTCACTTTCTCCTCACGTGTCGGTCTTGGACTGCCGCTCTGGCTGCCGAGAGGCTCCGTAATGAGATTTGAGCTTGAGAAATTCCTCCGCAAGAAGCAGAATGAATATGGCTACCTGCCGGTTGTCACCCCTCACATCGGAAGCAAGGATCTGTACGTGACCTCAGGCCACTACGCCAAGTACGGCAAGGACTCCTTCCAGCCGATCCACACTCCTCAGGAGGGTGAGGAATATATGCTCAAACCGATGAACTGCCCTCATCACTGCGAGATATTCCGTTCTTCTCCAAGATCTTACAAGGACCTTCCTTTGAGACTGGCGGAGTTCGGAACCGTTTATCGTTACGAGCAGAGTGGTGAGCTCCACGGACTCACCAGAGTACGTTCCTTCACTCAGGATGACGCGCATATGTTCGTGACCCCTGACCAGCTCAAGGGCGAGTTCGAGAAGGTCATCGACCTGATCCTTTATGTGTTCAGAATCTTCAAGTTCGACAAGTACACGGCCCAGGTTTCCCTCAGGGATCCTGACAACAAGGCCAAGTACATCGGAAGCGACGAGAACTGGGAGAAGGCTGAGAATGCCATCATCGAGGCCGCTAAGGAAAAGGGCCTGAAAACTGTCGTTGAATATGGCGAGGCCGCCTTCTACGGCCCTAAACTTGACTTTATGGTCAAGGACGCCATCGGAAGAAAGTGGCAGCTCGGCACCATCCAGGTGGACTACAACCTGCCTGAGAGGTTCCAGCTTGAATATACCGACGCGGACGGCAGCAAGAAGCGCCCGATTATGATCCACCGCGCTCCGTTCGGATCCATAGAGAGATTCACCGCCGTGCTGCTTGAGCACACCAGCGGACATCTTCCTCTCTGGCTCAGCCCGGATCAGATCAAGGTGCTTCCAGTCAGCGAGAAATACGCTGAATATGCAAAAAAAGTTTGCGGTTTGCTGAATAATTCCGATATTCGCACTTCTTTGGATGACAGGAACGAGACTCTCGGAAAGAGAATCCGTGAGATTTCCCTGCTCAGAGTCCCTGTACTTGCCATCGTGGGAGAAAAGGAAGTGGCGGACGGCACAGTCTCTGTAAGAAGAGAGGGCGCCGATGCCGGCACAATGAAGTTGGACGACTTCGTCAAATGGTTCAAGGCCGAGGTGGCCAAGGAACTGGAGTAGCGGAGTGTCCATTATAAATGTATAATATTAAAGGAGAGTTTTAAACAGAGCAGAATGCCTTACAAGCCGAAACCACACTACGGTGGCCCTAAACCAGCCTCCGCATTCAGACCAAGCACAGGTCCGAGACCCGCAGGGGGCCGCGGACCGCGTCCGTTCGTCCGTCAGAAGGCGGATGATGAGCTGAACATCAACGAGGAGATCACCGCCTCACAGGTCCGTCTGGTCGGTGACAACATCGCGGAGCCGGGAATCTACCCGATCTCCAAGGCCTTGAAGATGGCGGACGAGCTTGAGCTCGATCTTGTTGAGATCAGCGCCAAGGCTGACCCGCCTGTCTGCAAGATCCTTGACTACCAGAAGTACCTCTACCAGCAGAGGAAGAAGGCCAAGGAGATGAAGCAGAACGCCTCCAAGATTGTCATCAAAGAGATCCGCTTCGGGCCTAACACCGACGAGCACGACTTCCAGTTCAAGCTCAAGCATGCGCAGGAGTTCCTTGAGGAAGGCTCAAAGGTCAAGGCGACAATATTCTTCCGCGGACGTTCGATTATGTTCGCCGAACAGGGCGAGAAGCAGCTTCTGCGTTTCGCCGTGGAGCTTGAGGAATATGGCCGGGCGGAGAATATGCCGACCCTTGAGGGAAAGAGGATGACGATGATGATCGCCCCTGTAAAGAAAAAGTAATCCGCTGGGTGCGGAGAACAATATTAACGTTTAATTTATTAAAACAATGGCAAAGCTTAAGACCAACTCCGGTGCCAAAAAGCGTTTCACGCTTACCGGATCGGGAAAAATCAAGAGGAAGCACGCTTACCACAGCCACATCCTCACCAAGAAGACCAAGAAGCGTAAGAGAAATCTTGATCACTTCGCTATCCTCCACAAGGATGACGTGAAGAGAGTAAAAGAGCTTCTGGTCCTGTAAGTTTTTATGTTTAACTTGGAACGCAGTAGAAAAGCATCGCCGAAGGGCGGTCACTGCCTCCGGAAAAAGATCAATTTATGCCAAGATCAGTAAATTCAGTAGCCTCAAGGGCTCGCCGCAAGAAGATTCTTAAGAGAACCCGCGGTAATTTCCTCTCCAGAAAGAATGTCTGGACTGTAGCGAAGAACACTTACGAGAAAGGTCTCACCTACGCTTACCGTGACCGCAAGGCCAAGAAGCGTAACTTCCGTGCCCTCTGGATCCAGAGAATCAACGCCGCCGCCCGTCAGTACGGCATCTCTTACTCTCAGTTTATGGGCAAGCTCGCGAAGCAGAACATCGGTCTCAACCGTAAGGTTCTCGCCGACCTCGCTATGAACAACCCACAGGCGTTCGAAGCAATCGTCAATTCTGTAAAATAGTGTCTGAAAAGTGAGCTTGAGGGAAACATACCACAACAAATGGGTAAGGATGGGCTTCTGGTCCGTTCTCTATGTGCTGTGGGTGATCTGGCTCGGGAATTATTGGTGGCTCTTCGGCCTTGCTGTCATCTTTGACCATCACATCACCCGCAAGGTGAAATGGATGTTCTGGAAGAAGGAGTACAAGGAAGGGGAGAAACGAAACGCCTGGCTCGATTGGCTTGACGCCATAATATTCGCTGTCATCGTCGTGACGTTCATCAATATATTCTTCTTCCAGGCCTTCAAGATTCCGTCATCGTCGATGGAGAGCTCCCTCTTCACAGGGGATCACCTCTTCGTCAGCAAGGTGGCTTTCGGCCCCAAGGTTCCGCAGACTCCGCTTTCGGTTCCTTTCACGCATAATGTCATATTCGGAAAAGAGTCATATTCGACTTTGATTCAGAATGACTACCGCCGTCTGAAAGGCTTCCGGAATGTCAGAAGAGGGGACTATGTGGTGTTCAATTTCCCTGACGGCGACACGGTTCTTTCCCGTTTCCCGTCCGAGGATTACTACACTTGGGTCAGAAAGGCCGGCAGGGACTTCGCGATAGCCAACGGCGGTCCGATCAAGGTCCGTCCGGTTGACAAGAAGGATCATTATGTCAAAAGATGTGTCGCCATCCCAGGCGATTCACTCTCGGTCATCGATGGCCTTGTCTATGTCAACGGGCAGAAGCAGGAAGTCTATCCGGGAATCCAGCTGTCCTACACCGTTGTCACGACCGGAGGGAAGATCAATTCAAGGACTCTTGAGAATATGGGCCTCAATCTTGGGGAACTGTATTTCGACGGAAGCCTGCCGGGTTATCCGGCTATGCCTCTGACACAGAGTATGCTTGAGGAGATCGGAAAGATCAAGTCAGTGGTCAGCGTGGAGCCGAATCTGGATGTGTATCCGCCGGATTTCCCTGACTCTTACCTTAGTTTGTTCCCGTTCACGGAGAACTTCAGATGGACCCGTGACTATTACGGTCCGCTCTGGATCCCGCAGAAGGGTGCTACTGTTGACCTCACGCTTGAGAATCTTCCGCTCTATGAGAGGATAATCTCGGTTTATGAGGGGCACGAGCTTAAGGTAGAGGCTGACGGAAGGATATTCATTGACGAAAAGGAGACTTCGAGCTACACTTTTGGAATGGACTATTATTTTATGATGGGAGACAACAGGCACAATTCCCTGGACTCAAGGTACTGGGGATTCGTTCCTGAGGATCACATCGTCGGAAGGCCTGCAATGATTTGGCTTTCAACGGATGCGACCCGCAAGTTCCCGAACAATATACGGTGGCGCAGATTCTTCAAATTTGTCTGAATTATTTGCGATTCTGAAAATTTAGAGCGAAATTTGCAACCCCGCAATTTATTTTGAATCAATAAAAAAGTAAAATATTATGGCAAAAGTTTGTCAAATCACAGGACGAAAGAGAATGATCGGCAACAATGTCGCTCACTCCAAGCTTCGCACCAAGCGCGAGTTCGCCCTCAACCTCAAGACCAAGAAGTTCTGGTCAGAGGCTGAGCAGAGGTACATCACACTGAAGGTTTCCTGCAAAGGAATGAGAACCATCGAGAAGAAAGGCCTTGACGCCGCTCTCAGAGAGGCACAGGCTAAAGGATATGTCGGCCTTGTTTAAAATCTATTGAGTTATGGCAAAGAAAGCAAAAGGAAACAGGGTGCAGGTCATCCTCGAATGCACTGAGCAGAAAGCAAGCGGTGTGCCGGGAATCTCAAGGTACATCACAACCAAGAACAAGAAGAACACTCCTGAGCGTATTGAGCGTAAGAAGTACAATCCTTACCTCCACAAGGTGACTGTTCATCGTGAAATCAAGTAATTTTGGAGATATAGACTATGGCAAAGAAAGCAGTCGCTACATTCGCCGCCAAGGCTGGCGCAAAGAGTATGGTGAAGTGCATCCGTATGGACAAGTCACCAAAGACCGGAGCTTACATCTTCACAGAGCTTCTCGTCGAGGCTGAGAAGACTAAGGATTTCTTCGAGGCAAAGAAGTAAATTTCTGAGAATATATCATCAAAAGCGCAGACGGATTCCGCCTGCGCTTTTGTGTTGAAATAAATTTCGCATTGCACTCAGTTTTCACTAATTTGCCTGACGGCGAATTTAGGATGCACCTCGGCAATGTTGAAATAAATTTCACATTGCGCTCGGTTTTCACTAAATTTGTAAGTTTACAAATGATAACGTTATGGGATTGTTTGACAGAGGAGTGAAGAAGACGAAAGAGGGCTTCTTCCAGAGGCTTTCAAGGTCGATAATCGGCAAGTCCAAGGTGGACGACAGCGTTCTCGATGCCATCGAGGAAGCGCTTGTCGCATCGGATATGGGTGTGGACACCACTCTCAAGATTGTTGACAGTCTGGAGGAAAGGGTCAGCAAGGACAAATATATGTCCTTCGATGAATTGGTTGATATGCTCCGCGATGAGATCGGTACATTGTTGGATGTCAATGGCGAAGAGTCACCGAAAGAGCCTTTCGACTTGACTAAGAAACCTCTTGTCGTGATGGTTGTCGGAGTGAACGGTGTGGGCAAGACCACGACCATCGGAAAACTTGCCGCCCGTTACAAGGCTATGGGCAAGAAAGTGATGATCGGAGCCGCCGACACATTCCGCGCCGCCGCCGTTGACCAACTTCAGATCTGGGCCGAGAGGGCTGGCGTGGAGATTGTAAAGCAGGGTATGGGCTCTGATCCGGCCTCCGTGGCTTTCGACACGGTGAAGTCAGCTGTCGCCAAGGGCGCTGATGTTGTTCTGATCGACACCGCCGGAAGACTCCACAACAGGATAGACCTGATGAACGAACTGACAAAAATCCGTAACGTGATGCGCAAGGTCATCCCGGACGCTCCTAATGAGGTCCTTCTCGTGCTGGACGCTTCGACCGGCCAGAACGCATACCAACAGGCCAAGGAGTTCTCCAGGGCAACGGACATCACTTCGCTGGCGATCACCAAGCTGGACGGCACCGCAAAGGGCGGAGTCGTCATCGGAATCGTCGACCAGTTGAAGGTCCCTGTGAAGTTCATCGGAATCGGCGAAGGGATCGATGACCTTAAAGTGTTTGACAAGAAGGAGTTCGTGGAATCATTGTTCTCCAGGGAAGATATTGACAAATAAAACATCTGAGATATGAAGCTTTCTTACAATTGGCTAAAGGATTATCTTGAATCCGATCTTACTCCGCAGCAGATCGCGGATGCTATGACAGCTATAGGAATCGAGGTTGACGGAGTCGAGGAGCAGGAGGAGGTTCCTGGCGGACTCGCGGGAGTCGTTGTCGCGGAGGTTCTTGAGTGCGAGGCGCATCCTGATTCCGACCACCTTCACATCACGAAGGTTAATGATGGCACGGGCGAGCCTCTGACCGTTGTCTGTGGCGCTCCTAACGTGGCCGCCGGCCAGAAAGTGCTCTTCGCACGTATCGGAGCCGTGCTTCCGGGTGACTTCAAGATCAAGAAGTCCAAGATCCGTGGCGTGGAATCTTTCGGAATGATCTGCGCCGAAGACGAGCTCGGAATCGGCAACGACCATAACGGCATCAAGGTTCTCCCTGCCGACGCGCCGGTCGGAACCTCCGCGAAGGACTATCTCCACCTCAAGACCGAGGCCGTAATTGAATATGAGATCACAGCCAACAGGGTGGATGCCGCCTCACACATCGGTGTGGCACGCGACCTCTATGCCTGGATGACGCTCAATAATATTCCTTGCTCATTCAAGTACCCTTCTGTGGAGGCTTGGAAACCGGGTGAGGGCAAAGGCATTCCTGTGGAAGTGCAGGATGCGACAGCCGCTCCTCGCTATTGCGGTATCACAATCAAGGGAGTGAAGGTCGGCCCGTCCCCGGAGTGGCTTCAGAAGAAGTTGATGTCAATCGGACTCAGGCCTATCGACAATGTGGTGGATGTGTCCAACTTCATCCTCTTTGAGCTTGGCCAGCCTCTGCATACTTTCGACGCCGACAAGATCACCGGCGGAAAGGTTATCGTGAGAAGGGCGGCTGAGGGCGAGAAGATTGTCACCCTTGATGAGACCGAGAGGAAACTCTCAGCCGAGGACATCGTTATCGCCAACGCTGACGGCCCGATGTGCATCGCAGGAGTGTTCGGCGGCATCGATTCCGGCGTGAAGGCCGAGACTGTCAACGTCTTCGTCGAGAGCGCCTACTTCGATCCTGGCTCGATCCGCAAGACCTCAAAGAGACATACTCTCCAGACCGACGCCTCATTCCGTTACGAGAGGGGAGCCGATCCTGGAATCAATGAATATGCCGCGAAGCGCGCCGCACTGCTGATTCAGGAAGTGGCCGGCGGAGAGATTGTCGGAGGAATCGAGGAGTTTTATCCTGAGAAGATCGAGAAGAAGGTCATCGACCTTGACTACGACCGCATCGAAAGGTTCATCGGCAAGAAGATCGGACACGACACGATTGAGAAGATACTTACGGCCCTCACCTACGAGTTCATCGAGAGGAGAGAGGGTGGAGCCAAGGTCGCCGCGCCGACCTATATGATCGATGTCACAAGAGAGTGTGACGTGGTCGAAGAGATTCTCCGAATCTACGGCTACAACAACATCGACCTGCCTCAGCACATGAAGATGTCCGTCAACGCCACACCTTCACCGGAGCCTGAGGCTATCCGCAACGGAATATCCAACTTCCTGGCCGCCAACGGCTTTGTCGAGATAATGAACAATTCCCTCACCAAGGGGGCTTACTATAAGGGACTTACCACATTCCCGGAGGAGAAGAGCGTGACGATCGTCAATCCTCTGAGCTCAGACTTGAACGTGATGAGGCAGACCCTCATATTCAGCGGGCTTGAGGTTGTCGCCTACAACCTGAATCGTCAGATCTCATCGATGAAGCTTTTTGAATATGGCTCCGTTTACAGTCGTAATCCAGAGATGGACGGCAAGACGCTGGCTTCCTACGAGGAGCATCCGGCTTTCTCGATGTTCGTCACCGGAACCCCGGAGAAGTCTTGGAACAGCCAGCCGGGCAAGAGCAGCTTCTTTGAGTTGAAGGGCTATGTGGATCTGCTCCTGAGGCGTTTCGGTGCCAATCTTTACCAGATGGAAGCCACTGCGGCTCCCGCTGACATATTCAGTGAAGGTGTCGCTTACGCCCTTCCTGGGCAGCATCTGCCGCTCGCGGTGCTTGGCACAGTGTCTCCGGCTATCGCCAAGAAATTCGGTGTGCGTCAGCCGGTGTTCGCCGCTGAGATCAACTGGAACACGTTGTTCCAACTTGTGAAGAGAGACAAGGTCGCCTTCAGGGAGATGCCTAAGTTCCCTGAGGTCAGAAGGGATTTCGCTTTGCTGCTTGACGAGAGCGTAAGCTACGCTGACCTTTACAAGAGTTCGTTCAAGGCCGGCAAGAAACTTCTCAAACAGGTGACCCTGTTCGATGTCTATCGTGGGGACAAGATCCCGGCTGGCAAGAAGCAGTACGCCCTCGGATTCGTTCTTCAGGATCTGGAGAAGACCTTGACGGACGAGGATGTGGAGAGGATAATGAAGAAACTTCTCTCTACCTTCCAGAACGAGTACGGAGCCACATTGAGGTAGGATTATGAGAAGGATTCTCAGGATAGTTATTCCGGTTGTGGTCATCGCCGTTGCCTTGGGGGCCTGCGCCCGTGAGGCAAAGGTGATTCCTATGCGCAAGATGGAACGGATCTATCGTGAGATGTTCCTGGCGGACCAGTGGCTTGCGGACAATCTGGACAAGAAAGTGACCGCGGACACGACTTGGTTCTATGAGCCGATTTTCGAGAAGTACGGGTACACTCTCAAGGACTACCAGAAAAGCGTGGACTACTACCTGAATGATCCGAAGCGCTATGCGGAGATGATCGGGCGTGTCTCCGACGGGCTCCGTGCCGAGTTGAGTGTCCTGAACAAGAAAATAGCGTTGGAGGACAAGGCCCGTTTCGAGGCCGATTCCATCGCCAATGCGCGGAAATCGTTGCCGATCAGGGATTTCCATCCTGCCATCGACATATTCAAAGGCGGCTTCATTATGGACAGCGTCTGTTTCCTGAAGGATTCCGCCGGGGCTTATTACCTTGCGCCGGTGGTTAGGGACACGATGTTCCGTGGGCCGGAACTGATTATCCGTGACACTGTCCTGGTTAATGCGGATTCTGCCGTGGTGGATGCGGCCGCGCTGCCGGGGGAGAAATCCTTGAGGTTCGTTCCGGACGGCCGGAAGAGGCTGTCCAAGGATCTTAAGCTGCTCCCGTCAAAAGAATTGATTGAAAATGAATAGAATAGCTGCGGAATATGTTTTCACCCTCGATCGGGAGGCACCGATCAGAAACGGTTTTGTTGAATATGATGACAACGGAACCGTGACCGCTGTCGGGGAATGCTCCGATCCGGCGAAGGAGAAAACTTTTGTGAAAGGCGCTGTTGTGCCGGGTTTTGTCAACACTCACTGCCATCTGGAACTTTCCTACTTGTGGAAATCATTCCGCAAGGGCACGGGAATGGCCGGCTTCATCGACCAGATCAACGAGATGAGGGACAACGAGAGTATTGAGGAGAAGCTCAGTGACATCTCTCATTGGATGAACATTATGTGGGACCGTGGCGTGTCCGCGATGGCTGACATCAGCAACTGTGCCGACACTTTCGCCATCAAGAAAGCATCTCCGATGTACACTAGAACCTTTCTGGAGGTCTTCGGGACGGAGCCTAAGGACTGCGCTTCCGTGATGGAGAACGTGATGAGACTCAAGGAAGTGGCTGACAGTTACGGACTGGACGCCGCTCCGACCCCGCACGCCTGCTACACGATGAGCCCGGAGCTTGTCACGGCAGTCTCGGCCGAAGGTTTGAAGTCCGGTTTCCTGTCATTCCACTCGGAAGAGACCGAAGAAGAGGAGGATATGCTGAAATACGGCCGTGGGGCTATGTGGGATAACCGTAAGGCCGCCGGGATGAGTGTCCCTCCGGTGACCGGGAAATCATCCCTGCTCTATTTCATCGACAGATTGGAGAAGGCTCATCCGGCTCCGTTTGACGAGCACATCCTGCTTGTCCACGAGGTTTGTATGGACCAGGAGGGAATCGATGCCGTGAGGAAGGTGATGAACCACCCGTTCGTGGCACTCTGTCCGCAATCGAACATATTCATTCATAATTCATTGCCGCCTGTGCCGCTGATGCGCCGCAACGGGTTGAAGATCACAGTCGGGACGGATTCGCTCTCAAGCAATGACGATCTTGACATCGTAAGGGAGCTTTACTGCCTGCAGAACGCGTTCCCGGAGGTCGGCTTGAATGAGCTTCTCACCTGGGCGTGCCTGAACGGAGCGGAGTTCCTGTCGAAGGAGAATGAATATGGCCGCATCGCTGTCGGAATGAAGCCGGGTCTGGTGGCTGTTGAGAACCTTGACGGTGACCGCCTCACTTCAGAAAGCCGGTCACATAGAATCGTTTAGCTATGATGCGAGAGGAACTTGTGTTCGGGCCGATACACTCCAGAAGGTTGGGCTCTTCGCTCGGAATCAATCTGCTTCCGACGAAAGGCAAGCTGTGCAATTTCGATTGCGTCTATTGCGAGTGCGGCTGGAACAAGGACGGCAGGGGAGACCGCAGGCTTCCTACAGCAGCGGAACTGCGTTCGACTTTGGAGGAGAAGCTGAAGGAATGCCGTGACGCCGGCACGCCTATCGACTCGATAACATTTTCCGGAGACGGGGAACCGACGCTGAATCCGGATTTCCAGGAGATAATCGACATCACGATCTCGCTGAGGGATAAGTACTTCCCGCAGGCGAAAGTGTCGGTCCTGTCCAACGCCACGAGGATATTCAGAGAGGATGTCTTTGAGGCGTTGAGGAAGGTTGACAACCCTATTTTGAAGATTGACGCTCCGACGGACGCCCTTGCGGCCAGAATCAATCAGCCGCAGGGGGAATATCACGTGGAGGATGTAGTCGCCGACCTGATGAGATTTGAGGGAAATTTCGTGCTTCAGACGATGTTCCTCAGATCTCCGTCCTTCGACTCTTCCTCGCCGGAAGTGCTTGACGGGTGGATGAATATAGTAAGAAAACTTAAACCAAGGGAAGTGATGGTCTATACTCTTGACAGGGAGGCTCCGGCGGAAAGGCTTGAGAAGTTTACCGTGGAGGAGATGAGGACGTTGGTGAAGCCTTTGATCGACGAAGGCTTTACGGTTCAGATAAGAGGATAGGCATTTTCTTGTGAATATTAAAATATTAGTTAATAAAATGGAATCTTTGTTCGCAAAGTATGGTTACGCTCCGGATAAGGAACGGATCAGTAAAAGGTTGGACGCCATTGCGGCCAACATTGACAGTGTAACTTCTCCGGAAGTCCTCAGGCATTGCCTGTCGTTGATGGATCTCACGACCCTTCGCTCCGAGGACACCCCAGAGTCAGTGAAGAAACTGGTGGGAAAGGTCAATTCCTTTATGAAGGATTTTCCTGAATATCCGCTTCCGGCATCAATCTGCGTATTCCCTAACTTCGCTTCTCTCGTGAGGGAAAACCTTGAGAGCGAGGAGGTTCACGTGACTTCAGTGGCTGGTTGCTTCCCGACATCGCAGAGTTTCCTTGAGGTAAAGGTCAAGGAGTGTGAGATGGCTGTTGAGGCCGGGGCCGATGAGATCGACATTGTGCTGGCTCTCAACGCTTTTATGGCGGGAGACTATGATGCCGCCAGAAAGGAGATCCGTACGCTCCGCGCCGCTGTTGACGAGGCTGCCTCGAAGGTTGGCCGCAAGGTCACGTTGAAGGTGATTCTGGAAACCGGCTTGCTGGTCACCCCGGAGAACATCGCAAACGCTTCGTTCCTTGCTATGGAGGAGGGCGCTGACTTCATCAAGACCTCTACCGGAAAAGTAAGCGTGAACGCCACACCGATGGCCGCTTACATTATGTGCGAGTGCATCAAGGCCTTCTATGAGAAGACCGGCAGGAAAGTCGGATTCAAGGCTGCGGGCGGCATATCCACGTCAAAGGATGCGGTTTGCTATCATTCAATAGCCAAATCGATTCTCGGGGCCGAGTGGACAAACAAGGATCTGTTCCGTTTCGGAGTGAGCCGCCTGGCCAACTCGCTGATGTCCTCGATCGAGCAGAAGACTATAGTCTATTTCTAAACTACAGGCCGGACACTCCGGTACGTTCCTTACCGCTGTCATCCTTGACGATGTGTTCGTCAGAGATGGCGGCGGCAGTCTTTACAAGATATTCACGAAGGTCGCTCCACTTGTGGAATATGCCGTTGTAGGTCTTGACGGCAGGAATGTAGGTCTCCCTGTCGTTGTAAACGAGTTTGACGAGGATGTCTCCCTTCTTGTTCCCGAAGAAGATCATCTGAAGGTTGGAGGCCATTGGAATCATTTGGAAATCAAACCAATGGCTGTGAACGCCCATCGATTTCCAGCGCTCCTCCATACCGGCTATCCCGATCGTGCCGACAAGCGGAAGAAGTCCCACATCGTGGCCGAACCTGAGGTCAGCCGCCCTGTCGCTTCCTGGTTTGAGAGCCTCGTCAGCCTTGGCGACGATGTCCTCGATGAGAGGCTTGGCGATGGATGAGACATATTCCCCCTCCTCGGCGGAAATGCCGAAACTATAGTAGAATTTGTCGTTCCTTGAAATCCAGAGCCCGATCAATTCCTCCTCATTGAAATGACTGAATATGTCAGGATGGCCAATGGTGTTGGGGCTGATGCTGCCGGCGATGAACACGTTGTCCATAAACTCCTTAGGTTTCGGAATCAGCTCTGTCGCCTTGGCCGGATCAGTGAATATCGCCCCGAAGAACCTCTCGTAGGAGACAAGGCTGTCCAGCAGATGCCGCCTCAGGACGTTGGACTCTTTCATAACATTCTTGGTGTCAAGATCCATACTTATGTAATCCAAGTACTTAGGACCTGTCACATAATGGAAATGCAGTTTCCCGTTCCTCTCCCTGACGGCGGAAGTGAAGTTGGCCATACTTATAAGGCATCTTGGCCAGTAGCTTGAGACGCATTCCACCTCGGAGCGTTTTCCGTTGAACACCTCCGGATAGTTGGCGGACATCCTTCCTGCGATTCCCCTGTGCTCCGCCGCTCCTCTTTCCGTCAGCATTCCGAACATCCCCTGATGCTCGGTGTTGAGGGAATCAATCTGGCTTTTCAGCAGTTTGCCTTCTTCTGTAAGCAACCCTGCCTTCTCCGCGGTCGCAAGTGTCTCGACAGATCCCTTGAACAGATTCCCGCTGGTGTGGTAGCGAGATCCGTGCCTCCCGTAGTGACTGATATAGAATGGCTTGTATCCTTTGGGGGCTTTTGTGAAATCCGTAGGAACATATTCATAATAGTGATAGACTCCTCCAGCTCTTTCGAGGTTCTCTTCAAGCAGGTCTTTATACGATTGTGCGGTGGCTGAAAAAGTGAAAGCGTTGAATGCCAGCGCTATGGATGCCGCATAGACGGCGGATTTTCTGAATATTCCCATAATTTTCCTAAAAATCTTCTGTGCAAAGATAAAAAATAGCCATTTAATTGACAAGGAAAGCGGATTTTACACTTAACCGTTGAATATTTCAACCCACGGATGGTCTCCTCTACCTTTGCATCGTAACTAAAAACCAACTGAACGATGAAATGGTTCTTCAGAATGATGCTGCCGGCTCTGGTGCTGGTGTCCTGCAGCAAAGAGGGTGGATCTCTTGTGGAGGTCGATCCTGTCAGCACAAAGGAAAAGGTCGAGGTAGTCTCACACGAGAAGATGGAGCTCGGGCGCAAGCTTGAGAATCCGTATTCCGTGAAGAATGTCGGCGAGGCTCTTGCCACACTCTATCCGACAAGGGCTTCTGTGGATGTCCCTGTCACCGACCGCTATGTCCGTTTCCTGCCTAAGAACACCGAGGAGTACAACCGTTTGTCAGACCTTGGAGTTGAGATGTTGGACCATCCGATGGACCGTGAGATCCTGAAGGACGGAGACTATTACCACGATCCGGCTGTGCCCGAGGATGAGATCACCTGGCAGTACGCTGTGGTGCCGTCGGACTTCGAGTTTCCGCAAGGGATTGACTATGAGGTTCTGGACGAATGCTTTATCCCGGACGAGGATGTCTCGACAAGAGGCCTCGGGGATCTGGATTGGGAGTCAATCGAGCGGAAGGCTTTCGAGATCACGGACAATGCTGATCTGCTGGTTCCTGAGACAAGGGCGAAGTCAAAGCCGTCTGGCCGGATCACGATTGTCGATGACAAACTGAAGAGCAAGAAGACGATCGGCGTGGCCGGTGTGAAGATGGTGGCCAATGTCTTCGTGAAGATCGCCACGACCTACACTGACGAGAACGGCAACTATGCGTTCTCCCGCAAGTTCTCCGCCAAGCCTCATTACCGCATCTGCTTCAAGAACAGCACGGGATTCTCCATCGGTTTGAATCTGATTCTGGTACCAGCCTCCATCTCGACAATCGGCAAGGGCTCTCCGACCGGCATTGATCTGACGATCGACAAGAACTCGGACGCTACACTGTTCCGCAGATGTGTCGTCAACAACGCGGCCTACGACTACTTCAAGAAGTGTCAGACAACCGGTGTCGTTATGCCGCCTAAGAACCTGAGGTTCTGGATCCTGAATATTCTCAGACCATCCAGTACGCTGATGATGCACCACGGAGCCTTGCTTGACAACAAGCTGGTCAGCAAGTACATCGGAAAGTACACAGCTATCGTCAGGATCTTCGCTCCGGACATCACCATCGGCTCGAAGGGCAAGAACGGAAACTATTCCGAGCTGTACTCCACGACGATCCACGAGATGGCTCACGCCAGTCATTTCCAGAAAGTGGGAACGGACTACTGGAAGAAGTACGCCACTTACATCCTTACCTCGTACATCTCCACTGGAGACTGCTACGGTACCGGAAACGGTGATAACGCTGGTTACTGCGAGATCGGCGAGATGTGGGCCTACTACATTGAGAATATGTTGTACAAAGAGCGTTACGGCAGCAATCCTGGATTCGGAGCGAACTATTGGTTCAAGCCTCAGATCCTGATGGATTTGGAAAACGGCGGCGTTCACCGTTCCGACATCTGCGCGTCCCTCGGCCTTTACTCGAACGACATCGCATCCTTCAAGAGCGCTCTTCTTGAGAATTGTTCCGGTAAGGCGACGCTGATAAACAAGACTTTCAGCAAGTATTCCAAGTAGTTTTCTTCGCCCGGCGCTTGATTTTGTTTGCAATTTCGTAAATAATCAGTATCTTTGCAATCCACTTCAAGCGCGGGTGGCGAAATGGTAGACGCGCTAGTTTCAGGAGCTAGTGTCAATTGCGACGTGTGAGTTCGACTCTCATCCCGCGCACAGTAACGAGGACGGCCGATCGGTTGTCCTCGTTTTGTTTTCAACCTTATGCCCCGATCTGTTTGTCGGGCGTGATGGTGGTTTCACCGGACAAAGTTTACGATTAAGTTTCGGGTGCGTAAAGTCCGTTTTCGCACCCGAAGTGAATTAAAGACGGCATCTTGGGTTTCTAACCACCTTATTTTCACCCGAAAAGAGGTTTCGATAGATCAGTGAGAAGTAGCCGTACAACTCGGCATAGTAGAAATACGTTGCGGCAGATGGGAAAAGATTGTACCTTGCCGTTATCGTTGAAAAGTTACGAAACGCTTTCATATCAAAGTTGGATAGAGCACTTGAAAGGCATATTCTCGTGAAAATCTATCACCTCAGGCTTCGAGTTTTTCAGCCCGACCTGACTTCAGGCCACGTAAGCTTCTTAAGAGGCTGATGGTGTTTCGTAAGATGTTGGCTGGCTGCAAGAAAACTTTGCGGACAATGGTGATTAAAATTTCAAAGCCGCACTTCCTGAAGGAATTTAATAAAGTCAAAACGTTTGATTGGTTGGGGAATTTGTTAAATTTGCTGAATATGAAAAAAAGACGTGTAAATGATATGTAATCACCGTCTGAGAATGGGAAGATAGATATTTGAGGATAAAATCAACTGTTTGAAACGCGTTAATATTTATGGAAGCACAAGGACAGAGTGTGGCGTCACTCCTCGCTGGGGAGAAACGGTTTATAATTCCGTATTACCAGAGATCCTATGTTTGGGGAGAACCGCAATGGGAGCGATTCTTGGAGGATATGGAGTATGTGTCGAAAACAAATAGACCGTACTTCATAGGGTCTGTGATTCTAAAGCAGATCTCAACCTCCTCCTTTGAGGTGATTGGCAACCAACGTGTGGTGATTGACGGGCAGCAGCGCCTGACCACTTTGGCGGTCTTTTTCAAAGTGTTGAGCCTTCTTAAGAACAAGCCGGAGTTGTTTGGGCAGTACTTTATGAATCAATTGGACGAAGATGGGCTTCAGCGTGAGTGCAAAATACACCACAACCGTCTTGATAAGCCATTTTTCGACCGCATTGTCGATTTGGAGGCTGCCACTGATCTTTTGACAAATGATAACGGAACATATTATGACACGGATGGAAAAGAAGTGAAGCAGCCTAATCGGATACTTTTGATGTATCAGTACTTTCTGTCTTTTATTCGTGGAAAAATCGATCGTTTCTCATTCAAAATTCCTTCCTTGGTGCAGTTCGTGTCAATTGACATTACTCCAAGTGAAGATGAGCAGCAGATTTTCGACACCGTGAACTCCCTTGGTGTCGAACTGACAACTACTGAACTATTGAAGAATTATTTGTTCAACGAGGGCAATGAAGATGATTTCAACCAATGGTGGGTTCCGATGTTCGAAAAGAATGACAGCACAAAGAACTATTGGAATACGAAAGTCGTGTCCGGTGTTAAGAGACCGTTGCTGATAGACGTTTTCTTCAATGCTTTCTTTATGGTGATGATTCACGATGATCGGTTTGGGGTGACAGCGGAAGAAAAATTGAAATATATGCGTTCAGAAGAGTTGTTCTCATCGTATCGTGACTTTGTAAGGGTACATCTTGATGGGAAACGTTCCGAACTTGTCAGAGAAATTAATCTGGCAGCAAAACTATTCAAGGAGTTCTTTGATCCGAATATAAGGTACAAGGCTATTACAGGAGATAATAATTCTGATAGAATCAACGAAATGATATTCTCTATAGATAAAGCTGTCCTTATTCCTTATGTGCTGTACCTCCTTATGTATTCCGAGGCTGCTGAAAGAGAAAAAATATTCTCGGTTTTGGAATCGTACATAATGCGTAGGTCTGTATGCAAGTCGGATACCCGTGGGTATAGTCGGTTCTTCTCTGACTCGCTGCTTACAAATAAAATACTGACCTCCGACGCTCTCGAAGAATACATAGGACAAATGGAGAATAAACTTCTGTCTATGCCGTGCGATGAGGATCTAAAAAATGGGATACAGAATGAATATCGGGTTAACAGTCAGAATATCGGGGTCCTCTATATGCTTGAGACGAAAATCCGGTCTAGTATGTCAGCTACTGATGTGAAAGGGATTGCAAGCTATTCGCTTGAGCATCTTATGCCAAGGACGTGGAAATTGACTTGGGATTTATCGGGACTTTCCGATGAGACGATATCTAAAAGAGACGGTTCTTTATGGAAACTTGGTAATCTCGCCATTCTGCCATTGAAATTAAACTCGGCTATAAGCAACGGCAGATGGGAGACCAAAGTCGCTGGAAATAAAAAAGGCCGAGGGTTGAGAGAATGTGCGAACGGGCTTGTGACATTGTCAAAGTATTTGGAGTTGCCTGAATGGACGGAGGACACTATCGAATCACGGGCGCAGGATCTTTATGATTCAATGGTGAAAGTTTGGCCGGAATGCCATACAAAGCAGACTGTATAGGTGATTTATGCCGAGCAAAATGCTTATATTAGCGGAAAATTTTTGAAAGAGATGAAGATTGTGTTTCTGGATGCGGCGACGATGGGGACTTCGTCGTTGGAGCCGATTGAAAGACAGGGGGAGCTTACGGCGTGGCCTAATTCGACTCCGGAGGAGGCTGTGCGGAGGGTTGGCGATTGTGAGGTGCTGGTCGTTAACAAGATAAAGGTGAACGACCGGCTGCTGGATGCGGCTCCGAGACTCCGGCTTGTGTGTGAGGCCGGCACCGGAATCAACAATATAGATGTCGAGGCTTGTTCTGAAAGAGGAATAATAGTCAGAAATGTAGCTGGCTATTCTACGGACTCCGTTGTCCAGCAAACATTCACGCATATTCTTAACCTTCTGGGCAACGGAGCCTATTTTGACAATGTCGTTAAGTCCGGAACCTATTCCCGCAGCGGGCTGTTCACCGATTATTCAAGGCCGTTCATTGAGATGGCCGGAAAAACATTGGGAGTCATAGGCTTGGGGGCCATTGGCACCAAGGTGGCGAAGATTGGTACCGCCTTCGGGATGAATGTCATCTATTATTCTACCTCCGGCACGAACCATAGCGATGAATATCCCGCTGTCCCGCTTGAGCGCCTGATGCGGGAGTCGGATGTTATCTCTGTCCACGCTCCTTACAATGAGCGCACCGCCGGACTTGTCGGGGAGAAGGAACTGAGGATGATGAAGCCGAAGGCGATCATCATCAATATGGGACGTGGCGGCATCGTCGTGGAGGATGCCCTTGCCAAGGTCATAGACGAAGGTCTCATCGGCGGAGCCGGCCTTGATGTCTATTCCGTCGAGCCGATTCCGGCCGATCATCCACTTCTTCACACCAAGCATCCGGATCGCCTGAGCCTGACCCCGCACATCGCTTGGGCCAGCATCGAGGCCCGTGAGCGTCTCATCCAGTCCATCGCCGACAACATCGCGAAAGGTTTCTAACCTTTCGCGATGTTGTCGCTATCTATCCAACCCCCAGTCACTGCGTGACAGCCCCTGAGGGGCATTGGGGAGCGTTCTCCCCAAACCCCTTGCGTCGCTTCGCTCCGATTAGGTGCGCTTCGACAGGCTCAGCGTCTAATACGTGTATTCCTGAGCAAACACCGCACAATAGCCGCGATGCGGCAGTCATTCGTGGCACCATTTACCCGGACAGGGCGCGAAGCGCAGGTGCCGCGTGTGACTGCCGCATCGCGGCGTCCAAGCGATTATATTCTTACTTGATGTGCGCGATTGAATATACCGGAGCGATCTTCTCAAGGCGGTTGCGGCCGTAGAGCCCGTCAAGCTCGGCGAGGAATATGAACTCGGTGACCTTGACACCATATTCCTTGCCATCGACGGTGATCTTCAGGGCGTCAAGAGCCTTGGCGATGCCCTCCGCGGTGCCGCCGGTGGCCAGAACGTCATCGATGATGGCGATCTTGAATATTCCATCCTCAGCCTTGCCGGCCGCGATGTCGGATTTGCGGAAGTAGAGATTGTCGGGGCCATATTCCTTCATAATCTCGATGCTTTGCAGGTCGTCGCCGGAGTGAGGCAACTTGCCCTTCTTGCGGAACGGCACGACATTGGTCACTCCGCTGTCCGAGGTGAGGAGCGGCGCGCAGAACAGGAACGCGCGGGCCTCGGGGGCTGCAACGGTCGGTGCGGTCACGTGCCTGCCGATCTCGCCGATCAGCTTGGTGAAGACCTCCTTGTCCTGCATAAACGGCATTATGTCAACGAAATTGATTCCTTCCTTAGGGAAGTTTTGATAGAATTTCAGTGTCTCTTCAAACATGGCTGTTGATAACTTTGTGAATATTGTAGGGCAAAGGTATGGACTTTCTATGACATTTGTATTAATTTTGTCCTTTAATATTCAAAAAGGAACAAGTCAAATTCCTTAATATTTATGTCAAACAAATCAATCATCGCCGCCACAGTCGCAGCGCTTGCCTTTACTCTAGGAGCAAAGGCTCAGACCAACCTTCAGACTTTCTACGATTTCGGTAAGGATCGCGGTCACGTGACCACCACCCTCGAAGGTTTCTACGGGGACAAATGGGGTAACACCTTCTTCTTCGTGGATTATGACTACAACTCGAAGAACGAGAATGACAAGGTTTACGCTCCAAGCGGGACCTACTTCGAGATCGCGCGTTGCCTCAACTTCTGGCAGAACACAAAACTTGCTCCTTTCAGCTTCCACGTCGAGTACAACGGCGGCGCGTACAACGGCTACACCATCAACAACGCTTTCCTTTTCGGTGTTGACTGGTTCCTTCACAGCAAGGATTTCAAGAACACGTTGAATCTCAAGGCTCTTTACAAGACCATCAACTATAACGGCGCCAAGCACGCTGACGGCAGCAAGTTCAAGAGCGAGGTTCCGCTCCAGTTCACGGCTGTCTGGGGAATGCAGGATCTGTTCGGCGTGACCGGACTTCGCTTCAGCGGTTTCGCTGATTTCTGGTGGGAGGACCACTCTGTCTGCCCTTACGTAAATGACAAGAAGGCCGGATACCGTGACTGGACAAAGGCCGAGGACGCTCACTTCGTCTTCCTTTCCGAGCCGCAGCTCTGGTACAACATCGGCCAGCACTTCGGAGTTGACAATCTCAACATCGGCACGGAGATCGAGCTTTCTTACAATTTCGGAACCGGAAAGGGCTTCTTCGTACGCCCTTGCCTTGGTACCAAGTGGGTATTCTAATATTCAACGACACTTAACAATCCAAGACAATGGCAGAAACAAAAACACAGACCAACGAGCCTAAAGGCTGGTTGACCAAGCTGTTCGGGTTCGATCCGTCCACGATGAAGGTCTCCACAGAGATCGTCGCCGGTATCACCACATTCCTCGCGATGTCCTACATCCTCGCCGTCAACCCTTCAATCCTGGCTGACTGCGGAATGGACAAGAACGCCCTCTTCACCACCACGGCCGTGGCTTCCATCCTCGCCACCCTCGTGATGGCATTCTACGCCAAGCTTCCGTTCGCCCTCGCCCCTGGTATGGGACTGAACGCATTTTTCTGCTACACGGTCTGCCTCGGAATGGGCTACTCCTGGCAGTTCGCGCTGACCGCTGTCCTTATTGAAGGTATAATATTCATAATCCTGACTCTGACGAGTGTCCGCGAGGCGATCGTGAACGCCCTGCCGCTGTCGCTGAGAAAGGCGATCGGAGCCGGTATAGGCCTGTTCATCGCCCTCATCGGCCTGAAGAGCGGCGGAATCGTCGTTGACGACCCAGCCACCCTCGTGAACCTCGGCGACATCACCAGCGGCGCCGGCCTTCTCTCGGTCATCGGCCTCGTCATCACCGGAATCCTTGTCATTATGAATATCCCGGGAGCCCTCCTGATCGGCATCATCGTGACCGCCATCATCGGCATCCCTATGGGCATCACCCAGTTCCAGGGATTCGTTGACACTCCGCCGTCAATGGAGCCTATCTTCTGCCAGTTCACCACCGACGCTTCGCAGATCTTCAGCCTTGATATGCTTGTCGTTGTGTTCACATTCCTGTTCGTGGATATGTTCGACACGATTGGAACCCTCGTCGGTGTCACCACAAAAGCGAATATGACCGACAAGGACGGCAGACCTGTACGTATGAACCAGGCCTTTATGGCCGACGCCATCGGAACAGTCACAGGAGCCTGCCTCGGAACCAGCACCGTCACCACTTACGTTGAAAGCGCCTCCGGCGTGGCCCAGGGTGGCCGTTCAGGTCTCACCGCCTTCGCCGTTGCCGCCTGCTTCGTACTGGCCCTGTTCTTCGCTCCGGTCTTCACCGCCATCCCTGGCTCGGCTGTCTGCCCTGTACTCGTCTTCGTGGGACTCTTTATGCTCAGCCCTATCAAGGACATTCCGCTCGATGACTTCTCCGAGTCCATCCCTGCTTTCCTCACATTGATCCTTATGCCGATGACATATTCCATCTCCAACGGTATCCTCCTTGGTCTTGTGTCTTACGTCATCCTCAATGTCTGCACCGGAAAGGCCAAGAAAGTCGGCTGGTTTATGTACGTGCTGTCAATTTTAGTAATTCTAAAATATATCTTCCTTTAATGGGCTGATTGATGGCTAATTAACAATAAAGTTGCGTAATTGTTAATAATTTAGGCGATATTTTTTGCCCATAAAGCCGAAATATCTGCTATCTTTGTAAAAGTCGGTTCGACTCCCGTAAAAAGGGTCGGACCGACTTTATGGCCGACAAAACTACTTCTCAATACTTATAGAAATAAAAATAACTGAATATGGATGTGACAGTACGCAAGACCAACGGCTCCTATGAGGAGTACGACAAGGTCAAACTGATGAACGGCATACGCGAAGCCTACAAGACGGCGGGCGAGGAATGCCCTGAGGCCGTTGTGGTCTCTATCGCGGAGAACCTCTACATTTACGACAAGATCACCAGCCGTGAGATCAGGCGTCAGGTCGAGGAAAGTCTGATGTCCATCAACAAGAAGGTGGCGGTGGCCTACATCGAGAAGTTCGACGCCGGCCTTGACCTCCGCAAGAAACGCGACTTCATCAGGGACTACATCGCCGCATCCAACGCAGCCACCGGCTCCAAGTTCGACGCCAACGCCAATGTCACCCGCAAGAACATCGTGACCCTCGGCCAGGAACTCTACAAGGAGAACAACATCAAGCAGAACCGCTACATTATGAAGGACAAGATCAAAGCCCTTTACGGCCGTTCGCTTGCCAGCCAGTACATCAAGGATCTGGAGAGTCACGTCCTCTACAAGCACGACGAGAGCGGCACTCCGGGCTATCCTTACTGCGTGGCCATCACGATGTATCCGTTCCTTGTGGACGGTCTGATCAAATTGGGAGGAGTCTCCGTGGCCCCTACCGACCTCAAGTCATTCTGCGGCGAGTTCATCAACCTGGTATATTCAATCTCATCACAGTTTATGGGCGCGGTGGCGACGCCTGAGTTCCTGATGTACCTTGACTACTTCATCCGCAAGGACTACGGCGATGACTATCTCGATCATCTTGAGGATGTTGTGGAGATGAACGCCAAGAAGAGGACGCTCGTCAAGGTCATCGACAACTACTTCCAGCAGGTGGTGCATTCCATGAATATGCCAGCCGGCAACCGTGGCTACCAGACGGTGTTCTGGAACATCAGCTACTTTGACGAGAGCTATTTCCGTGGCGTGTTCGGCGACTTCCGCTTCCCTGACGGCACCGAGCCTAAGTGGGAGACCCTTTCCTGGCTCCAGAAGCACTTTATGAACTGGTTCAACGAGGAGAGGAACCGCTACATCCTGACCTTCCCGGTCGAGACAATGGCGCTGCTGACCGACGGCAAGGACGATTTCATCGACAAGGAATATGCCGACTTCACGGCCGAGATGTGGTCCAAGGGACACAGTTTCTTCTGCTACCTGTCTGACAGTCCGGACAGTCTCGCGAGCTGCTGCCGCCTTCGCAACTCGATCACCGAGCTGGACAAGGTCGATGAGTCACACAACCACACGACACATCAATATTCAATGGGAACGGCTTCTGTGTCAACCGGTTCAAAGTCTGTGATGACCATCAACCTGAACAGGCTGATCCAGCTCGCTACCAGACGCTACTTCCTTGAGAAGAAAGGCGTTGTCATCGACGGCTCAAAGGCTCTTGTCAGGGCCGACTACGACAAGAACCAGCTTTATGAATATATCCGCGAGGCCGTGACAGAGGAGACCGAGAGGGTGCACAAGTACCAGAAGGCCTTCAACGAGATCATCAAGGACTTCCTCGCCGCGCATATGCTGGATGTCTATCAGGCGGGCTTCATCGATATGAAGAGGCAGTACCTCACCATCGGTGTGAACGGTCTTACCGACGCGGCGGAGTTCCTGGGGCTTACCATCAGCCCTAATCCGGAGTACAACGAGTTCGTGGACGTCATCCTGGAGACCATCAACCGCTCCAACAAGAAGGACAAGACCTCAGACACGATGTTCAACACCGAGTTCGTTCCGGGTGAGAACCTTTCCGGCAAGAACTACAAGTGGGACCAGAAGGACGGTTTCTATGTCTCTCCTAAGCATAATATGTACAGCTCGTACTTCTACAATCCGGAGGACGATTCCCTCTCTATGATCGACAAGTTCAAGCTGCACGGCAATGAATATGTCAAGCATCTCGACGGCGGCTCGGCCCTGCATATGAATGTGGCGGAGCACCTGTCCAAGGACCAGTACCGCCAGCTGCTCAAGACCGCCGCTCACTACGGCACCAACTACTTCACATTCAATTGTCGCAACACCGTCTGCAACGATTGCGGGTACATCAGCAAGGACACCCTTGAGGTCTGCCCTAAGTGCGGAAGCCACAATCTGGACTACCTGACCCGCGTCATCGGTTACCTCAAGCGTGTGTCATCGTTCAGTGAGATGCGTCAGGTCGAGGCCGCCCATCGTTTCTACAATCACGACGGCGTCGCAGCCCAGGGAGAGGCTTCAAAAGGATGATAAAATATGTCCCGGAGATGACCTCGGTGGTCATCGAGGAGATTCCCGATAGAGTTACCTTGGCGGTTGACATAAGCAACTGCCAAGGTAATTGCATTGGATGCCATTCTCCTTTTCTGAAGACTGATGTCGGCGTGGAATTGACCGAGAAAGTCATTGATTCTCTGATTGCTGACAATTTCGGTGTGGATTGCTTTCTGTTCCTTGGCGAAGGGAAGGATCCAGAATCGCTGCTGAGGCTGGCCGCCCACGTCCGCTCCAGGGGGCTCGCCGCCGCCTTGTACTCTGGACGGAACGCGGTGGAAGACAGAATATTCGAGAATTTTGATTATGTGAAGGTGGGACCGTACATCGAATCCTTCGGTCCGTTGAACTCCAAGACCACTAACCAGCGCTTGTATAAAGTCGCTCACGAAGCGGATTCATATTCATTGATAGACATCACCTCCCGCTTCTGGCATCGAGGTATCGATAAGAATGTGAAATAATATTCCGTTTTTGGCGATAAAATATTTGTAGATATTCGCTTGCATTCCCGAGAATAATTCTTATCTTTCAGGTCTTGTTTCATTTTGTTGAAAAGATTAAAGGTTGGTTTAGTATGTATAAAAATTCATTAGGTGTGTTCCTGCGTTCCGCAGGTATGGCTCTCGTTCTTGGAGTTGTGTCCGCTATGGCTTCCTCCTGCGGCGGAAACAAGGAGAATAATGAGCCGGAACCGGTGAAAGAAAGTGTCGAGTTCACACAGACCACGGTCTCGATTCCGATAGACGGGAATGGTTCCGTCTCTTTGAAAGTCACTCCGATGGAAAAGTTGGCAGATGTTGAGGTCAATGTGGCTGACGAAGGTGTGATTGATTTGGATAAGGCTTCTGATTCAGAAGGTTATGTCTTTACAATGAAAGCCAAGAGCCTCGGCTCGACCACGATCGTGGCCGTCCTTGGATCCAGCGTCGCAAAGTGCGCTGTTACCGTTGACCCTATCGCCGTTACCGGAATATCTTTGAACAAGACCTCTCTGCAACTCTTTGTAGGGAACTCAGAGACCTTGAGCGCCACGATAACCCCTGACAATGCCACAAGCCCGAGTGTCTCTTGGGATTCCAGCGACAAGGAGGTCGCTACCGTGGATAACGGAGTCGTTACCGCCGTCTCTGCCGGAAAGGCCACAATCACAGCGGCTTCGTCTTCTTTTACAGCTGAATGCGTTGTCGAAGTGAAAACTATCGAGGCTGAGTCGCTGACGTTGGATGTGGCTTCCAGACTGCTTACTGTGGATGAGTCTATCATAGTGAACGCCACGATACTTCCGGAAGGAACCACTTACAAGAATGTCGAATGGACAGTGGATAATCCAGATGTTGTCAAGGTCGAGCCGTTTGACGCTGTGGAGTCGGATAATCTTGTCTCGGCGAAGGTTATCGCTCTTGGCGCGGGTAACGCAAAGTTGACCGCTGTGATCAAGGATATCAAGGCAACGTGCTCATTTTCGGTGAAATCCAAGGAGATTCCGGCTACGGATCCGAAAATCGGAGACTACTACTATTCCGATGGAACTTGGAGCGATGGCGGGTTGCTTTCCATAAATAGTGATGGTACCAAGGCGGTCTGGGCTGCTGACAAGCCGGCTCCTGTCGAGGGTAAAACCGTTATCGGAATCGTGTTCCAGACGGATAAGAGCCGCTTCTCAGAGCTTGAGCAAAAGCAGGGATTCACGCACGGGTTGGTGTTCTGCACAAAGGGAGCCCACGCTCCTGGCGCCCAGTTGACCAAGTACGCTATGAATGAGGGAATTGACTGCATCGGTAACCATAAGCGTGGAGATTCTTGGTACAAGGATATTTATGGACAGTTATGGACAGCTACAGTCAGGAACACCTATCCGGGTGAACAGTTGGAACAATATCCGGCCTTTGACTGGACAACCACCGATTTCGTCCCGTCCGCTCCGGCCAAAACCTCGGGGTGGTTTGTCCCAAGCATAGGACAACTTTGGGATTGTATGGCCAATCTGGGTGGTGTTGAAGTAGCGCAGTATCTGAGCGGACTCCGTGACTATGGTTATGATGTCACGTACTTTGGAAATGTGAAGCTTTCCTACAAGCCGATGGATGCCATCAACGCTCATTTCGCCAAGATTCCGGCCGCTCAAAAAGAAGAGCTTGCATATTCGATGACAAGAAATGGTCAAGGAGTATGCCAGATAATGTCTTCCACCATTTATGACAACACTGATGGTGTATGCTGCATTTTCTGGCTTGGCGAGAATCAGGAATTCGAGCCGTACTGCGAATGGATGAACCAAGATTTCATCTGCCATCCTGTGCTCGCTTTCTAGTTAGACGCTAATTTAGTATAATTCAGTATAGTTATGAAAAAGGTATTTTTGACATTGCTCGCCGCGGCGTCGCTCTGCGCCTGCAATGGTGACCTCAAGGACAGGGTGGACACTCTGGAGACCAAGGTCGCCAACCTTGAATCCAAGGTGAATGAGAACGTAAGTTCGATCGCGAAACTTGCCGATGCCGCCGCCAATGCGGTGACAATCGTGTCAGTGACTCCGAACGAGGATAAGACAAGCTACACAGTCAAATTCAGCGATGGGCAGACGGCTGTCCTGACAAACGGAAAGGACGCCGAGGCTCCGGTGATCGGAATGAAGGAGTTCGAGGGAGAACTTTATTGGACTGTCAATGGTGAGTTTATGACCAACAATGGAGCCAAGGTTCCTGTCTCAGGCAAGACTCCTCAGTTCAAGATTCAGGATGGCAAATGGTATGTCTCTTATGATGGAAAGACTTGGGATGAGGTTCCAGTGTCAGGCACTGTCGAGCCTAAGCTTGAAATGACAGAGACTGAGACCGAGTATGTATTCACGCTCGGCGAGACTGTCATCAAGATCGTCAAGGAGAAGGCTTTTGCGATCAAGGTCAAGGCTGACTCAAGGATGGTTGTATCAGGACAGATTGTCACCATCGGTTATACTCTCTTCGGCGCTGATGCGACCACCCACGTTGTCGCTGAGTCCAAGGGGCTTGAGGCCGAGGTTGACGAGGCCAACTCAACGGTCAAGATCACCGTTCCGAAGGAAATCTCAGCCGATGCCTATGTTATTCTCAAGGCTGTGCGCAACAGTGACGGTAAGTATTCCGCACAGTACATCTCCTTTACCCAAGGGGAAACTTATGGCACTTTCGGCGGTGTCATAGTAAAGGATGGCAATGAATATCTTAACTGGTAAAACGAACTGAAATGAAAAAGTCATTATACATAGCGGCCGCTCTTGTGGCAATGGCGGGCTGCTCAAAGTCTGAAATCGCTCCGGAAACCGCCGGAACACACGACATCAAAGTCTCGGTAGCTGTCAGCACAGGTGCGGACACAAAGGCTGTGTTCGATGGTGACAGCCACATCAAATTCGAGAAAGGGGATTATTTCTATGCCGCTGTGGCCAAGAAGGATGCCCCTACAAAAGGTATCAAGGTGGCAAAGAGTAAGGGAGGCCTTGCGGGAGTGTATTACTCTATATTCAAAATCAAGGATTTCGAGGCCACCGCTCCTGTCTTCGATGGCGAGCTTTGGAGCATAGTGGACGCTGATTTTGCCAATGAATATAATTTCTACGGCATATTCCCTGCCGCTGCCGTAAATACGGCTTACTCTGAGGAAGACCTCACGTCCTGGATTGTCAAGATTCCTGAGGAGCAGACCGCCACTCAGACTTCCTGGTACAACCGTGCGGACATTATGCTCGTGAAGCCTACCACGATCTCGACTTCAAACAAAACTCACAATGATGAATATGGTGAGTATTCCACCGTCAACAGTGAGAAACTTGAGTTCGCTCACTTGTTCGGTTTTGGAAAAATATCATTCGCTGGAGTTCCGGACGCCTATAAGTCTCAGGTTGTGAAAAGCGTAAGAATTGAGGCTGTCGGTGAGAACAAGGCTCTTGCCGGACGTTTCAGCGTTGACATCACCAAGGACGTTTACGATGCTGATGTAAAGTCAACATCTCCTGTCTCATACATCAACCTCCCTGGCGATGGAACGACCACGGTGTCCGACTATGTGGCTTGGTTCGTAGCCAATACTGGTGAATTTGATGTCAAGATCACAGTTTTCACCAACAAGGCTGATCTTGTGTTCGATCGTAAGGGACTTGTCATCGCACGCAGCGCGATCACTTCTCCTACAGTCAACTACAAGAGCTCTGATGTCGTGACATCACACGATGTGGCTCTTGCTGAAGGTGAGACCTGGACAAACACGCCGGCATATTCCAAGATCATCAATAGCTCTTACAAGGAAAGGGCTTGGGGCGATGGAGACAAGAAGATGAATTTCTCCATCTCGTATCCAGGGTCAAACAATGGCAATTACGGAACGTCCTTATATGCTACGGAAGGCTATACCCAGGGACTTGCCAGCTCGACTATCATAGGTGGAAAGGTCGTTCTTTCTTCCGCGGCTGATTTCAGTGGAGTCAAGATGGTCAAAGCTAATCTTGGTATCTACACAGAGGGTGTTACGGCAGACTTCACTATGAGCCTTGTCAAAGATGGCAAGCAGTATGATCTTGGCAAGGTCAACATCACCGGAAATGGAAATAATCCTGACGGAAAAGAGTACTATTTCTCTGGTAATTCAGAATGCGAGTCTGGACAGCTTGTTCTCACGGTGGATAATCTTTCCAACCAAAGCTGCCGTCCTTACATCGGTGCGCTCAGCATCAATCCGGCTCCAGGAATCGTACTTGACAGCAAGACGATCAAGGTGGCGAAGACGGCCCATTCCGAGAGCGTTGATTGTGGTGTCTATGCGGCTACCGGTGATCCTACCGTGACTGTCGCTGATGATGCTAAGTCCTGGCTTTCCGCTTCCTGGGCTTCCAACAAGCTCACTGTGACCGTGACAGAGAACACCGGCAAGAAGAGAGCCGGAACGATCACCATCAAGGCCAAGGGCTTGTCCGAAACCACAGAGACTGTTACTGTCGAGCAGGCCAGTGCCACCGCTGTTACGTATAAACTTTCTGTGACCGCTGCTGATATGTACAAGGTTCTAAAGGCAGAGGCTGACAAGCTTAAAAATGAGGGAAAGGAGGTTGATCCGTTGTCCGGCTATCCTGTCACAGCAAAGTTCACGGCCAAGGGCGTGAATGATGCGACGAGGACCACGGAGGTGGAGATCTATGGCGACAAACTCTACATCGGCTCTGCCACCGAGACCTCTTTCAAGTCCAAGGGAAGCATCAAATGCACATCGGCTGTCGGTGCGATCTCCAAGATTGTTGTCGTTGCGGACAAGAAGATGAAGGCGGGCGCTTACGATGATCTTATCTTGAAGTTGTCCTCTGACGGAAGTTCGTGGTCAAAGGTCAACAGCAATGCTTTGTCTTACACTGGTGACGGTCCTTACACCAGTACGGCGGTGATAGGGGACGATTCTGTCAATTGGTTTGATATCGCTGTTACCAATTGGGGTAGTTCGACTCCGGTCTACAGTTTTGAAGTAACATTTACAACCGACTGATGAGTAGATTAAATAATCTGTTCAAGATGATTGTGGCTATGGTTCTTACCATAGTCACAATTTCTTGTGAAAAGGATAATGGCGGGTCAGGGATTGACTCCACCATCAATATTTCCGGAAAGAAGTTGTTGACGGTCTCGTCGGAGGCTTCCGGATTCGAGGTGAAATATTCAGTGACAGGAAGCGGGGCCGGTCAGGCCGTGACCGCAGTCTCCGATCAGGATTGGGCTGTCGTGGACGGCAGCGTGCCGGGAATGGTTTCGGTTTCAGTCGGCGACAATCTTTCCGCTGATGACAGAACTGCTGTGATCACCCTGAGTCTGAAGGGGGCCGAGGACGCTTTTGTGACCGTTCTCCAGTCTTCCGATCCGGATTACAGGATCGACACCAAACAGAGTTTCGCTCTGGCCGTCACGGATGTCGAGTCTTCCAGCGCTTTCGTCACCGTCGCTCCTACAAATTCCGATTCGTACTACTGCTACGGTGTCGTCACCGCTGAGCAATATTCGAAGTTCAACGGCAACGGAAAGGCTTTCGTCGCTGACTATGCCAAGCAGTTGATTGACTATGCCCGTAAGGTTGCCGAGGCCAACGGACAGGAATTCTCACTTAAGAATTATCTTACTAAAGGTTATAAATCACATACTTACGATGGCTTTACGCCTCTGTCGGACTACTATCTGTTCGCGTTTGATATGACTTTGGGCGGAGAGTACAGCGGCAACGTGGCGGTGAAGAAGTTCACGACCAAGAAATATCCTGATTCGGCTCCTGATTTTACAATAACCGTTGATGCCTCGGACAACGCCCGCGTGACGGTTGTTCCTTCTGATAATGTCGCTTCGTATATCCTTACCGTGGATCCGTTGGCGACATGGGAACAGAGTCCTACTCCGAAGGCCAATGCCGAGGAATTCCTCAAATATGTAGAGGAAAATGGCTACAGCATCAGAAGTTTCATGCATGAAGGGAGATATTCCATTCCCTATTACACTCCTGGAGCACAGATAAATAACCTTACTACCGGAGATTATGTGGCGTACGCCTTCGGGTACAACGGCTCGAAGATCACCACTGGAGTCTCTTACGTTAAGTTCCATTTTGACGAACCAGAAAAATAAACTTAAATGAAGATTTCATCATTGGTCAGGCTGACCGTGCTGGCTTGTGCGGCCTCCATAGGATTCGTGGCCTGTGGCGGCAACGCCGAAGACAACGAGGAACCTACCTCGACTTTTGACGTGAATGTCAAGCTTATCAGCATCGGATCCGAGGGCGGCAAAGTCACCGTCGATTACAGCATCAAAGGCTCCAAGGAAGGCAACACAGCCGAGGTCACTACAAGCGAGGACTGGATCCATCTCGGCAAGACCTACAGCACGACGTTCAGTTTCAATGTTGACAAGAACGAAACCGGAGAGGACAGGACCGGAGAGATCAAGATGACCTGCAAGGGTGTCCAGCCGCTGACTCTTGTCGTGAGCCAGGGCAAGGAAGGCTCATCCTCACAGGCTTACAACAAGTTCAAGATTGAGGTCAGCGAGATCACGACTTCTTCCGCAAGGGTGGTCATCACTCCGGTTAACGCCGCTGAGACCTACCTCTACTCGATCGTCAGCAAATCTGACTACGAGAAGTTCGCCAATGTTGAGGCTTACATCAAGAAGCGGATCGAGCAGATAAAGGAAATGTGTGCCATCTATGGGATGAACCCGAACTCTTTCCTGACCAAAGGCACGTTCGACACGGCCAAACTGGAGACTGCCCGGAAGACCACGATAATGGACAACACGGCATATTATGCCGCTGCCTTTGACCTCAGCTTCGATGACAAGGGCAACGCCAGCTACAGCGGGAAGATCGATCTTTGCGAGTTCCGCTCCCAAAAGGCCACGCAATCCAATATGACTCTGTCTCTGAGCGTCTCCGGCACGCATCTCAACGTCACGTCCTCATCGTCAGGTGACACCTGGATCTGTGATGTGGTGTCCAAGGATGCGTGGGACGAATTCTCAGTGCCGGAGGATGCCGCGCACACCTACATCTCCACGATGACCCAGTACGGCGCGTTGACCCTGTACAAAGGAAGCCAAAGCATTGATGTCTCCGGCAGCCTGACAGAGAAGGGCAAGGAATATGTCGCGTTCGCCGTGGGCTACAGGCAGTCCGACACGGACGGTGGTCTGACAACAGAAGTCAAGTACATAACTTTCAAGTATTAGTTTATGAATATATTCAAAAGGAAGGCGCTTCCTTTCACCGCCATCTGCGCGGCTCTCGCCGTGTCAGCGGCTTGTGAGAAGCAGGAATCGCCGGAACAGAATGGTGGTGAGAAGTCCGGGCCGATTATAATCAATGAGTCTCCGGCCGCCATCAAAGGTGAGCTGATCATAAAGATCAAGGGCTCGGATGTGGGGACAAGGTCCGCCGGTTCGTCTGACGATGCGCTGGACGGCACCCGTGAGGTCTCCGAAGTGCTGGCACAGAACGGAAAGTTCCGTCTGGAAAGGCTCTTCCCTGAGTGCGGGCGTTTCGAGGAACGAACCCGTGCGGAAGGCCTGGACACTTGGTACATGGCCAGTTTCGACAAGACTTTGGAAACTTCGGATGTGGTCGCCCAGCTGAAGAAATGCGGCTCGGTGGAAAGCATTGAATATTCTTTGCCGGTCGTGATGTCAAGCGCTGAGGGAGAGGGCTCACAGTCAGTCGCTCCGATGGCGTTGTCGGCCAGCCGCAAGGAAGTGTTCCCGTTCAACGAGAACAAGATGGTCCAGCAGATGCAGTGGCACTACAACAACACCGGCTCGATCTTCGGAAAGACCGGTCTGGTCGGCGCTGACGCTGACGTGTGGGCGGCCTGGAAACTCTGCGCCGGCAATCCTGATGTCATCGTGGCCGTGATCGACCAAGGCGTGAAGTACGACCACGAGGACCTTGCCGACAATATGTGGATCAACAAGGGTGAGATTCCCGGCAACGGAATCGATGACGACGGCAACGGCTACATCGATGACATCTATGGATTCAATTTCGTGGACAACAAAGGCACGATCATAACATCCTCGAACCTGTCACACGGCACACACGTCGCCGGAACCATCGCCGCCGTCAACAACAACGGCGTCGGCGTGAACGGAATCGCCGGTGGGTCAGGCAATAAGGATGGTGTCAGAATAATGACCCTCCAGACTTTGGGCGCAAGCGAGAACGGTTCCTCAGGCTCCGGGCTCGGCGGAATCGTCAGGGCTATGAAATACGCCGCCGACAACGGGGCTGTCATCTGCCAGAACAGCTGGGGTTACAACCAGAAGCTCAGCTGGAACACTTGGACACGCAGCTCGTTCTCGGCTCTGAGACGCGCCATCGACTACTTCGTCAAGTATGCCGGCGTGGACGAGAACGGCGAGCAGACCGGCCCGATGAAGGGCGGAATCGTGATCTTCGCCGCTGGCAACGAGGCCGTCAACTATCAGGCGTTCCCGGCAGCCGACAAGAGCGTGGTGAGCGTGGCTTCATATTCCTACACCGGCGACGCCGCCTACTACACGAACTATGGCACGTGGGTGGACATCTCCGCTCCGGGCGGCGACACCTATGTTGACAGCAACTATGGCGGAGTCTATAGCACCAGCGTCAATGAGGACGGAACCTCCGGCTATGAATATATGCAGGGCACATCTATGGCCTGCCCTCATGTCAGCGGAGCCTGCGCCTTGGCCGTCTCCTACTATTACGGCAAGGACAAGCGTATGGGGCTTACCCCGGATATGCTCCGCTCGGCGCTTCTTAGCTCCGCGCGTCCGATCAACGCCAATCTCAGCGCTCCGTATGTCGGGAATATGGGCGTGGGAATGCTCGACACCTACCGTCTGCTTCAGTATATGGGCTATCTGGGAGAGATCCCGGCACAGACCCTCTCAGCCGGTCAGACAAAAACACTTGAGATGTCGGAATATTTCCCGTCGGTACAGGTGCTGTCATATTCAGTCTCGGATCCTGCTGTCGTGAAGGCTTCTCTGTCGAAGGGAGTCCTCACGCTTGAGGGAGTGTCTTCCGGAACGGCGGAAGTCACTGTCTCTGACGGTAATTCAATGTTCAAGACAATAAAGGTAACAGTCAACTGATGAACAGATCAATCATAACGAAATTGTCTTTCGCCCTTCTTCTGGCGGCTGTCGCCTGCACAAAGGAGGAGACCCCGGAGCGGACTTCGCTGCCGGAGCCGAAGGTTCGTGTCTCTGATGTCACCAGCACGTCTTTCAGCGTGTCTTGGGATGTCGTCACTGACGCTGGAGCCTACACTTACATATTCAATGACAATGACACTGTGACGACAAGGGAGCGTTCGGTCTCGTTCGCTGACCTTGAGCCGTCGGTGGAATATTCATTCTCCGTCAGGACTGACGCCGGGACTAACGGCGACTATCTGGATTCGAGGTTCGTCACCATCCACGTCATCACGGAGGGGGAGAGTGTCCTTGAGGCGCCGGAGCCTGTTCTGGTGGCCGCCTACAAGTCAAGGACCATCATAAACTGGAAACCGGTCGCTGGAGCTTCCGCTTATGAATATTCAGTGGCGGGGATGACCGGCAAGGTCGAGGCCTGCTCTGTGGAGCTTAGCGGATTCGACGGATCCACTGATTACGTGTTCCATTTGAAGGCCCTGTCAGGGGAAAAGTATGTGAACGACTCCCCGGAGGCGGAGCTTAGGTTCACGACACGCCCTGAGTCCGAGGATATTCCTCAGATCATTATGTCGCTTTTGGAGTGCGGCTCTGACTATGCCAACTTCAATGTCTATGCTGTTCCGGATTTCCGTTATGTGTATTTCGGTGTACCGGCAAGCTATTTCATCGACCATTCCGACACCGAGATCAGGGACACTTATCTGAAATATATGCTGGACGCCATCAATGACAGCAATATGACTGTCGAGGGTGGGATGTCTTATTATTCCAAGACGGGTTCGTCCAACTACACCGAGTACCCGCTCTATCCGGAGCTGTCGTACTACATCGTGGCGTTCGGAGTCAGCCTTGACGGAAAGGCCACGACTCCTTTGTACAAGCTTTCCGCCAGGACCAAGGCGCACGACACGATGACCGAACCATCCCTCGGTGGGGCTGACTGGTTCAGTCAGACGATGTTCCATTCCGTGTTCGGCCAGTACAATTCCACCAATTGCGTCTGGACCAACTGGACTGGAAATGGCGTGGCCAAGATGAACTATGTCCTCACTTCGACATATTCATTCAATGTTTATTTCGGAGGGTCGTTCGATCTTTTCAGGCGCTACACCGCGCTTAAGGGAAGCACTGTAACAGAGGCGGAATATATTGAGAAAGTCAATGAGGAGTCAGGGCTTACCACCCGATTCGCTCCGTTGTCAGCCGCTAACTCCTACACATTGGGCACGTTGGCGATCAATGAGGCGGGGGATTCTACCTTCGTTGTGAACACCCTCAGCACGATGGCTACGGCCACGTACTATGACTGGGCCTTCGTCTCGCTTGGTACAAGCTCTTCCTACCCGGCATCCACTTCCTTGACCTCGGCGGTATCGATCGCTTTCGACGCGACAGAATCCTTGAATATCCAGGTTTCCGCCGGACGCTATCTTATGTGCCGCAGCTCTGAGTTGGGAGGCGTGACATTGACCGAGGCCGCGAAACTGGTGAAGGAAAAAGGGACGGATTTCTCATCGACACAGATCAAGGTTCTGAATATGACCGGAAAGATTTCGATGTCGTTCGGAACCGACACTCCTCTGGAGCCGGGCACAAAGTACACGTTGCTTGTGTCCTTGACCTCCACGAGCGGGGACGAGGTCCTTCGTTACGCCACCGCTTCCACCGCTGAAGGGACGAAGACAAGATCGGCGTACAACAGCGAGCCTAAGGGACGCATCGAGGTCAATGCTCCTGTGATCCTTGACACTTACGAAATAAGCAGATAGATATGAAACTGAACAAGATATTGCGAATGATCGTCCTGATTCCGCTGCTGTGCGCCACTGCTGTGGTGTCGGCTCAGGACAAGGCGGTCACTGTCAGCGGAAAGGTCGTTGACAAGACAGGCGAGCCTGTCATCAGCGCGGGAGTGTTCATCAAGGGAACCACTGTCGGAACCGTGACGGATTTCGATGGAAAGTACACCTTGGCCAATGTGCCGGCCGACGCTGTCCTTACCGCCTCGAACCTTGGCTACACGACCGCGGAGCAGGCCGTGAACGGAAAGACCGTTGTGGATTTCGTCCTGCAGGACGAGTCCGTGATCCTGGACGATGTGATCGTCGTGGCCTACGGTACGGCGAAGAAGGAATCCTTCACGGGTTCCGCCAGCGTGGTGAAGGGCGATGAGCTCAGCAAGAGGCCGGTCGGTAACCTCACGAAATCTTTCGAGGGAGCCGTGGCCGGAGTCCAGGTGACTTCCGGAGGCGGCCAGCCTGGCGAGGGAGCGTCTATTATGGTGCGTGGAGCCGGATCGGTGAACGCTTCGTCCAGCCCTCTGTATGTTGTGGACGGTGTGCCTTACGACGGAGCCATCAGCGCCATCAACCCTGCGGACATCGAGACGATGACAGTGCTGAAGGACGCTTCGGCAGGTGCCCTTTACGGAGCCCGTGGTGCGAACGGTGTCATCGTGATCACCACCAAGAAGGGAAGCAAGGACAGGGTGAACGTAAGCTACAAGGGTAACTTCGGTGTGGCCTCCAGGGCTTTGAAACGCTATGACCTTGTCGGGATGAGCGACTATGTCGAACTGACCTACGAGGCCCTGCGCAACTCCGCCCAGTACGGCACCGGAATGGATTTCGAGGCCGCGAGCGTCTATGCCGCCAACAACCTTGGTCAGACGATCGGTGGACTGAAGAATCCTGAATATTACAACCCTTACAAGAACTACTCTTGGTCAGATCTGATCAACAAGGAGTCCTGGAAGATCCAGGAGGACGCTGTGGCGGCCTGGAACGAGAACTGGATGGACGAGATCAGCAACGACAAGGCTTTCCGTACCGAGCACGTGCTTTCGGTCAGCGGCGGAACCGAGAAGACAACCTATTTATATTCCTTGGGTTACTACAAGGAGAACGGTACTCTTCAGAACACTGACTTCGACCGTTTCACCGGAAGGATCAGCGGGGACGTGCAGGCCACGGACTGGTTCAAGATGGGAATGAGTGCCAACCTCGCGCACGCCGTGTCCGATTTCCAGGACGCTACCGGAAGCGCGACCTCGAACGTCTGGTACACAGCCCAGTTTATGGCTCCTGTGTATCCTGTTTACCTGAAGGATATGGACGGAAACGATGTGCTTGACGCGGCCGGGAACAGGCAGTATGAATATGGTTCCGAGGAAGACAACGGCTACGCCAACCGTGTCACCGCACAGGGATTCAACTCCAAGGCCGAGCTGTACAACAATAAGGCTTACTACAAGCGCAACTCCGTGTCCGCCAGAACGTTCGTGAAATTCGGGACGGTCAATAAGGATGCTTTGCTTTATGGTCTCAATCTCGACATCAATCTCGGTGTGGACTTCACTGACTACGGCCGTACGACGACCAACGACAAGTATCACGGCAACGCCGCATCCCAGGGAGGAACCGTCAGCAAGTACAACACGAGGACGACGAGCTACACGCTCAACGAACTGCTGACCTATCGTAGGAAGTTCGGGGAGCATTCCGTTGACCTTCTCGCTGGCCACGAGTACTATCGCTACAACTATAACTATCAGTTGGGTTCCAAGAGCGGCATTGTGGACGGCATCGACGAGCTTGGCTCGGCCGTGACCACGCTCACCAACACGTCATATTCAAATGACTATGCCATCGAGTCGGTGCTCGCGCGTCTGAACTACGGTTTCCGTGACCGCTACTATTTCGACGCGTCCTGGCGTACCGACGGTTCATCCCGCTTCCATAAGTCCAACCAGTGGGGTAATTTCTGGTCGGTCGGCGCCTCGTGGAGAATCTCCGAGGAGGATTTTATGAAATCCACTTCCGACTGGCTCAACAACCTCACCCTCAAGGCTTCCTACGGAGTGCAGGGTAACGACAACCTCGGTTCCTACTACGTTTGGCAGGGCCGTTTCAGCTACGGATGGTCCAACGGAACCCGTCCGGGTTCGACCGCATCCTCCATCGAGAACAAACTTGTCACCTGGGAGAAGAACGGCAACCTGAACACCGGTATCGAGGCCAGTATGTTCGGCGGCAGGCTCACAAGCACCATTGAATATTATTCCCGCAAGACCCGGGATATGCTTCTTAACAACCCTCTCGCCATCTCCTCCGGATTCTCCGGCTACGACGACAATGTCGGCTCGATGGTGAACAGGGGATTGGAAACTTCGTTCAGAGGAGTGATATTCGATCGCTCCAACTTCCATTGGGACGCATCTCTGATGCTTTCGATGAACAGGAACAAGGTGACTGAGCTCACTTCCTCGCAGGATGTCATCAACTATGGCAGCGTCGTGATCGAGAAAGGCAAGCCGATCTACACATTCTATATGTCCAAGTCAGCCGGAGTCTCTCCTTCGACAGGCCGTCAGCTCTACTATGCCTACTACCGCTACGCCGTGGACAAGACTGGCTCCATCGTGACCGAGAAGTGTGATGAATATGTCACCGACAATGTCGGTCTGGCTTCCTTGAGCAAGTACTACTACGGCAGCCGCCAGGCCTTGTTCTCAGGAAGTCTCTCATCCAACTTCACGTTCTTCAAGAACTTCGACTTCTCGTTCCTGACCACATTCTCGGTCGGCGGAAAGATCTACGATAGTCTGTACGGTGGCGCGATGAATGTCACCTATGCCGGAAACAACTGGCACAAGAACGTGCTCAGACGCTGGCAACGGCCTGGTGACATCACCGATGTCCCTCTCGTTGAGATCGGCGGCAGCCGCTCCAGCACCGGCGAGGAACTGATCGACGCTTCCTATTTTGCCATCAAGAACATCACCCTTGGCTACACCCTTCCGTCCTCACTGACAAAGAAGGCCGGGATCGGGGCCTGCAGGGTGTTCGTCACCGCTGACAATCTGGCTCTGTTCTGCAATATGAACGGAATGGACCCTCAGTACAACTTTACCGGAACAGTCTCCTACACCTACACCCCGTCAAGGGTCGTGGCAGCGGGAATTGACATAAACTTCTAATGGAATGAAAAAGATACTATCAATAATGTCGGCGGCCCTTTGCGCCGTTTCCTGCAATCTGGAATTCCAGCCTACGGATTCCGGCTCCGGAGAGGATCTTCTGAAGTCGGCGACCACGGCCGTGACCATCGTGGACGGAATCTACAGGACAATGTGGACGGCCGGTTGGTCAACCGGGGGCAACGCCCACCAGTGCTTCGGAATCTCAGCCTACAACATCGCCCTTGAGTCGATGGCCGATGACTTCATTATGCAGAGCCAGGGCAACGGATGGTTCTGGTACGACCACTGCTACAACGTGAAGTCGTTCTACACTTCGGACAGTTTCCGTCCGTATGACGTGTGGAACGCCAACTACACCTGGATCTCCAACGCCAACTATGTGATCTCCGCCGAGAAGACGATGGCCGGAAGCGAGGTCGATGTGGACTATGTGCTCGGCAACGCCTACGCTATCCGTGCCCTGTCATATTTCAATCTGGCGAACTGGTTCGCCCGTCCGCCTTACAGCGCGCTGCAGGACAAGTTCCGTTGGGCCGACCCTTGCGTGCCGATCTACACCGAGCCTACCGGCAAGGATTTCGTCGGCAAGAAGCGTGAGAACCTTGAGACCGTGTTCGCCCAGATCAACTCGGACCTTGACACTGCCATCGATCTGCTCGAAAAAGGTGACGCGTCTGTCCTCGGAGGCACAAAATCCCATATTTCCTATTATGTCGCCCTTGGCATCAAGGTGCGTGTGGCTTTGGCCGCGGGAGATTGGGAGACCGCTTTGGCCGCTTCTGAGAAGATCATCAAGTCCGAGGAATATTCAATCGGTGGATCTTCCGAACTGATGAACGGTATGAACTCCCTCTCCGCTTCCAACGTGATGTGGGGCGCCGGGATCGAGAACACCGAGCAGGCCGGTGGCTACGCCAGTTTCTTCGCCCATATGGACAACATTGACGGCGCCTACGCCCAGTCTGCCCCTAAGCTGATCAACTCCAGCCTGTACAAGCAGATTCGTCCCGGGGACATCCGCCGGGCCTGGTGGGATCCGGACGACAAGGAGTCTCCGTACATCTCCAAGAAGTTCAAGTTCACGAATGTGGCCGCCTGGCTTGGGGACTACATCTACATGAGGGTCGAGGAGTTCTACTTTGACGCGGCAGAGGCCGCCCTCCGTCTTGGGGACAAGGATAAGGCTGTCCGCTACCTCAACGCCGTAATGCAGAAGAGGGACGCCACCTTTGACGCTTCCAGTCTTGACGGAACCATGCTTGGATCACTCACGACATCCTGGACCGGCTCCCTGCTTGAGAACATTCTCGTTCAGAAGAGAATCGAGCTTTGGGGTGAGTTCGGCCGTCTTGTGGACGTGCGCAGACTCGGACAGGGTATCGACAGGAAAACCTCCGACGGATTCGCCGAGGAGTGCATCTCCACGATGTCCGGCAACGGCATCAACCTCACCAACCCTGACACCTACGACTGGGTGATGACCATCCCTCAGGATGAGATCAACAACAACCCTAACATTAACGAAGAAGATCAGAATCCATAATGGAAAAGTTTTTAAGAATATTGTTGTGCGCCTCCGCCGCGCTGCTTTCCTTGGTCGCCTGCGATCAGGAGCAGATAGGCGAGATGGCCTCTCCCAATGATTCGGACAACAAGGAGATCCATTTTGTCCAGAAAAGCCTTGTCAAAGAGTTCGAGCAGGGGACAAAGGAAGGTGAGTTCACCGTTGTGCTTGCCAGAAACGGCAACAAGGGAACCTATCGTGTTCTGCTTCAGAAAAGCGGCAAGAACGCCTCGCTCTTCTCTGTTCGTGACACTGTCGTCATTCCGGACGGGCAGTACAGTGTGGAAGTCCCTGTGACTGTGAATATGAATGCCGTGGTGCTCGGCTCCAGCGTCTCCGCCTCCCTCTGCATAATCGGCAGGGACGCGGAACTCGGCGATGATCCGGCCTACATCACGCAGTATAGTGATTTCCTTGATCTTACAGCATCGTTCACCCTGGAGTGGGAACCGTATATGAGAACCACCGAAAGCGGTGAGCAGGTGCAGCAGACGGCGACATATTACTACTCCCAGTTCTATGAAGGCTATCAGCGTGGAATGCTGGTGGAGCGCGCCAAAGGCACCACCAACATATTCAGACTGCTGGATTGGGGCGCCGGGGTCAACTTTTTCTTCAAGGTGAACAGCGACAATTCCGTGGTTGTGCCGGGGCAGTCGATTGGCTACTACTACAGCGGCAGCGATGAATATGTCTATGTCTCAGACATCGCCCAGTACCTCGGTGACGAAGCCTATTATGACCGTTTCCCTTGCACGTTCGACGGCAAGCAGACTTTCACCCTTAACCTGGTCTATTATGTCACGGACGGAATGTTCGGCTACGGCCCAGAGAAGATTGTCTTCGCCGGTGACCACGACAACGATCCGGTTGTCTCCGCCACTTACGACGGTGACGGCAAGTTCACCTACGAGTTCAACAGTTTCACGTCATATTGCAAGGCCACCGTTGTAGAAGGTGACATCACCTCTGACTCAAAGGAACTGGACAGGCTTTACAAGCAGATCTGCCTCGGCCAGCTGGAGGATGTCAGGACGTTCTCTGACAATGCCCAGCAGTGGACACCATCCTCTCCGTCCAACACGATGATTGTGGTTCCGTTCGACGCCGAGGGCAAGCCGGGCGAGATGGTCTCCGTGCGTTTCACTTACGATCCCGCCGGTGACTTCATTCCGGAGATCCTGGAATGTGTCCTTGAGCCGTACAGCGAGGATCCGTATTCCACCCTTGCCTGGAAGGTCAGGACGAAGAACGCCTCGTCTGTCCGGTTCATTATGATGGACAAGGATGTGCTTGACTACTACGAGGAGAACTATCCTCTCGACCAGATTCTCGGAATAGGCTCGACTTTCGACAAGGAAAAGCTCACATTATCGGAAAGCGAGGAGGGCCTGACCCTTTATTATCAAGGACTTACGGAAGGCGGCGCTTTCCGTGTGATAATCGAGGTGACGAACAGGTTCGGGGACAAGGTCTATGCGTCGCAGTCAACCGTGCTCGCGTCCCATGCCGACACCTTCAAGGCCGCCTCTCTGGACGACTTCGTCGGAGCCTACATCGTGAACGCTGACGTGAAGACCTCCGACAGCAATCAGGCGAGCACGGAATCCTTCCGTGTGGACATCATCAAGACTGGAGAGAACACCGTGATGATCAAGGGCTTGTGCAACTACAGCTCGTACTCTCCGGCGATCACCGGAACTTACATCCCGGAGGAGCATTGCATCCGTTTGCAGTCTCAGAATCTCGGTGAGTTCAGCTACCTGAACGTGGTCTTCGGCTTCGTCGCCAACCTTTATACCGGAATCTGGGGTCAGTCCAGCAGTATGGAATTCGGTTTCTGCGATGACGGCCTTCTGCACTGGCGCACGACCGCAGGCTCGGAGATGAGCCTGACCGGCTACAAGTTCCTACTCTTCGACGGAACCTCCTACACCGGCTACGCCGTCGGCGACAAGACCTACGAGAATATCCTGATGCAGAAGCTCTGATATTCAATGAATAATGAATATGCGGACGGATATGCCGGAGCATTGATTCCGGTTTTCTGTTCCACTGAAATGAAAAAAGGGCGGCCGTTATGACCGCCCTTCTCTGTGTGCAGAATTAATTAGTCGATGTATCCGTCGTTTTGTGTCAGGTCAGGATTCATCTCCCTCTCCTTCTGAGGAATAGGCCATGTGGCGCAGTATGTGCCCACTGACACGTGGGTGTACTTGGTTGTTCCCCACATCTCCATAAGACCGTTGAACTGTGTCTTGTAAGGCATGCCTTGAGCGCGGAGAGTGTTGTTGAAGTACTTCTCGTTGTGCCATGTGCCCCAACGGAGCTCGTTGAAGTACATCGAATCCTCGCCTCCGAGTTCGACGTACATCTCATTACGCGCAAGGTTGATGACATCTTCCTTGGTGGCCTGGGCCGTCTTGCAGGCCGGGTCACTCAGGAGAATATGTCCGGCACGCTTGCGTACTTGGTCGATGCAATCCTTCGCTTCGGGGAGATTTTCGAGTTGGGCCTCGCATTCTGCCCGATGGAGAAGAATTTCGGCGTAGCGGATGAGGTAGATGTTCTGCTCATAGACCCAACGGGTTGTGCACTCGTCATTTTCAGGAACATATTTCCTCCATAGGTAGTAAAACATCGAGTTGGTGTCAGTACGGATGTCGTATGGTTCTCCTGCGTCAAGGCAGTATGGCCAGCGAAGAGTCCAGACGTGATTTCCTATGCCACTGGTATTTCCGTTGAATGTGGAATATGGAGTTATAATCGCCATCATGAGACGCGGGTCACGGTTCTCGTAAACCTTCTTGATACGCTCTTCGTTGCCTTGGTCCAAATATTTAGTGAAATCTGAACCGAACTCCACCATCTGATTTTTCTTTGCTTGGTAGTCATACTTTCCGAACTCCCCGTTCCCTGATTCAAGCCCATCGCGGAGGAAGTACACGGATCTCTCATTCGGTGTCATTTTGGAGTAGCCAGGAATATAGTCATCCCAGTTGAAAGGAGAACCATCTGCCTCTTCGAACCTTTCCACGTAGGCAGGGTTCGGAAGGTAGTTGTTCCAAGCGGAGCCGCCGGTGACGCGGTTGCCATAGTTGATGGCCCGAGGGTTGCCTTGATTGGTGGAACCTACGCAGGCGACCGCGAAAATAATCTCGTTGTTCTTCTCATTGGCCGGTTTGAAGAGTTGGAAGAAGTCTTTGTTGCCCTTCGCCCCATTGCTTGGGGAATAGAGGGCGGCTCCGCATTCCTCAATCGCCTTGAAGTCAGCAAGGGCTGACTTGTAGTCTTTCTTGAATTCGTACACAAAACCACGGATGGCATAGGCTGTTGTCTGTGAGACAGCCTCTCCTCCCTCTACGATTTTTGGAAGAGCCGGAATGGCGGCTGTGCAGTCCTCGATGATTTGATTCCAAACCTCGTCCTTGGAGTTGCGAGGCTTTGTCGCGTCTTTGGCCTCCACATTTTCTGTGTAGATTGGAACTCCTCCCCAAAGGACATTGAGATTGTAATATCCATATGCGCGGAGAACAAGCGCTTCGGCCTTGATCCGGGCTTTCTCTTCGTTGTCCATGTCCGGAACTGATTCAATGTGGTTGATCACATCGTTGGCTCTGTACACGATTGTGTAGAAGTACTTGTAGAAGTTGGCTACCGTACCGGATGATGAGGTGAGATTCCCCGGACTCATGCAGTTGTTTCCTTTCCAGTTGGCATCTACATCCATCACTGATGAATATGAGTCGAATGACATACCTAGAGCCTGTCCACTGTAGTTCATGGCGAAGTGTTGATAGAGGGCGTTGTAAACTCCGTTGAGAGCCGCGCGCGCGAGGATAGGTGACTGCCACACCGTCGAGTTTGCGAAACTATATGATGGCACGGTGTCGAGGTAATCCTCCTTGCAGCCGGAGGTGCCAAGAACCATGGCGGCGGATGCAAGCGCTATTAAAGATTTTCTAAAAATATTTTTCATGATATTCACAATCAATTAGAATGTAATGTTCACACCTGCTGAATATTGACGCATTGTCGAGTATGCGACGGTCGCACGCTGCTCAGGATCCTGACCTGAGAACCCTGTGATGGCGAAGAGGTTCTCTCCGGAGAGATAGAAACGAAGTCTCTGAACCATGAACTTCTGACTGAGTTTGGCAGGAAGCGTGTAACCTATCTGAAGGTTGCGGAGTTTCAGGAAATTGCCTTTCTCAAGATGGAGAGACGAACTTGCGGAAGAAGGCGCGCTGCTGTTGTAGGCGAGGCGAGGGTTCTTCGACGTAAGGTTGGTCCTTGGGTCGCTTGGGTTCGAAGGATCGTAGAAATAATGGTCGTTGGCTATCTTTTCAGGAATCGCGTAACCATAGATTGTGGTGGAAGCGTTGCGCCCCGTGGAGTAATAGTAGATGGCGAATCCGGCGGAACCACCCCAGGACATCGCGAAATCAAGGTTCTTCCAGTTGAGTGAAGCCTCAAGCCCGAAATTGTACTTAGGGGTTGTGGAGATGTTCTGGAACTCGGAGTCACCGGCGTTGCCATAGACACCATCGTTGTTCGTGTCAGCGTAGATATATTCTCCGTACCATAGAGTGTTCTGTCCGACCTTGTTTGTCGGTTGGAATGAATATCCGTTCTCCTGCATGGCCAGAAGCCACTCCATGTCAGTCTCAGTGCGGATCATGCCATCGATAGGGCCTCCGTTGATTCCATCAGCGGCATATCCATTGCCTGTACCCTTGTAAACATTTGGAAGGTACCATTCGTTGATCATGTGGCCTTCGAGAACGCGTGTCGTGCTTCCGGTAGAGACATCTCCGATGTTTGATTTGTCATCGTTGAGTTTTCCTTTGTATTTGCTTACCCAGTTCTTGTTGTAGGAGAAGTTGCCTTTTATACTGTAGCTTAGGTCCCCGATGTCGTCTCTCCAGCCGAGCTCAAGCTCGATACCACGGTTTGTGACCTCAGCGATGTTCTGCTTGGGTGCGGATGCGTTACCCATGGCCATGAACATGTCCGGAGTATAGAGAATGCCGCTTGTAAGCTTGTTGTAGACATCTACAGTACCTGTTAGCCTGTCGTTGAGGAAAGCATAGTCGAGACCGATGTTGGCCACAGCCGTGGACTCCCAGCGTAGAGCGTTGTTCGCGATGGAGGTGATGGCGATTCCTGACAGAAGATCGCTTCCGCCCGCATAGTTGGCCGAAGAGTAGATAGACTGCCAGTCGTAGTTGCCGATGGCGTTGTTTCCGAGCTCACCGTAAGACACGCGCAGTTTGAGGTCCGAGAGAGCCGTAATGCTCTTCATGAAAGGCTCCTCGCTGACACGCCATGCGGCAGAGGCTGATGGAAAGAAGCCCCAGCGATAGCCTGGTGCGAAGCGTGAGGAACCATCATAACGGAAGTTCGCTTCGAAGAGATATTTTCCGGCGAAAGCGTAGTTGACACGTCCGAAATATGACTGTGAGGTCCATTCCGTACCGTAACCTTTTGTTGAATATGGCGTGACGGCTGCGTTGAAGTCATTGACGTTGGCATCGGTGAGTCCGAGCTTGCTCATGTCTGACTCGCGATATTCATAGTGCTGCTGCTCGTAGCCGAGCATAGCCGAGATGTCGTGCCTGCCGAAAGACTGGCTGTAGTTGAGCAGGTGGTTGAGTTTGTATGTATTGTCGCGGGTATAATACATATAAGTATAGAGGGTGGCCGGGTCTGCGGCGCCTGTGGTGAACGCGCCCTGAGAGAATGAGTATTTGCCTATGGCGGTGTCAACTGTCTTCTTCTCGCGCCTGAGGTCGTTGTAGTAATAGTCAAAACTGTAAGTGAAGTGTTTTAGGAACTTGACTTGCGCGTACCAGTCTGTGTAAAGTTGTGTGCGCTTGTCGTGTCCGGTGGAGCTTGCGAAGTCCCAAAGCGGGTTGTGAGACTGAGGGTCGTCCGCGCTGTTCTCAGGGGCTCCGTACTTGCCGTCGTAGTAAGGGTACGTGCAGGCCAGCATCTTGGTGGTGGTAAGACCTCCGAGATCTAGGCTGAGGACATCCTGGTTTGTGACATTTCCCCAGATGCGCGCGCCTACGCGAAGCCACTTGGTGACATCGGAGTAAAGGTTGATACGTCCTTGGTAGCGGTTGTAGCCGGAGTTGTCTATGATGCCTGGATTATCAACATAGCCAAAGCTCATGGTGTAGCCGGACTTCTTCTCCTTTCCGCTGATGGAGACGTTGTAGGTCTGCTGGAGTGACTTGTTGTAGATTTCTGACCACCAGTCAGTGTTAGGATAAGCCACATAGTTAGGATAGCCTGACGCTGACAGACCATCAGGATCCTTCGCGGCCTCTCTCCAAGTGGTGATGATGCTCGGGGCGAACTGCGGGCTGTTGCCGATGTTGGTTTGGGACTCGTTGAAGAGTTCCATATATCTCGCATAGTCGGAAACCGTGTGTATGATCTTGAACGGTTCGCTGTAGGCGAGTGACGCGTCTACATTCACAGTGATGTTTCCGTCGTTCGAGCCGCTCTTGGTGGTGATGAGAATGACACCGTTGGCGCCTCTGTTACCGTATATGGCGCATGACGCCGCATCCTTGAGGATCGACACGGACGCGATGTCAGCGGGGTTCACCATCGAGATGCTTTGCTCCATGCCATCGACAAGCACCAGAGGGGATGACGAGTTGAGGGTGCCGGTACCACGGATTGTCATTCCGAAGCTTTCGTTGTTCGGTTGGCCTGATGACTGCATTACCTGAAGACCAGGTGTCACGTTTGTCAGGGCCTGGGCCGCATTGGTGATCGGGCGTGATTTCGCCGCCACGGTCTGGAAATCAACCGCTGAGACGGAACCGGTCATGTTCACTTTCTTCTGCACGCCGTATCCGACGACGACTGTCTCCTCAAGCATCTCGGTGTCGTCGGCAAGGGAAATATTGTACTGGTCACTTGTCCCGAGGGTGATTGTCTGAGTCTTGTAACCGATGCAGGACACCTCAATGGTGGTGGTCCCTGATGGAACCTCAAGGAAGTATCTTCCGTCAACATCGGTCATGATGCCGATAGTGGACTTGGGAATCATTACAGACGCTCCGACCACTGGCCCTCCGGTCTTGTCTGTAACAACACCTGAAATCTGTTTTTTACTGTCTTGCTGGAGAGCGGAGCTTGCCGCGGAAGCAGTCCATGACTGTACTCCAGACACAAAGACCATGGCGACTGTAAGCGCCAATGCGATTAACCGTTTCATGCTGTTTTTTTGTTAAACCTTAGATTTGGTGAATTTTATCTGAGAATAAAGGTGCGTGTTTTCGTGGCCGAATCACCTGCATAGAAGTCCAAGGTTATGTGCTTGGGCCCCACATTGAGTTTGAATGATCCGGCTGTGTTTGAGTGGATGTACCGTGTGAGCCCCGGTCTGTATTCCTCAAACAGGGCACTCTCATCCACAATCGGCGAGCCGTTAGGCATAGTCTTCATATTCATTCTCATCATGCCGTAGTCTCCCGTTTTGTCCGTGATGATTTTGTATGTTCCCCTCTCCTCATTTGACCATACGCTGTTCATCTCCATCTGAGTGATGATGCCGCCATCGCCTTTCCATTCAGTCAGTGTCGTGCAATGGGAGTGTCCACAGAGGACGATCGCATCGCGTCTTGCGAATTCCTCCCGGAAGTGCCTTCTGGCTTCCGTGTCTTTCTTGTTGCCATGGAAGAACCATCGGCAGCTTTGGTCGTCCATAGGAAACACAGGTCCATGCGTGATGATGAAAGTGTGCCTCGCATCTTTTGTCTCAATAAGCATTTTCTCGATCTCGGCGTCATCCGGTCTGTTGAAATCAAGAACCAGAAACGCATCGGGGCCGATTGTGAAATAAAATGTGGTCTTCTGAATATCCTTGCCGAGTTCCTGTGACATACGTTTCGGCATATATTCATGATAAACTTTCTCGGCGTCAACGCCACGTATGTCATGATTGCCGACAACAGTGACGAAAGGCAGTCCCTTGAACTCTTTCTTGAATGCATCCATGACATCATTCAGCATTTTCTGATGGACCTCGCCTTTACCACAGTCCCCTTGTATGAGGTCGCCCATTTGGAATGCCATCATTGTGCTGTCATCCACCAGAGCGGCGCATCGTTTCAAAAGTCTTGGGCACCTGTCACGCCACATCTCCCCATTTCTGGCGAACTCCGCGCGCTGTACTCTGTTGAGCCATTCAACAGGTTCGTTGTAGAATGAATGATAGACACTTGCCGGCTCTGTGTCAAAATGGGTGTCACCGAGTATCACGACAGAGTATTTCCGCGGATTCTTTGACGATGTCTTAGCAAAGGCTGAATCCGGAATACCAAATAAAGCAAATCCCGCCAATGAGGCGGCCGAGACTGAAAGAAATTCTCTTCTGTCCATAACAATTATGTGGTTATCAATATTACCAATCCTTGAAAAAAATCAAGTGGCCTATCTTTACAGCAGGCCTTGCTTTGCTTTTTATGGCGAATGTTCGTTTGTGAACCACAAGATAATCAAATTTTATCGTTTTACCAAAAATCTAACGCTTAACAATATCGAAGAATACGGAAATTCTATACCTGTCGGCTAACTTCCAACGTACGAAATTGGACATTTCCGCGTACAAAATGCAATAATTCACGCCGTTTGTACTGAAAAGCACTTCTGTTGTACCAGCAGTAGACGGTAAAATGCGTTCAGCTCAAATACGATCTCATTTAGGTTCTCAGGAAACTGGGTAATACGACAAAGGGTTGGAACGAAAGTTCCAACCCTTTGTCGGGATGATCCGACTCGAACGGACGACCCCTACGTCCCGAACGTAGTGCGCTACCAACTGCGCTACATCCCGATAAATTAATCTTTTGACTTGAAAGGCAGCCTCGGGAGACTGCCTTTCGGATGCTTCTTTATGCGAGCTTATTGATATAAACCGCGATACCACTCTTAAGGTTGGCAGCCTTGTTCTGGTGAATGACTCCAATCTTTGCGAGTTTGTCAATCATTGCATAGACCTTCGGAGCACCATCCTCGGCAGTCTTCTTGTCTGTTGTGTTACGAATCGCGCGGATCGCGTTCCTCGTCGTCTTTGCATAATACTTATTATGCAATCTGCGCCTCTCGCTTTGGCGATTGGCCTTTTTTGCTGATGCGTGATTTGCCATCGTTTTTATTTTTTAATATTTGTAGTGGGTAGGAGAATCGAACTCCTATTGCGGGAATGAAAATCCCGAGTACTAACCGTTATACGAACCCACCAGCTCGTCCAAACAGGCTTTTCGCCATAAATGGAGTGCAAATATATGGATAATTTTCGACCTTACAAAATAATTCGGCCGTTATTTGCCCGATTTGTCATCATTTCCCTCCTTGTCCCATTCAAACGAGTACAGGAGCGATTCTGTCTGCCTTAGATATTGACGCTTATCATATTTCGGCGCATATACCCACGCTTCCAGGACGATGATGTCCTTCCCATCCTTGCTGTAGAACGAGTGTGACACGAACGGGCCTCCCATAAAGTCATTGTACACTTCCCAGAGGCCTTTGGTCTCCACGAAATCCAGGTCGTGGTACTTCAGGAACTTGATTCCCGGCTTGACGAACACGCTGGTTGTCATATATGTGTTGTCCAGCATCCCTGGGACATATTTCTTAAGGAACGCGTTGCGTCTGGCGATGATGTTCTCCTCTGAGAACGGCTCCTCATCGGTCGCAGGGTACTTGTAGATGAATATTCCTTGTGTCGTGTACTGCTTCTCGTCCGCTATCCAGATGAAGTCGTCGGTGGCTTTTTTCAGTGTGTAGCCGACCGGGAAGTGAACCTTGCCACCGATCATATTGTCCACGACATCAGCCAGTTTCGATTCCTCGTAAAGCAATGTGTTGGCGATTACCCTGTTCCTTTCGGCCTGCTCGATGGCTCCGGTGATGTTCTCGCCGTTCCTGTCAAGGACAACCACGGCCGAATCCGCGCAGGAGGCGTTGACCTGGATCACGCACTGAGGATGGGCCCAGACATCCGTCCTATAGACCACGCCCTGTTTCGTGACTGTTGAGTCGATGTTGAAGATCACGATGTTCCTGTGGAGCTTGAACATATCGGTGAACGCGGCGGGGGAGAGGTTCACCAGAGAGTAAAGCGGCTCCCTTTGCGGAAGGTACTCGCAATCCCTGGCGAGCAGGCTTCCGATCTCGTTGCCGAGGTTCCCTTCCCAGTTGTCCTTGCCTATGACCACGATGACTTCTCCAGCCTTTCCTGAAACGTTAGGCAGAAGAGGCTTTGTGTTGTTCCTGCACGAGAACGCGCTGACCAGCGCCGCGATGCAGATGACGGTCTTGATTATCTTTTTCATCTCTTTGTTGTTTTTCTGGTTGCAAAGTTACGCCAAACTTCCAAGAACTTCAAATTATCGTCAATCTAAATGTTCTCGTTACGGCTGCGCAAATAATTGATAATCAATTGCACTTGTACTTGCGTTATCTCACGTCGCTTCGACAGGCCCAGCGACCGAAATTACCGTATCAACCGTGCGATATCGTTCCCGAAAGCCAGGACCATCAGCAACAGCAGCAGGAACATCCCGACAATCTGCGCCGCTGTGAGGAACCTGTCGCTCGGCTTGCGTCCGGTGATCATCTCGTAGAGGCAGAACACGATGTGCCCGCCGTCAAGCGCCGGAATAGGCAGAAGGTTCATCACCCCGAGCATAATCGAAAGCAGTGCGAGAATATTCAAGAACCTGTACCAGTCCCACGTCGCCGGGAAAACCTGCCCGATGGCGATGAAGCTGCCAACAGATTTGTAGGCCTCCGTGCTCGGAGACGCGACAAGTTTCAAATCCCGAAGATATCCCCCGATGGTGTCGAAGGTCAGTTTGACACCAGCCGGAATGGCGCTGACCAATGAATATTCCTTCGTCATCACTCCGGGAATCTGCATAAATACCCCGATCCTGCCGGCCGTGTCCACCTGAAGCGGCACGGAAAGCGTGTCTGAACCACGTAGGATCGTGGCTGTGACGGTTCCGCCGCTGACTTCAGAAAGATATTTCCTTGAATCCTGCACGAAAGGTGTGCTTACACTGTCTATGGCGATGATCCTGTCATCGTGCAAAAGCCCGGCGGTGGAGTTCGCCGACGCGCTCATCACCGAATCAATCACGAACGGCACCGCGAGATCGAACACACCTGGAGTGTTGAGCACCGCCCCTATCTTCGAACGGTCGATGTAAAGGTCCACGGTGTCATTGTCCCTCAGGACAGTGACCTTGCTGACATTCCTGCGGGCCAGGTCCGCCTGAAGCATCCCGAAATTCTCGGGAACATATTCATCCATCCTGATGATGTGGTCGCCGTTACGGAAGCCAAGCTCGACGCCTAACTCATTGGTGTAGATCTGGCTGTCCTCGTTGCTGATGTAGGCGCTGCCCCAGATGGCCATAATTCCGATGTAGGCGATGATCGCGAATATGAAGTTGTAAAGCACGCCTCCGCCCATTACCAGAAGCCTCTGCCAGGCCTTCTTGGTGCGGAACTCCCATGGCTGCGGATCCTTCTTCATCGACTCCATGTCCATCGACTCGTCGATCATCCCGCAGATCTTGCAGTAACCGCCGAGCGGCAGCCAGCCGATGCCATATTCAGTCTCCCAATCCTTCGCTTTCGGGAATATTCTGGTGAACCATTTCCCCTTGGTGCTGAACAGCTTGGTGCCGCCGGCGTCGAAGAAGAGGAAAAACTTGTCCACGCGGATCCCGAACAGCTTAGCGAATGTGAAGTGCCCGAACTCGTGGATGACAATAAGTATCGAAAGCGCAAGGATTACTTGCAGAATCTTCATCAGAACAACCATCATCAACCTTTCTTAGCTATGCCCTCAATCTTCCTTTGGGCCAATGAATATATTTCCTCGTTTGTCTTGAATATGTCCTCTACGGACGGTTCTTTTATGAACGGTGTGCATTCGATGCACTCTCCGACAATGTCCGTGATCCCGTAGAAAGAGATCCTGTCGTGAAGGTACGCCGCCACGGCGGCCTCGTTCGCAGCGTTCAGGGCGCAAGGAATATTCCCGCCCCGCTCCATCGCCTTGTAGGCCAGCGCCAGCGCCGGAAATTTCTCAGTGTCAGGCTTGAAGAACGTGATCCCGCCGAGTTCGGCGAAGTCCAGTTTCTTGTTGGCGAGCGGAAGCCGCTCCGGGAATCCGATCGCGAATTGGATAGGCTCCCTCATATCCGGGCAAGCGAGCTGCGCGATGACGGAACCGTCCTCATATTCAATCATAGAATGTATGATCGACTCCGGGTGGACGACAACGTTGATCCTGTCGCAAGGGGTGTCGAAGAGCCACCTCGCCTCGATCACCTCGAAGCCTTTGTTCATCATTGTGGCTGAGTCGATTGTGATCTTCGCTCCCATACTCCAGTTCGGGTGCTTGAGGGCCATATCCTTTGTCGCCGCGCTGATCCGCTCCTTGTCCCAGGTCCTGAAAGGTCCGCCAGAGGCGGTCAGGTGGATCTTGTGGATGGCGTTTCCCTGTGCCGACAGCAGGCATTGGAATATCGCCGAGTGCTCGGAGTCCACCGGAAGGATAGGCGCGTGGTATTTCTTTGACATATCCATCACGATCGAGCCGGCGGCCACGAGAGTCTCCTTGTTGGCAAGGGCGATGACTTTTCCGGCACCGATGGCGGCCATTGTCGGGGCGAGTCCGCTGAAACCGACCATCGCAGCCACCACTATGTCCACCCTGTCGCTTGTCACCAGATCGCAGACCGACTTCATCCCGGCGAACACCTTCGTGTCTGTGCCGTCCAACGCGTCCGCAAGGTCCTTGTACTTGGTCTCGTCGCAGATGACGGCGTTGTTGGCGTCAAATTCCTTGGCCTGGCTGGCCATCAGCTCCCAGCTGCCCTTGCAGGTAAGCAGCTCAACCTCAAAAAGATCCCTGTGCTCCCTGATCACGTCAAGGGTCTGCCTGCCGATCGAACCGGTCGAGCCGAGTATCGCTATTCTTCTCTTTTCCATCAGAAACTAATATATTTGGTTGGATCCACGGCCTCACCCTTGTGCCAGAGCTCGAAATGAAGATGATCTCCATCGGAAAGTGATCCGGAGCCTCCGAGAACGGCGATCGGCATTCCCGCCGTCACCTTGTCTCCGGTCTTCTTCATCAGTTTCTGGTTGTGCTTATAGACCGAGATGATGTCGCCCTCGTGCTGGATCCTTATCGTGTAGCCCTCCGTGTCAGTCCATCCGTCCGAGATGACCGTGCCATCAAGAACTGACATCACCACTGAGTTGCCAGGCGCCGTGATGTCGATGTAAGGGTGCAGGGCCTTGTCGTAACCCTGCGACACAACGCCTTTAAGCGGTGTGAAGAAATGCATCCCCTCGATCGGAAGCGATCTTGAGGAATTGGACTTGATGTCGAACTTGTCCTCGTTCGCGATCTCCTTCCGGAGCAGCGAGTCCTTTTCCGCAAGCTTCTTAGGATCAGCGGTTTCGGTGACGTTCTTCCTGACTTCCATAAGGCTGTCGATCTTGAGCGGCTCCTGACCGTCCACAACCCTTCTGAGGTTCTCGGAATACAATTCCCATTTAGTGATCACATTCCTCAGCGAGTCAACCCGTATGGCATTCTGGATAGCGTCGTGTTTGGTTCTCGCGTCCGGATAGCCCGGAATGAAGGTCCGGATCGGGGTGAAGGCTATGAGACAGAAAATAACTGTTATCGTTACGACAACAGTGGTGATCACCGTCACGAGTGCCCCCATCCTTGTGAATTTTCTGGACCACAGTTTGTCGTGTGTGTCGTCATCAACCAGAGTGAGCCTGAAATTATTTATGATGCCGCCTTTTTTCTGTTTGGACATAAGATTTTGACTTGAAAGCCTTTTTCGTTAACTTTGCGGATTACAATGGACAGGATTATCGGCATAGATTACGGACGCAAGCGCGTTGGAGTCGCGGTCAGCGACCCGCTGGGTATATTTGCCTCAGCCCTGGACACGGTTCCAGCTGCAAAGATAATAGAATATATCAAAAATTATGCTCAAAAAGAGGTCATAACCCGCTTTGTGGTCGGCTATCCGATGAATATGAACAACAAACCGTCCGAGGCCGCCGCCGACGTGGAGATATTCCTCAAACAGCTCGCCAAGGCTTTCCCGTCCATTCCGGTGACCCTTGAGGATGAGCGGTTCACATCCGTGCTCGCGCACCGGGCTATGATCGACGGTGGGATGAAGGCGAAGGACCGCCGTGACAAGACATCAGTGGACAAGATCAGCGCCGCCATCATCCTGCAAAGCTATCTGGACAGGACAAACAGAAATTAAAAAAGGTTAGAGTTATGATATTGCCTATTTATTTATACGGATCGGAGGTTCTCAGGCAGAAGGCTGCCCCGGCGGACCTCTCGGAGAAGGAAAAGATCACCAAACTGGTGTCTGATATGGAAGAAACCCTCGCTAAATCAGAAGGTTGCGGGCTGGCCGCCCCTCAGGTGGGGGAGAGCGTGAGGATCCTTATCGTCGATGGCACAGGGATGACAGATGTCTATCCTTATCTGGCCGGCTTCAAGAGGGTGATGATCAATCCGGTCATCCTGGAGGAGAGCGAAAAGAAATGTGAATATTCCGAAGGCTGTCTCAGCATCCCTGGCATCTACTGCGATGTCACAAGGCCACAGAGTATGACCGTTGAATATTACAACGGTGATTTCGAGAAGGTTACCGAAACTTTCGACAAGTTTGGATGCCGTATGGTGCAGCACGAGATGTCCCATCTGGACGGAGATCTGTTCGTGGATCACGTCGCTCCGATAAGGAAGAAGATAATTTCGAAAAAGTTGATGAACATCGCGAAAGGAAAGGTTTTTGCAAGGTACGCCACAAAAATTAAATAAACATTACGACTATGGGTGCATTTCACGCGTATGACATACGCGGAGTCTATAACGTTGACTTCGATCGTAACACCGCCTACAAGGTGGGCTATTTCCTTCCGGAACTCCTTGGCGCTGACAAGGTTCTTGTCGGCCGCGACTGCAGGACATCCTCTCCGGAGATCCACGAATATCTTGTGAAAGGAATAACCGACGCCGGCGCTGATGTCTATGACATCGGTCTCAGCACGACCCCGATGGTCTATTTCGGAACCGCCAACTACGGGTTCAAGGCCTCGGTCCAGATCACGGCATCGCACAATCCCAAGGAATATAACGGAATGAAGGTCTCCAGGGAGAACGCCCTCCCTGTCGGTCTGGATTCCGGCCTCGGGCAGATCCAGGAATGGATAGAGAGCGGCAGGCCTACCCCTGTGGCCGGGAAGAGGGGACAGGTCATTCTCAAGGATATTCATAAAGACTATCTTGATTTCCTGCTGAAGTTCAAGGGCGACTATTCCGACATCAAGATCGCTTTCGACCTTTCCAACGGAATGTCAAGCCTTTACGCCCGTGAGATTTTCGGCGACGAGCCGGCCTACATATTCGAGGAGTTGGACGGCAACTTCCCGAACCACGAGCCTAACCCGCTGATCCCTAAGAATGTCGAGCCGCTTCAGGCTTTGGTGAAAAAGACAGGCGCGGATGTGGGTGTCATCTATGATGGTGACGCCGACCGTGTGATGTTCGTGGACAACGAGGGCAAGTTTGTCTCTCCGGATCTTATGATCGCCGTTCTCGGCCACTATTTCGTCGATGAGAGGCACGAGACCGGAACCGTGCTCCAGGACATCCGCAGCTCGAAGGCGGTAGGGGAGTACCTCACACCGATGGGATGCAGGATGGCTACCTGGAAGGTCGGTCGTGCGTTCGCCGCGAAGAAGCTCCGTGAACTTGACGGAGTCTGGGGCGGTGAGCTTGCGGGTCACTACTATTTCCGTGACTTCTTCTATTCAGACAGCGGACTCCTCGCTTCCATCTTGATTCTGAGGGTTGTGGCCGCTATGAAGAAGAAAGGCGTCACCCTTCACGAACTCATCGGCAGGATCGCCCGTTATCAGAATTCAGGCGAGATCAACTTCCGTCTTGAGGACAAGAAAGGCGCGATGGACGCTGTCAAGGAATATTTCGTCTCCAAGGAGAAACCGACCGCCGAGATGGATTTCGACGGCTATAGGGTCGAGTTCCCGGACTGGTGGTTCAACATCCGTCCTTCCAACACCGAGCCTTACCTGAGGTTCATCTGCGAGGCGACATCGGACGCTCTCCTTGAGAAAAAGATAAGTGAGACCAAGAATCTTCTCGTGGAGAGGTTCGGCGCAAAACTATAGGCGGATGATTCGTGGAAGATTTTTGGCGAGCGCCATTGTTATGGTCCTTGCCTCGATTCAGTTCTCGGTTCCTGCCGTGGCGCAGGACACTACGATCAAGACTAAGAAACAGGCCGAGATCCTCGTCCCGAGAATATCCAGAGAGTCAGTCCAGTCTATGGACTTGTCCAGGGCGGCGGCTTTGGACACGATTGACACCGCTGACCCTCACATCAAGATCCTGCTTCTTTCGGACTACACGTGGAAGTACTTCAAGGATTCCACCTATGCCCGTGACCACAAGATATTCAATGAATATTGGACCCACGACTATCCTGATCCATACCGTGTCTCTTTGGAAGAGCTTCCGGATGAGATCGCGCTTTGGATCGTGGACACTTTGAGCGAGTACAAGTGCCCGAACCAGACGGATGTATATTCAAAGTTCGGTTATCGCCACAGGCGCAGGCATCAGGGAGTCGATCTTCCTTTGCACACCGGCACTCCGGTCTATGCGGCGTTTGACGGCAAGGTGCGTATCTCGAAGTACTATAAAGGGTACGGCAATCTTGTTGTGCTTCGCCACGACAATGGCCTGGAGACATTCTACGGACATCTTTCCAAGATCTACGTGGCGAATGACCAGTGGGTGAACGCCGGCACTATCATTGGTCTCGGTGGCTCTACCGGCCGCTCAACCGGCCCGCACCTCCATTTTGAGACCCGTTACAAAGGCTATGCGTTTGATCCTGAGTGGCTGATCGATTTCCATTCGGGAACGTTGAGGCACAGGCTGTTCGTACTTAAGAAGAAGTACCTGAACGCCAACAGTAAGTACGTTCCGGAGAGCGAGCAGGAGGAGATTGATATCCTTGAGGGTGATGCCAAGGATAAGGAGGAGGCCGCCAAGAAGGCCGAGGCCGAGAGAAAGGCCGCAGCCGCCGCCAAGTACCACACCATCCGTCAGGGTGACACCCTCGGAGCCCTTGCCCGTAGGTACCACACCTCCGTCAAGGCCCTTTGCCGTCTGAACGGCATCAAGGAGACCACAACCCTCCGCCTCGGCAGGAAACTCCGCGTGAAGTAATTCTTCCTTCTGTCCGGTTTCGTCCGAACTCGTATTACCCTGATTTCGGTTGACTCGGTTTTATAGATTATTACTTGTAAAAGTTGACTTTTAGTCAATTTGAAGTTATTGAGTCTTCACAGCCTGAAGAACTTTCGCCCAAGGTGGCATATTCAATGAATATCGCTCTTGTCGAGATGAAAATGATACTCGGCAGGAGCGAAATTCATTGTTTCCGTCACACTCAACCTTCCTTATTGCGGAAGTTCTTGGCTCGGGTTGATGTAGGGGTGTACTTGAGGTGCCGATGGTTGTCACAGCACCATAACCAACGCTCCGGCGAGGAGGAGTATGGAGCCGACCACGGTCTTCCAGGTCAGAGCCTCGCCAAGGAATATGACGGCGAATATGATCGTCAGCACGAGGCTGCATTTATCGATCGGGACAACCTTGGAGACGTCGCCGGTCTTGATGGCGTAGAAATAGCACAGCCAAGAGGCTCCGGTGGCGAGACCGGACAGGATCAGGAATATCCAGCTGCGGGTGCTTATTGACGATATCCCGCCTGCGCTGTTTGTCAGGAACACCATACCCCAGGCAAGCGCAAGTACCACAATCGTGCGGATGGCTGTGGCAAGATTGGAATCCACTCCATCGATTCCGATTTTAGCGAGGATTGCCGTCGCGGCCGCGAACACGGCCGACAGGATAGCGAATAACAACCACATATTCTTCTGAATATTCATCGCTTAATATTCTTCAACTCCATTCGCGCCCATCCAATCAGTGAGTGGTGAGCTGTCAAATCCGATCGTGCCTTTAAGGCAGACTTTGACACTGAACCCGATCTTCTGGCTTAGACGGAATACATTCTTTAGAGTCTCCAGCACGCAATATTCGGCCGCTATTCCGCAGACTGTGACATCGTCTCCGGGCTGGAACAGGTCCTGCGCTGTGGTTTCCGATGGAGCAGCCATCGCCGTGTCGGCTTCCTCCTTGGCTTCAGTTTGCGTTGCGGTGGCGACGTCCGCGAACGCCCCATATTCCTCACGGTCTTTGTCCTGTCCCTTCAGAATGAAGCGTGTGCGGTCTTCCTCAAGGCCATCGAGTAGTGTTGGGGCGAGACTGGAGCCCAATGTGTAATGCACGCAATGCTCCGGCCAGATCCCGCCGTTCTCCTTGAACGAGCAATGATCCTTTGGGTGCCAGTCCAATGTGAAATAGACGAGGTCAAAGTCCTTTTTGATTTCGTTGATGACCGGGATGATCCTTTCCGCTCCCGGTACAGCGAGAGTCCCGTCGATGAAGTCCCTTTGGACATCCACCGCGAGAAGAATTTTTCTTGCTGACATATTCATTGAATATTTTGTCTGTTGTTTCTCGAATTATTCTTTGAGAACCGTGTCAGTTCTTCAAAATAAGTCACTTATGCGAGTCTGGCGAGTATGTCGTCCCAGACCTGTAGGCGCGAGGTCTCGTTGAGGATCTCGTGGCGCATTCGTGGATAGAGCCGCAGGTCTGTGTTGGTGTACCCGACGCGCTTCATCAGGTCTACGGCCTTGCCGATCGCCTTATCGGAGATTCTGCAAGGATCCTCGGCTCCGGAGATGAAATGCACCGGAAGTGTTGGATTCGACATCTTCCAGCCTTTCGGACTGTAGCAATCCTTCATCAGATCCAGAAGATTCTTGAATCCGTTGACCGTGAACGTGAAAGTGCAGTACGGATCGTTGTGGTAGGCCTCCAGTGTGTCTTTGTCGGAGCAGACCCAGGCGGAAGGGTAACCCTCGGCCTCGAACGGCTTGTTGAATGATCCGAAGGAGAGTTTCTGCAGCAGAGGTGAGCGGTAGCGCTCGCCTTTGAACAGGCCTATCACGCTTGCAAGAAACCGTCCCGCTCCACCTGCCGGATTGTAGCTTGGGCAGCCGCACACGAACAAGGTGTCGATGCTGTCATCGTAGTGTTTTGTGAACGAGCGTACCGCCATAGACCCCATACTGTGTCCGAAAAGCGTGTATGGCAAAGCAGGATAACTTGCCTTTATCTCGTTCTGCACCAGCCGGATGTCCTCCACAAGGCCTTTCCATCCTCCCTTGTACATATACCCGAGATCCTCCTCGTTGAGCACCGTCTCTCCGTGCCCGCGGTGGTCGTGGATGGCGCAGATGTACCCGTGAGCGGAAAGATATTCCATAAAAGGAATATACCGCTCCTTGTGCTCGCACATTCCGTGAACAATCTGCACGATCCCCTTTGGCTCTCCCACCGGCTCGCTGATGAGCATCGCCAGCATAAGCCCGTCCGATGAAGCCTCGATTCTCCGCTTTAGCATATTCATTGAATTTTAGTTGATTCCTATGGATTTTACGTGGGATTCCTGTTCTTCTCAGCAGTTCCCTTCTGCTCAAGTTGGACATTGTTTCCCAAGTTTTCTGATTCGTGCAACCCTCGTGCCAATTCTATGGGACAGCCGATCATTACGGAGAAATGCGTTTGCGCCTTGAAATTGTTTTGATTTGTTTGCGTGAGGGAGACTTTTTTTACTCGGTCGAAATGGACCAGAAATGGGTCAGAATTATTGTCCTGTTTTTCATATATTTGTCATTACTAATTATCAAATATTGGAAATATGGACACTAAGAAACCAGACAACATTGAGCAGTACCGAGGGAACTATTCCGAAAGCGGATTTTGGAACAAGGTGAAAAAGGTGGCCAAGAAGGCGGGCGCCAAGGTCATCTATGTGGCTTTGATTCTTTACTATGAGTTGACCGATCCGAATGTCAGCCCGAAGGAAAAGGCTATTATCATAGGTGCGCTGGGCTATTTTATCCTGCCGATCGATCTTATTCCGGACGCAATCCCAGTCGTTGGGTTCACGGACGACCTCGCCGCTCTTATGGCTGCCTATGCTTACGTTAAAGGACATTTGACACCGGAGGTCAAATTCCGTGCGCAAAGCAAAATGAATGAATGGTTCGACATCCAGGACTTTGATTCCATAGATCCTGATAACCAATAAAGTCCATAACTGTAGCGGAATATTCATAAAATGCCGCAGTCGTGATGCTGTTGGCACCTGAAAGCAGCGAAAAGCGTTGAATATGCTCCATTGGTGGATGCGTATAGTGTTGCCTTTGCCCAATGCGGCGGGGTAGTGAATAAGTCGATAAATCAATTTAATAATTATCAATTGGTCGAATATATTTGTGAATATGGGAATAAACTCTACATTTGTTCCTAAAATTACAATAAAATTCGACTAAATGAAAAGAATGATTGTACTTGCGGCCACCATTTGCGCCGCTGCTTTCACCGCCAAGGCTGGCGGCTATGTCACGAACACCAATCAGAATGTGGCCTTCTTGAGGAACCCTGCCCAGAACGCTGTCATAGGAGTTCAGGGAGCGTATTTCAACCCTGCCGGAATCGGGTTTATGGACAACGGTTGGCATCTGGCGTTCGATGTCCAGTCAGCCTTGCAGAGAAGATATACGACTTCCACCTATGAGCCGTTGAAGTACGGTGTGGACAATGAGGGAAGGGGCTACAAGAAGTACACGGGCAAGTCTTTCGTGCCGGCCCTTCCGCACCTGAGTCTCGCTTTCAAGCACGACAATCTGTTCGCCTCCTTCCATTTCGGAGTTGTCTCCGGAGGCGGTAAGGCTAAATACGATCAGGGACTTGGCTCATTCGAGGCTCCGGTCGCGATGATCCCTGCTCTGATCAATAACTTGGCTGGCGCTCAGATGGTTACTGGCTATGATGCCGACATCAGCCTCACCGGCGAGCAGTACAACTTCGCCGGCCAGCTGAACATCGGCTACAAAATAGGCTCGAAATGGAGCGTCTCCGCCGGCGTGCGCCTGAACTACATCTCCAACTATTATGTAGGAAGCCTTAGGAATATCCAGTTGCAGTACGGAGGCCAGATGCTTCCTGCCGCCAATGTGCTGGGCGCGGCGGTGTCAGCGATCTCCGGAGGCCTGATCCCGACCGAGACAGCTGTCGGAATGGTCGGCGGACTTGTAAGCGACAAGGAACTTGACGCGCATCAGAAGGATATCGCCTGGACACCGATCCTGTCCGTGGACTACAAGACCGGCCGGTTCAACTTCTCCGCGCGCTACGAGTTCAACACGAAAGTGCGCCTGAACAATGACACGAAGGCTAACACCACAGGAATATCCCAGTTCGATGACGGCAAGGAGATCGCCGCCGACATCCCCGGCAACATCAACATCGGCGCTGAATATTCAGTGAAGCCGAACTTCCGCATCTCCCTCGGTGCCAACTACTATTTCGACAAGCAGTCGAAGCAGTACAACAACGAGACCGGCCTGAACGATAAGCAGAACTACCTTAAGCACAATTCTTTCGAAATCCTCGGCGGCCTTGAGTATGACCTCAGTGATGTCGTGACACTCAGCATCGGAGCCAACAGCAGCACCTTCGGTTTCGGCAACGACGCCAAGTACATCTCCGATTTGAGCTACACCACCAGTTCGATCTCCGGTGGTCTCGGCGCAAGGATCAACGCGACTCCGAAAATCGCCATTGATTTGGGAATATACAAGACTTTCTTCCTGCACTTCACCAAGGAGCAGGCCGACTACGGCGGAAACGGAGCCCTGATCGCCGCGAAGCTCTCCCCGGTCCTCGGCCAGTTGGCCCCCGCTGTTCCCGGCCTCGCCGAAAAGCTCGACATCAAGAACCTCCAGATTCCCGGCCAGGACGACTTCTACCGCACCAGCATCGTCGGCGGCATCGGAGTGACCTTCAAGTTTTAAGCAAGAATGTGGCGGATAACTTATTGAAACATATTTTATTAGATAGACATCCTCCCCGTCTGATCGATGGGGAGGATGTGTGCTTTATCCGCTGATTTATAGAGGATTAGCCTCCACGGCCTTGTTATTCCTCCTCGGTGTAGAAGCGGATGATGCGTTCGATGGCTCTTTGGCAGACAGGACAGAAGGCCTTGGCGGTGTTGGTCCTCATCCGGCAGTCCTCGCACGGGCGCCAGACACCTTTCGTCTGGTAGCCGCCACCTTCTACAAGGCTCACGACACCCTGGTCGTAAAGGTCTTTCCACTTGCTCTCGAAATTCGCTTTGGTGGTGATGTTCTGCTCCCAAGGCTCGATGTCCGGGTAGTAATATTCTACATACTGGTCATCGTAGGCATATTCATCGGTCAATCCGCCGAAGCTGTGGCCGAACTCGTGGACGACCACAGGGCCGAAAAGTTTGTGGTGGGCGGTCGTGAGTGTGTAGGAATTGTAGATGCCGCCTCCGCCGTAAGTGTCAGTGTTTGCGAGAATTATAATGTGCTCGTAAGGAATACCGGCGAGCGCGTCGTGCATTTTGAACAGATGCAGCGTCGTGAGGTAACGGTCGGAATAGAACGTGTCGAAGTGCGAATCCACTGCCGTCTTTTTCCAAAGACCTTCACGCGGCACGCTCACTCCGCTGTCCTGCGATGGTGAGGCCACGGCCACGATATTGAACCTGTCCTTCATTGACTTGAACGGCTCGTGGCGCAGAAGGTTCTCCACCGTGCTCTCGGCATCCCTGAAGAATATGTCCATCTCGCCCTCGGTGTATCCTTCCGCAAGGATGGCGATGTCGATCTTATCCTTGGAATCACCGCTGTCCAGCAGCATTCTTGTCTGCGGCTTTCCTCCGACAGGCCTGATCAGAATGTCCTTAGGGTCAACAGGATGCGTAAGCTTTGCCGCCACATTTTCGTGAAAGTCATAGAGTTGCACGGTGATCTCCGCCGGGGCCGCCGGCATCGGCACAAGGAACACGTTCTCGAAACTCTTGCGGACCCTCGTGGCCTCTTCCGTCGCCTGCCATTCCTGGAACAAGGTGCAGAATGACATTCTGTAAAGTGTGTCGCCTGTGGCCTTGTCCGCCATCGTCAGCTGTCCGTTACCCCGCAGCGGAACCTCTTTCAGATTGGTGCGCCGCCCGTACCATCCGTGGGCGCTAAGCAGCTCAGCCACAGCGATGTCGCAATCCTTGTCCGACCCTGTGAATATGTAGTCGATCCTCAGGGTCTTATCCAAAAGCCTCCCGTCAGAGAACGCTCCGGCGCTGATTCCGTTGATCAATCCTGGCAACGCTGCCGCCAATGCAATCAGAAATATTCTTCTCATCCGTGTCATTATTAATTAGTCGTTAAAAAATTAGTGCCCTTATCTTATGTGATCTTTAGGGTCTATATTCCTTTTCTCATCAGTTATGTGTCACCGACATATTCCTTCTTCAAAAAAGTGATGCACCCTCAAAAATCTTTGCTGGATCTGCGGCAACTTATTTTGCCGCTTCCTGCCGGACTAACACATCTCTTGACGAATTTAGAAATTTTTCTGAATATTCGGAAATATATTCATTGCCATTCCCCCCTATTCCGACAGTTGCGAATATGCCCGTAATCGCAGATCTCAAATCAGGCGGGGATTCTCTTCGGTCAGCTACAGTTCCGAATATGCTCGAAATTGCTGCCGTCAGGGTACGAATCAACCTTGACTGTTGCAAATACCGCCTAAAGTGCTGCCGTCGTGGACCAAAAGTACGGTGACGGTAGCATTATCGGGCATATTCGCGGACGAAAAATTGAGTCAAGCCTTGAAGTAAACAGTCAGGCTTGTGGTGGCGTTTTTCAATCCGTAATAGATTCCGTCCTCTGTTTCGATGAAATAGACCTCGGAATAGTTGAAATCAGGGTGGCCGGCCTTGTATCTGGCATATTCATCCAACACAGTGTCAGGTAGTTTGTCGTAATCCTCCAATCTGTAGATGGTCGCACTCCAAGTCTGCCCATCGGATCCACGATTATCAAAACGGACCGTTTTCAAAATACCGTTATCTTTGATATACAGGACATTGTCGCTGGAATCGTTGATCCCGGCAAGGATGGTGGCCTCAGGGTACTTTTGCCTTACAAAATCGACACAACTGCTCATATCATACCACCAGATGGATCTGTTGGTGCGGGGCATAACATCGAGCAGTTCTCCGTCCTCGTCTATCAGCACTGAATACTCCCGGTATGCAAGCACGGAGGTCTCATTTTCATCAAAAACAACGAACTTGAACTCGTATGCCTTTTTGTCAAATCCTCTGCGTGCGACTTCAATCACATACGATTGATCCCACCCGTAAAATTCTTTGCTGAATCCGGCTCCGAGGTAGGCTTTTGCGATTCTCTCTGGCAGTTGCTTGAGGAACGCGAATCCGTTCTTGTCGTACTCCTTCTGTGTCATCATCCAGGTGTGACCTTTATAGACGGCGGTGCACTTCAACCCGTCCGTGTCCACAAATTCGACCTGCGACATATTATATGATGTCACCGCATTTGTGACTTTGACATTCTTTGAATATCTCTCGTAGAAATCCGTCTTTATCGCTTCCGCCACGCCGTACGCCTCAAAGATATCCCAATCCGGTTCGTACTTATCGCAAGCGGATGTGATGATGAGCATAACCACGACGTATGTGAAATGAATAAGTCTCTTTGTCATAGTATATTTCCCCTCTCTTGGGGTCACAAAGATACGAACAAAATCGATATATTATCCTTTCCTCCTCCCTCGTGTCTTTCTCCGGCGACATAAACATATTAAAGTGTCGCCGGAGAGTGTCCTACAGCGCTCTTGGACAACGAAATCGACCAGAAATGTCGCCAGAGAGTGTCGTACAGCACTCTTGAGCAACGAAATTGGCCAAAAGTGTCACCGGAGAGTGTCCTACAGCACTCTTGAGCAACGAAATTGGCCAAAAGTGTAGCCGGAGAGTGTCCTGCAGCACTCTTGGGTGACGAAATCGGCCAGAAGTGTCGCCTGAGAGTGTCCTACAGCACCATTGGGCAACGAAATCGACCAGAAATGTCGCCGAAGAGTGTCGTACAGCACTCTTGGGTGACGAAATCGACCCAAAGTGTAGCCGGAGAGGGATATCTGATTGATCAGGAATTGATGATCACCAGCCGAAGATGTTGCGGGTGATCCACCAGGCTATGACGAGGATGCCGATGGTGATGATGACGGGGACGCTGTTTAGGGTGTTGTAGAATCGTGGGAAACGGGATCTGAGTGGAACGGACACCAGCAGGGAGATGATGTAGGGGAGGGCCAGTACCAGGAAGGCGTTGGCCTCAAATGCTTGCCGAATGTTGAGATTCAACAGGTTGTGTACGACCCGCTGGCTGCCGCATCCCGGACACTTGAGGCCGGTCAGTTGCAAGAATATGCACTTGGGGAACCACGAACTGCCTTCAGGGCTGAAACGTGAATATGCAAACACCAATCCCGCACACGCTGCCGTAAGCAGAATGTACAGGATTGGTTTCTTGCAGGAGTCTTTGTTCATCTGTCGGATGAGGTAATCCAGATGATTAGACATTAAAATTACAGTTTATTGATCTTACGTTTCAATAAACGGTATCTGAATCCAAGAATCGTTTGCGTCGTCAGGCAAGCGGTTTCTAAGAAGCTGTTTTGATTTGTTTGTTTGAAAATGTGAGAGTGAAAAACTTCTGGTTCGACCGCTTCTTCCAAGGAAGATAGCGGTGCTGTCTGACTGAAGAAGCGGGAAGAAAATGAGGATTCTTTCACCTCAAAGAACATTTCAAACAAATCGAAACAGCTTCTAAATGTCGGCAATGCCGGCCATCACTCCGCAGGCCATAAGGATTATGTAGATGATCACCCAAAGCAGGCCGCAACACAGTCCTGCGATGCTCCAGGTCTTGGCTTGCTTGCTCGCTCCTTGTGCTTCGGCGTAATGTCCGAGAGCATATTCCTTTGAGACACTGCTGGATTTGATGATGCCGACGATTCCGAATGGAAGGCAGCAAAGTACGGTCACGATGATGGACAGAGCCAGATAGGTCGGAGGGCACGGTGGCATCGGTGACTGTTGGTAATTCTGTGACAGTGGGGTAGGCGCTGTCGCATCAGGGATGTTGGCCCCGCATTTCGGGCAGAAAGACGCTTGGTCGGAAACCGCATTTCCGCATTTAGGACAATATTTCATAAAGATGTATTTGGTTTCGTAATGTGTTACTTGTTTTGACCTGCCAAACAGCAGCCCAATCATAGCGATAAAAGCGATGACTATAAGAATTATGATGACCTGCCAAGGTCCGATAACACCAAGAATCATAGTTATGCAAGTGGTGGGATGCGCTACTTCAGAGTCTGTCCGTTGCCGTCAACGTAGGTGTTGCAGGCGATCATAATCAGGTCTATGAGAGCCCAGATCCCGCATCCTCCCAATGTGAGGAGCATAATGATGCCGGTGGTAGTGTTGCCGGTGTAGAATCTGTGGATACCCAGTCCACCGAGCACGATGCAAAGGACTAGGGCGATCAGCCAACGGTCCTCCTTCTCCTTGGCGACTTGGTAGTCGTTGTAAGTCTGACCGGTTCCGGCCTGTGATTGAAGCGGTTTCCCGCAGCTTGGACAAAAAGAGGAGTCCGGCTGCACCGGCGCTCCGCAATGAGGACAGTAACTCATTTCTTTGAATATGATAATAAAACTATGGTCCTATAGCCAGAATAGTCTGACTGGCTTTCAAAGTCTAAAGGTAGTCATAATTGTAGAAAAAACAAAGTTTGATGCTTGGACTGCATTACAGGATAGCACCTTTGAGTGACAAAAGTGGACTAAAATGTTGCCGGAGAGTGTTGCAGAACACTCTCCGGTAACGAAAAGGGCTAAAAGTGTCGCCCATAAATTCCAAACGGCTTTAAAAGCGTGGATATGGCCGGAAAATCAGTGCCGCTCATGTACCGGCTCGCAGGTGAGGTCCACACCGAGCTTCTTGAAGACTTTCTTGTCGATGTCGCTCAGGAGAACGGTGGAGTGAACCTGACAGCCTTTCAGAAGCGGCAGTGTGTCAAGAGCCTTGCGGCAGTTCTCGTCATCCGGACTCAGGACCGAAAGGGCGATTAGCACCTCGTCAGTGTGCAGACGCGGGTTCTTGCCGTGAAGATAAGTGACCTTCGTCTTCTGGATCGGCTCGATGAGCCTACCCGGAATGAGTTTGACACTGTGGTCGATCCCGGCCAGATGCTTGGTGGCCTTGAGGAGAAGGGCGGCGCAAGGTCCGAGAAGGTCAGAGGTCTCCGCACTCAGGATTGTCCCGTCTGACAGCTCGATGGCCGCTGACGGATTGCCTGCCGTCGCCTCGCGCTGTTTCGCCGCGACGGTCACACGGCGATATTCAGTGGTGATCCTCGCCTGCTTCAGGAGAAGCGCGATCTTCCCCACCTCGCTCTCATTGTCCTTTCCGTCAGCCATCTCGTCCAAAGCAGTGTAGTACCGCCTGATGATCTCATCGTTGGCGGCCTTGCAGCAGATGTCGTCATCGCAGATGCAGTTGCCAACCATATTCACACCCATATCTGTCGGCGACTTGTACGGATTCTCGCCGTAGATTCCTTCGAAGAGGGCGTTCAGCACCGGGAATATCTCGATGTCCCTGTTGTAGTTGATCGCCGTCTTGCCGTATGCCTCCAGATGGAATGGATCGATCATATTCACATCATTAAGGTCTGCCGTGGCGGCCTCGTAGGCGATGTTGACCGGGTGCTTCAAAGGAAGGTTCCAGACGGGGAATGTCTCGAATTTGGCGTAGCCCGCCGCGATTCCCTTCTTGTGCTCGTGGTAGAGCTGGCTCAGGCACACGGCCATCTTGCCGCTGCCCGGGCCCGGAGCCGTCACGATCACGAGCGGACGGGATGTCTGCACGTAGTCGTTCTTGCCGTATCCTTCCTCGGAATCAATCAGGGCCACGTTGTTCGGGTAACCCTCGATCGTGTAGTGGTAGTAGGCCTTGATGCCCATCTTCTTGAGCTTGGCCTTGTAGGCCTTGGCGCTGGCCTGTCCGTTGAAATGAGTGATCACCACGCTGCTGACAAGAAATCCCCTGTTCTGGAACTCCGTGCGAAGGCGCAGGACATCCATATCGTAGGTGATGCCGTAGTCGGCCCTCACCTTGTTCTTCTCTATGTCATTGGCGCTGATGACGATGACGATCTCGGCGCAGTCGCTGAGCTGCTGGAGCATCCTCAGCTTGCTGTCCGGCTGGAATCCCGGCAGGACTCTGCTGGCGTGATAGTCGTCAAACAATTTGCCTCCAAGCTCCAGATAGAGCTTGTCCCCGAACTTGGCAATGCGTTCCTTGATGTGTTCTGATTGTATCCGCAGATACTTTTCGTTGTCGAATCCGTACTTCATAACGGATAACAAAGGTACGAAATCTATTCCGCAGCGGCAAATGAAAATACACAATCACAGCCTACATTAGCGTCCGGTATTCAGATTCCGGGCAATGTAAGCTGTTGAATAATATCCCACCGAAACGGTTATAATCTCACATCAATAAGATTCGGGTAATGATCCGTGAGTTTGATGGTGTATTTCTCCATAATGCAGTCGAAGACCTTGACCTCGGCCTTTCCGCTCGGGTCGAAGATCAGGCAGTGATCGATCGCTCCTGTGGCGCGGTCAGGTCCACGTCTGCGGCTTTCGACCGAATATCCGTCCCCAGGGCTGCATATATGATGTCCGTTATGGTTGTCTCCATAGACGGTAGCGGCCTTGTAGCAAGGCACATAACCGCCCTGGATAAGTTGCTGGATCGGAACAGAATCCTCCTCGCAGTTCATATCACCCATCACAAAAACAGGAATATCCCCGTATTTGGCCCTGATGATGTCGACCTCGGCCATCACCAGGCGGATCTGAGCTGCTCTCGCCATCGTGCTGCCCGGCTTGGACTTTTCGCTTTTCCACCAAAGGTGGGTGCCGATTATCGCGAATATCTTTCCGTCAGCCTTCCTTTTAAGCACAGCCGAGGTGAATGACTTGGATCCGTGGTTGCACCACTGCTCGGGAGTGTACTTGTTGTAGTTGACGTACAGAGGCTCAAGGGTCTTGTTGTTGTAGAAGATCGGGGTGTTGTTCCAGTCCTTCTTCGATTCCCAGGCGATGACATAACCGTCCTTCTGCACCAGAGGGTAGAATTCCTTGTGCATATGGCTGGAATATTCCTGAAGGGCGAAGACATCAGGCAGGTAGTCGTTTACGAGCCTGGCGAATTGCGGGGCCCTGTTGCAGTCACGTGGATCCTCACCGATTTCCTTCCATTTCGGAGGAATGGTGTCCTTGCTGTAGTCCCAGATGTTGTCGTCAAGGATGCGGAGGTCAGCGCCTTCCGCGATCTTGAACTTTGCCTCGAACGCCGGGCTCTTCTGTGCGAAAGCGAAAGCTCCGTTGAGCAAGAGTCCGAATGTCAGCACCGAAGCCGCGATGATTCTTACAATTCTGTTCATTATTCGAATGATTTTTAGAAGCTGTTTTGATTTGTTTGTCTGAAGGTTTTTTCGCCTCAAAAACAAATTCTTGGTTTATTTGTTTTTAAGGAATGTTTCCCCAACGCAAAGTTAATCCTTACTGATCAAAAATCCAATTTGGCCGTGCCGATTTCTGTTGAATGGCTTTGCCATCCGGAAGGGAATCACTATTTTTGCCGCGAAGATATTCATTGACAAGGGTGGGCAATCACCCTCGAACGGATTGTATTCGGCAAGTGATTGCCCGCTTGCGGAATTTGAATATTCAAGGAATATGAGAAGTGCCATCTATGGCGCCGGTTCGTTGGGAACCATTCTGGGCGCGTATATTACGAAGAACGGAGGTCAGATTGACCTCATCAACCACAACAAGGCCCACGTCGCCGCCTTGCGTGCCGAAGGTGCGAGAGTGGTAGGCACTGTGAATTTCACTCAGCCGGTAACAGCTCTGACAGATGAGGAAATGACTGGTGAATATGATGCCATATTCCTTATGACCAAGCAGTTGCATAATGCCGAGGTTGTGAATGTGCTCAAAGGTTTCCTTGCTGAGGATGGTGTGATCGTCACTCTCCAGAACGGGTTGCCGGAGCTGCTGATTTCCGAGATCGTCGGTCCGTCCCGTGTGCTTGGCTGCACGGTAGCCTGGGGTGCGACGATGCTTGGTCCGGGAGTCTGCGAGTTGACCAGTTCGCCGGACAGTCTCACGTTCTCGCTAGGGGCGGTCTCGAAGAATGTCAACAAGCATTTCGCCGAGGTCAAGGCCCTCCTTGAGAAGATGGGGTCGGTCGAGGTAGAGGAGAATTTCCTCGGAACCCGCTGGAGCAAGCTCCTGATCAACGCCGCGTTCTCCGGAATGAGCGCGGTCCAGGGCTGTACTTTCGGAGAGGCAGCCTCGGACCGTTCCTCAAGGAAGGTCGTGCAGGCCTTGATAAAGGAATGCATTGATGTCTGCCGTAAGGGCGGCATAACCATCGAGCCGATCCAAGGCAAGGATGTCGTAAAGCTTCTGGATTACAGCAATCCCGTGAAGAAGTTCATCTCCTTTATGATCATCCCGATAGCCATCCGCAAGCACGCCCGTCTGAAAGCCAGTATGCTTCAGGATCTTGAGCGCGGCAAGAAAACCGAGGTCGATTCCATCAACGGTGCCGTCAGCGCCTACGGCCGCAAGGTCGGTTGCCCCACTCCGATGAACGACAAGGTCGTAGAGATCATCCACCACATCGAGTCCGGCTCCCTCACCCCCTCTTTAGACAACCTCCGCCTCTTCGCGTAGCCGCACTACACTGTTGCGTCTGCTTCCTTTGTTGAGTGCGTCTGCTTCCCTTGTTGTATATAGGTGTGACAACGCTAAACTTTCCGCCAGTCTGCTCGGGTGGGAGCTTTTGCGTTAGTTTGCCCGGTTAGGTGGTAAGGGCATATTCAAGGGCTTTGTGACATAAGTCCATCCCATCAATTTTTTGCGTTAGTTTGCCGGTTAGGTGGCGAGGGCTTTGATTTTATTGCAATACAAGTTTTGGCAAGAGTTGTCGTGAAATTCCCCTCGGTAGAATTGCAACGAGAAAATGACGTGCTTTATAATTACTTGTAAGTCAGTTGATTCGGTGTTTGTCTTTAGCAGGTTTCCACTAAAGATAAACCTCTATATCTCTCACTAATAATACGTTATCTCCCACTCGCCGGAAACGTCTCCCTAATGAATATGCAAGTAGATTCATTGAAAACAACAATGTCTTGCCCTTTTTCAAGAGCGACTTCAGCACTGATTAGTAATAGCTTGAATGTCAGCAGGTGAAACCCCACTCCTTGATTCATAGGGATATACAGGATTCTGCCAGTCATTTTTGACTGTCGGGAATTACGAATATATTCATTATTAGGTCCTTATGAATTCTCGATTTTTGAGCTTTCAGGTTTTAATTTATTGGATGGATTTTTCAGTGGGTTATGGGAATGAAAAAAGGACAGCCTCGGATGAAGCTGTCCCCTTGTGCGGAATCGTGGAATATTATCGAACCTTTGTTGAGGATTTCAAAGAGTTATGGAGTTTGTGGAATGGCTGTTGGAAGAGTCTTGATGTAAAAAAAAGTTAATGAATATTACTTGATAATCTGAAAATAATGGTTATCTTTGCAGTGTTCTCATACGAGTTAGGAAGACAAGTAAAAGCAAGCATCTTTTCCCTAAAAGGGATGCTTGCTTTTTTTATTATTGTCCCATACCGAGGGGGTACTATACAACAAGGGCGGTTGTTCTCTCAATTTCCTAACAATGAGTATGCAGAATGAGAACAAGCCAACATCTTGTGATAGTCGCCATTGAGGTGGAGGTTATCAGACTTGTCAAGGTGCGAGCCTATAGGCGAGTGCGTTTCGGCAAGGTTGAGAGAGTCCGCAACTATTACAGACGTTATTAGGGCAATGTCTGCATCCGGCTGCCACTCTGAGCCGTAAGGCTCTCTGCTTCACCCCTCGGTTTTTATATGTCCTTAACATACAAAATACCGTTTTGCTATCATTTTGCAGGATTTGCTGTCCAATCTATCTTGATGTATTAAATCATATCTGAATTTATGTCCAAAAAAGATGGTGATATGTATTGAAAACGTATCACCTTATCTTTTTGTATTAAAATCTTCATTCTGTCTTAACATTCTTGATGGAGACTGTGTTGTCTGAAAAATATACATCACCAGAAGCTTGTTCGAGAACCAACGCCCCGAAAGAATTAGTAGCTCGATATTTGAGTGTTACTTCATAGCATCCTTTCGAATAGTTGTAACTTGATGTATAGTTTACTTCTTCGTAAGATTTTGCATTCTTTAGATTATCTTTGAGGTAATCTTTGAAATAGTTTTTTGCTAGTATTTGATGAGTGGTGGAATTGTCGTTGTAGTTCTCCGATGCAGAATCTTTGCCACCACCTATGGATATGATTATCGCAAGTATTATTACTCCAATTACTGTATATAAAAGGCATCCTCCCTTTTTCTCTTTGTTTGGCAATTGATTATCCATAGCACGTACAATTTATCAAGTTGATGCATTTTTGGCTTGTGCTAATATGGCATATTTTCTTATGCCATATTATGGACTGTATCCACAGCACACCTAAGGTGCATATTCCAATCATATTATATTACCAATTATCTTCGTCCTTGGCTTTCTGCACAACTTTATTTAATTCTTCAATATGATAAGCCATAAGCAGAACAAGTTTGTTAAAAGTTTCTTCCGCAGGCTTTTTCGCTATATTTGTTTTCCACGCATCGTGATTTGGATTTATTGGAGAAGCATCTATTGGATTATAGTACTTCTTATTTGTCCCTTGTATGTTTGCATTGATAATACTATTGCACGAAACAGATACTTTCATCCTGTCTTCTTTGAAACGAACTTCTATTGTTAGTTCTCCTTGTGTGTACCACATTTTCATAGAGTGAAAGGCTAATTCTGGAGTAATGATTTTAACGACATAATAATCATCTGTGGCGTTCTTCAACGTTTGATTAGAGTCATTAAGCATTGTCAAGAAGTAACTTTTGACGGCTGCAGAGGCATCTGCCTTGGTTATGCTGAACGGAATGACCTTTTCAACAACAACTTTTCCATCTTTTACAGTATACATATCTTCGGTTACCTGAGCGTTCATTGTCAGAATAGCCAAGATACAAGAAAGTAATAGTGAATAAAACTTTTTCATATTTGAACCCTTTTATGCTGTTCTAATAGTTATTGGCCAAAGATAGTCATTTTCACGATAATCCAATCATTTTTTTGGAAGAAGTGATAAGTGTGCCTTTACGTATGATACACTTTTTGCCGTTGTAGGGGTGGCTTTCAGAGAGACTGTAGTTTTTCAGATAGTTGTAGGAAACGCCTATGGTGTCCCTATCCCAATTGTCGGTTTGGGTTTTGATGTTTCCGTAGTAATAATGTTGTCCGTTCAAGGTGGACAACGTTCCTTTCTTGTTTATCCATATCGCAAAGGTCGGTAAAGTTGCAACGGAAAAATGGCGTATCCTATAAGTGCCTGAAGGTCAGTCGATTCGGTGCTTACCTTTAGTGTGCTTTCACTAAAGATATACATCTATGTTCTTCATTAATAATGTGTTACCTTCCACTCGCCTGAATGTCAGAGTATGAAATGTTCCCGTTGATTCATAAAGACATATAAGATTTAGCCAGTCTAAAAAGGCCGGCGGAATTCACAAATATATTAAGAAACCATATGCTATTCGAAAAGAGTTATAAGATTCACGGATAAATGCGGTTTCTTGTCCTGATTTTGACTCCGCTATATGGAAGCTCTTTTGATAGTTAGGAAAATATATTACCTTTGTGCGGGTAAAAACAAGTAATACCGGTTATTTAAAAATCTTATTTAATCTTATGAGAAGAGTTATCTTATTGATTCTGACCACGCTCTGTTTTCTTCCTTTTGTGCAGGCGCAAGATATCATAACCACAAAGGATGGCAAAGATATTCAGTCAAAGATACTTGAAGTCAATGCAAACGAAGTCAAGTACAAGAAATATAATAACCTTGACGGTCCGACATTCACATTATCGAAATCGGAGATACTTATCGTCAGATACGAGAATGGCGAAAACGAGGTGTTTCAAGAACATAACAACTCAGTGGACAAGAAATTCAATACAACCGCCGAAGTTGTTGTTGGTATGAGGTATCGTGAATACAAAAATCTGTATAATGCTAAGGAATATGTTCCGCAACGTGATGATCCTTACAGCCGTGTCTGGGCGGGAATCGCTTCATTTATCATTCCTGGTTTGGGGCAAGGAATAGTTGGGCAATGGGGACGTGGAGTTGCTATCATCGGTACCAATGTTGGTTTATTTGCCTTGCAACTATCCGATACGTACATTTACGATGACGGCACAACTGAGATGGGCGGTTTGGCTTGGGGAGCGTTTGCGGCTCGCTTGGCTTTGAATATATGGAGTATTTGCGATGCTGTCCACATCGCGAAAGTGAAAAATATGTACTATCAGGATCTTAGGACGCAAAGGGCAGCCTTGGATCTTAAGGTTGAACCTTATTTCGCATACACTCCTACAAGTGTGCAAGGATATTCTCAACCAACAGCAGGTCTTTCTCTCAAACTGAATTTCTAAGTATTGATCAAAGAATATGCAAGGTGAGCCGTTGAAAATCCCAATGGCTCGCCTTTTTTAGACTTGTATTTAAGGCTCACCCTGGCAGCGATTAGTAATTATTTGAATATCAGATGATACCACACCACCTCTTGACCCATAGTGACATACGAGATCCTGCCCTCCATTTTTGACTGGCAGGAATTACGAATATATTCATTATCAGTTTCTTATGGATTCTCGATTCTGTGGCTTTCTTTTTTGGGGGGATTGGATGGATTTCAGTGGGTTATGGAAATGAAAAAAGGACAGCCTCGGATGAGGTTGTCCCCTTGTGCGGGTGAAGGGACTCGAACCCATACGCTTGCGCACCAGATCCTAAGTCTGGCTTGTCTACCAATTTCAACACACCCGCAAAGCCTTTCGGCGGGGGAATCTAGATGATGATAGGGATTCCGCGGGGAGGTCGGGCGATTGGAAGCTGCCTTCGCTCCGAGTCCGAAAGGATTGCAAAGATATGGAGAAATCTCTTAATATTCAAATAAATCTTTTTGGCACGATAGGTGGCACGATAGGTCCCTTAGGCCGCATTGGATGATAGTGCCGAGAAGCGGCCTTTCGGTAGGCTCAGGGACCGTATTGAGTGATACGAAAATCCCTTCGGTAGGCTCAGGAATCGTAAGTGCTAATGAGGCCGTAAGTACTTCGAGACTGTAAGGACGACTGGATCAGCGGTTATCGTGAGGTACTGGTGTCGGAGTCAGTGCCTGTACCGCTCCCGCCGCCGGTGGCTGTTTCTAGGGCCTGAAGGGTCTTCTTTTCGTCGGCGGAGAGGTCTTCTGTCAGGGAGGCGGAATATTCAAGCTCGCTCTTCTTGGCCTCTATGGCCTTCTGGGATTGCTCGTTCTGCTTGAGGGCCTGCTCCACGCCTTTCTCGAATATGTTGTGGATGGCGGTGGTGAGGCTGAGGGTCAGGCTGTTGACCTGATCATCGAACAGAGGGATGTTGCGGCTCTTGTACTTTGTCTTGCCGAGTTTCCATTTCCAATCATCGAACGAGCCGTTAAGGTTGATGCCGAACTTGAACGGGATCGGGGACTTGAGGGCGGAGAGGTGGTACTTGAAACGCTGGTCGAAGCCTTGCAGACCGCTTGCCGCGAGCGAGTAACGGTCGATGTCCAGCAGGAACGGGAATATCTCCAGCTGGTTGTCCTTGATGATGCCCCTGATGGACAACGACTCAATGTGTGTGGAGTCCTTATCCTTGAACATCAACGTCTTGCGAAGTTTGTTGAGCTCCTCGCTCTCGGCCAGTGAGAGGTCCCGGCCGTCTATCTTGACTATGCCGCTCAGAGACGGAAGCACGATATTCATAGAAGTGTCGATGGAGCTTGTGGCGGCTATCTCGCAGTCGAGAAGCCCCTTAAAGGACTTGAGCATAGGCACGATGCTGTCCACGGCGGGGAACAGTTGGATCACTTTTTCGGCTGTGATGCCGGCGAGGGTCAGGTCGAAGCCGGCCTTGAGGTCTTTCTTTGTTCGGGTCGAGTAGAAACCTTCGAGATAGACATCTCCCATATTCGTCGTCGCAAGAGTGTTCGTCGCCTGAAGGCAACGCTCCTTCATCACCAGATCCGAGGCTATCCAGGTCGTCTCAAGGTTTGAATATCTTACCTTGTTGGCCTCCAAGGTGACCTTGGCGTTCAGGTTGGACGGCAGCACGAGAAGCGATGTCGTGACGGTGGTGTCAGCATCTGTCAACTCCTTGACGCTGTTGAGGTAATCATCATCATTAACGCCTGAGAGCGCGGCGTTGTGTCCCGGAGGAGTGAATTTATTCCCGGCGTTGAGGGCTATGAGGATCTCGTTCACGTCTATCACGTCCGAGGATATTCCTAAGTCCAGATTCAGCTGTCCTTTGCCGGAGGTCAGGATCCTTTTCAGCCCGGTGAGGCGGCCTTTCGCCGAGATGTCGGACACTCCGGAGCGGACGGAAAGCCTCTTCAATTCAATGGCATTGTTGGAGAACTTGCCGCTGAATCCCGTGATCCTGTTGTCCAGAGGATAGTAAGGCGAGATGACAAGACCTTCGCCGACATTGACATCTCCGGTGATGTCCCAGTTCTTGATGTAGTTCGCGATGGATTCACCGAGTTGGATCTTGATGTCATTCTTCTCGAAATCCTTTTCGGAAAGATAGTCCGGCAACGTGGCCCCGGCCGTGAATCTTCTGAAAGCCCTTTTGAACAGCGAGTCCCGTTTCACCCCAGGATAGACCCTTTGCAGAGAGTCCAGCAGATGCTTCCTGCGGATCTGCGTCTCCACCGAGTTCGGATGGGCGGCCACGGACAGGTTGGCGTCTTGTACGGAGAACCGGTTGACACCCTCACGGAGCGTTATCTTCTTGTTCTTGCTGGACAGACTGAGGAACGGCACGATGTGCTTGCCTATCAGATTTTGGCTCAGTTTGAACGTGTTGGCTGAACCTATCGCTCCGACGAAGCACGAGTCAAGGTCCATCATACCGATGGACGAGATGTCAAGATGACCGTGGATGGGATGCCGATCCACTTTCCCGGCCATAGGCTCCTCGGAGTTGTGGGCCGAAAGGCTCAGGCCGGTGCCGCGGATGAACGTCGAAGCCCCATATTCAGCGAACACACTGTCAACCGCCACCATCAGGCCGCTGTGCCGATGACCGCTCTCTTCATGCTCATTATGATCATCTTCCTCGTGATTGAATGCCCCGAGGCTGACATCCGTGTGTCCGATGTAGGCGAGCAGAGTGTCCTTAGGAACGCTGATCTGGATCCCGTTGCTTTCCAGAAGCCCTTCCAGTCCGATTTCAGAAAAGTTGAACGGATCCAGCTGCGAAAGCCTGAATCCTCCCTCGATGATGCCCTCAAGGTCTCCGTGGGCTGTGAGGCCGAGGCTGTCCGGAAGGTATGTGGCCAAAGAGTCCAGCACAAAATGAAGGTCGGAGCTGATGTCGAACAGCGGGTCGCCACCCAACAGATCCTCCGCCGTGCCGCTCAGCGTCACTTTCATCCCGTTGACACTGAAGCAGAAGTCCGGCACCTCGGCGGTCAGTTTCCCATCCTCGCTCCTTGCCGTGATGTCCAGATCGAAACGTCCGTCCCCGTCGATCCCTTCCCAACCGATCCGCGAATCCGGCACCTGAACCTGCACGGAAAGAGGCGGCAAACCACCGACGCTCTTGTCGTAGAAACCATCACAGGAAGCTTTGAGAGTCAGCAGCGCATCGGTGCGCAACTTCTTCAAAACCGGGAAGTTGTCTCCGAAATATTCAACCAGCTCATTGACGGATGCCTTGTCGATGCCTGCCGCCGCCTTGATGTGAATATTCTCACCGGAAAAGTCGGCTTTCCCGCTGGCCTCCAATCCGATGGTCGCGATCGAAGCCCGAAGGTTTTCCACCGAGACGACCTTTTTTTTAAGCTCAGGGAATATGTCTCCTTTGATCTCCACCGGGACCGCCATCCGTCCCGAAGACTTCAGTCCGAGGAACAGCCGCGATTTGAGATTCACATCAAAATGTCCTGTTTTTTCCTTGATTCCAAGATGCTCAAGCCCTAAAGCGACCGTGTCGGCAGGCAGACGGCCCGCCACAAAAAGCGAATCCAAGGACAGGTTTACCCTCTCGATCTTCCCTTTCCTCGCATCATAATGTCCTTTGGCTGAAAGGCTTTTAAGGAATATGCAGCCGAATATGGTGTCCGACGGGTTTGTATAGACCACGAACGGCCGTCCGTCAAGACTGACCTTGCCGATCGAGATAGGGGGCAGGGTTGAGGATGAAGCCGAAGTGTCGTTGTTCTCTTTCACAGATTCGTCTCCGAACATATTCCAGTTCGCGGAGGTCGAGTCATATTGGTGCGCGAATATCCTCGGATGCTCCAGCATCGCGTGCCGGATCCGGATCCTGCCGGCAGCCGCGGCGAGGTAATTGACCGAAACTGAAAGCTTTCTGAAGTGGGCCAAAGTGTCGGCCGTCTCTCCGCGTCCCGAACCGAGCAGGTAGCCGCCCGGAACATCCAGCGAGTCGAACGCCGCGAACCTGTCGTGAGGATAGGTGATGGAAAAATCGTCGATCGTGACATTAAGGTTAGGAAAACTCCTGAACATCGAGGCCTTGATGCCGGAGAACGTGACATCTCCGTCAACATATTCATCGGCCACATCGTTCACGATCCTTGTCAGGACGGTTGAGTTCAAGGCGACCTGCAGGACGATGATAATCACCGCCCATATCCCCAAAACGGTCCACAGCACCGGCCGGAGCCAACGCCTCGAACCGCGTTTGATGACTTCCTTTTCCATAGCTCACAAATATAACCAAAATATACGAAAACCGGGCCGCATGATGGCGGTCCGGTCATGATTTCAATGTAAGGAACAATTACTGTTCATCGAGCAACTGGAGATGCTGCACATAGATGGCCTTCATCTTCGCCGCTCTCTTCTTTACAGAAGGCTTCTCGAAGTTCTTGCGGGCGCGGAGCTCGCGGATGGCACCGGTCTTCTCGAATTTTCTCTTGAATTTCTTCAGAGCCCTTTCGATGTTCTCGCCTTCCTTGATAGGAACTATGATCATAATGCTGTTACCACCTCCTTTTTTTTCTAAAACCCGGGAATATTCAGGTGATATTCACCGATAAATTTCCAGGCGCTTCCTAAAGCGGGTGCAAAGATAGGAAAAAAATGTTAATTTTGTCAAAACAAAAATGTTATTTCGATGGATAGCCCGTTTTTGTACAACAAATATGTGACAGGACAACACTTCATTGGCCGCAAGGAGGATTGCACGATACTCGGTAATCTATTGGCCCAGAGTGAGAACGTTGTGATCTGGGAGCCGTTCGGGACCGGAAAGAAATCTCTTGTCCATCAGGTGTTCACGAAGATGAAGGTCGATGGCGAAAGGTTCACGGTCGGCGAGATGACCGCCCTTGACATCAGGGACGGAGAATCTTTTGTCAAAAGGCTCGGAGCCGCGGTGATAAGGCTGGTTGCCTCTACTCCTGATGAATATGAACGGGTCGTCACCAAGTACCTTGAAGGAACGCATTTCGTCTTTGACCGGAAGGCTTTCGCGGACTGGGACACGATCCTCTCCACGAACTGGGATCTGGATGAGAACGACTTGAAAGCCGTGCTGAGGCTTCCGTACATCCTGTCCGCCGAAAGGGGAGAGAGGATGCACCTCATCATCGATGAGTTCCAGAACGTGGATCTTGCCGATGACGGAGAACGGATATTCAAGCTGATGGAGGATGTCATCGACGGTGCGAGAGCGGAAGGCATCAGACTGTTTTCCTATATATTCATAGGTTCTCAGGTCAATGCGATGGCTGACATATTCATAAAGCGTCATTTTTTCTACCGCCGTGCCACACGGCTGAAGTTGAGCAAGGTGGACGAGAGGGAGATTGTCGAGCACATCATCAAAGGTTTCCTTGCGAGCGGAAAGGTCATCGATAGGGACCTGATCAGTGGAGCGTGCCGCCTCTTTAAATGCAACCTCTTTTATATCAATCATTTCACGTCTATCTGCGACTCGCTGTCCAAAGGCTACATAATGGAACCGGTTCTGCTTGAGGCTCTCGCGACAGTGCTGGCGATCAACCGTGGCCGCTTCATCTCGATGATGAACGACCTCACGACCTTCCAGGTGAGTCTGCTGAAGGCGATCATCGATGGATACTCGAAGTTCAGCACGGCGGAGGTGATCCGGAAATATTCCCTCAACTCGTCCGCCAACGTGCGCCGCCTCAAGGACGCTCTGATGAAGAAGGAGATTCTGACTTTCGTCGGCGAGGACGCTAAGCCGGTGATCCTTGACCCGTTGTTCGAATACTGGCTCAGAAACTACTATTTCAAGAAGAATCAATAATTTATGAATATGCGGTTGTGTCCGCGCGACATTTCAAAGGAGGATGAATATATGAACTCAGCGAAAAAGAAAATCGCCGTTCTGACGGGCGCGGGAGTGAGCGCCGAGAGCGGCCTCAGCACATTCAGGGGCAACAACGGCCTGTGGGGTGAATATGATCCCGAAGAGGTCGCGTCGATCCAGGGCTGGTACCGCAACCGGGAACTGGTACTGAATTTCTACAACGGTCTGCGCAAGAGGCTCAGCGAGGTGAAACCGAACGCCGCCCACTACGCCATCGCTGATCTGGAGAAGGAATATTCAGTGACGATCATCACCCAGAACGTTGACAATCTGCACGAAAGGGCCGGCAGCACGAAGGTCCTGCACCTCCACGGCGAGGCGACGAAGGTGCGGCCTGAGAATGGTGAATATGACCGGACATATTCAGAGAAAGAGGTCATTGACATCGGCTACGATGAAGTTCATCTGGGGGACAAGGCCCCGAACGGCAGCCAGCTGCGTCCGCACATCGTCTTCTTCGGGGAGGCCGTCCCGAACATCGAGAAGGCCATCGATATCGTCTCCGCCGCAGACATAATGTTGATCGTCGGCACGTCCCTGAACGTCTATCCTGCCGCTGGCCTTTACCGCTACGCCTCCAACGGAGTTCCGATCTATCTCATCGACCCCGAGGACGTTGCCGTCAATGACCCCCGCATCACCCACATCCGCGAAGTCGCCACGAAAGGAATGGAAACCTTCCGTAAGTTGCTGGATCGGTAGCCATTTTTGCCACAATCTGCCATCCCGCCATTAATTCCGTGCGTGGAACAACCTCTTCTACGTACAAGTCATCCTTTCCGTGTCCTCTCGTGCCTGAATATTCCTTTTCTGCGCACGAACATCAGTCTTTTCTGTCCATCGGGTGCGATCAGGCAGGTACTGCACCCGAGTAAGTCAATTCATTAACTAGCGGGGGCGGAAACTTGAAATCTGCACCCGTCTCAAGTGCCTGATTTTATGTGTAAAATATCGACAGTTTGCGAAATATTTTGCGGATTGTGGGATTTTGCATAAATTTGCAGTCTGTTTTTATGGTCGTGGAGCTCCAGAAGTCCCGTGAGGTTACGGGCGCTTGCGGCTGAAACTTAATAAAGTTTTGTTTTTTATGTACGCAATTGTTGACATTGCAGGACAGCAGTTCAAGGTTGAGGCTGGAAAAGAGATCTTTGTTAACCGTCTCGCGGCGGCCAAGGATTCTTCAGTCGAGTTCGACAAGGTACTGCTCGTTGACTCCGAAGGGCAGATCAAGCTCGGTAATCCTTATGTAAAGGGCGCAGTCGTTAAGGCCACCGTTCTCGATGACGAGGCAAAGGCTGACAAGGTGCTCGTGTTCAAGAAGATCCGTCGCAAGGGATTCCAGAAGCTCAATGGCCACCGCCAGAAGCTTTCCAAGATCCGTATCGATGAAATCGCTTAATTTCTAAAGAGTAACAGATTATGGCACACAAGAAAGGACAATCAAGTTCAAAGAACGGTCGTGAGTCTCATTCCAAAAGGCTTGGACTCAAGAAATTCGGCGGTGAGGTCGTAAAGGCCGGCAACATCATCGTAAGGCAGAGAGGCACAGTCCACAATCCTGACAAGAACGTCGGAATGGGCAAGGATCACACTCTCTACGCTCTCGTTGACGGAACTGTTAAGTTCACAAGGAAGAGAGAGGACAAATCCTACGTCTCGGTTATCCCTTTTGAGAACTAAGACTCGGAGGATTGATAATGAAAGAGGGCTGGCTTCGAGTTATCGTGCCTGTCCTCTTTTTTGTTTGGAAACAACCCATTTCAGGCTTGCTTGCCTGAAAATGTGTCGGGAATATTCCTGACAACAAGTAGGGGCCTTCCATTTTAATGGTAATTAAACTATTCATTATACTATGCTTACACTCAAAACGCTTCGTGACGATCCGCAGCACGTGATCGAGAAGCTGGCAGTAAAGAATTTCGATGCGAGGGCCATCGTGGAAAAAGTCCTCGAACTGGACACCAACAGAAGGGCTCTCCAGACAGAGAGTGACGCTATTGTGGCCAAGCAGAATCAGCTCACCAAGCAGATCGGTGGCCTTATGAAAGATGGCAAGAAGGCCGAGGCCGAAGAGGTCAAGAAGGAAGTGGCCGAACTTAAGGCCAAGTCCTCCGAACTTCTCGCCAAGGCCGACGAGAACAACAAGGAACTTGAGGCTCAGCTGGTTTTGCTACCGAATATGCCTTGTGACCTCGTTATCCCTGGAAAGGGCGCCGAGGACAACCAGGTTGTGAAGATGGGCGGCCCTGAGGTCAACCTTCCTGAGCACGCTCTCCCTCACTGGGAACTTGCCAAGAAATATGACATCATAGATTTCGATCTTGGTGTGAAGCTTACTGGAGCCGGTTTCCCTGTCTATAAGGGCAAGGGCGCGAAACTCCAGAGGGCTCTCATCAACTTCTTCCTTGACATCAACACCGCCGCCGGCTACAAGGAGGTCGAGCCGCCTATTATGGTCAACGCCGCTTCCGGTTTCGGTACCGGCCAGCTGCCTGACAAGGAGGCTCAGATGTATTATGTAGGTCTTGATGACTTCTATCTCATTCCTACAGCCGAGGTTCCTGTCACCAACATATTCAGAGATGTCATCCTCGGCAACAATGACTTCCCGCAGAAGATGACCGCCTACACTCCGTGCTTCCGTCGTGAGGCCGGTTCTTACGGCAAGGACGTGAGAGGTCTGAACCGTCTGCATCAGTTCGACAAGGTCGAGATCGTGCGCATCGAGAAGCCGGAGAACTCTTACGCCGCTCTGGATGAGATGGTTGCCCACGTTGAGGGCATCGTCAACAAGCTCGGTCTGAAGTATAGGATCCTCCGTTTGTGCGGTGGTGACCTGAGCTTTACCTCTGCCATCACCTACGATTTCGAACTTTGGTCAGCCGCCCAGGGACGTTGGCTTGAGATCTCCTCAGTCTCCAACTTCGAGACCTATCAGGCTAACCGTCTGCACCTGCGTTACCGTGACGCGGAAGGCAAGATGCAGCTCTGCCACACACTGAACGGAAGCTCACTCGCTCTCCCACGTGTGGTAGCCGCCCTGCTCGAAGACAACCAGAAGGAAGACAAGATTGTCATCCCTGAGGTTCTCCGTCCTTACACCGGATTCGACTGCATCGACTAACCGCATTGGACGGTAAGTTCCTGCTCATAAATTCTTTATGGACAAGAAAACGATAATCGGAATAGACCCCGGAACCAATCTCCTTGGTTTCGGGGTTATTGATGTCATCGGCGGCAAGCCTGTTTTCGTGGATATGGGCGTGCTGGATCTTCGGAAAGAAGCGGACGCATATTCAAAGCTCCGTCAGATCTACGACACGGTCACCGAAGTCTGCAAGACCTACCACGGCACCGAGATGGCGCTGGAGTCGCCGTTCTACGGCAAGAACGCACAGGTTATCCTGAAACTGGGACGCGCGCAAGGGGCAGCGATGCTCGCCGCTCTTGAATATGGCATCATCGATATTCATGAATATGCTCCCCGGGAGGCCAAGCAGGCGATCACCGGCAACGGAGCCGCGTCCAAGGAGCAGGTGAGCGTGATGCTTCGCAAGACGTTGAACGTGGATTTCCAACCGGAGCATCTGGATGCCACGGACGCGCTCGCCATCGCCCTTTGCCATTACTACTCGATTTCCAGTCCGCTGGCGAAGGTAAAGGGCTCCGGAGGCTGGGAGAAGTTCATCAAGGATCATCCGGACCGGGTGAAGTGATGAATATTCCCGGAATATTCATCAGTGCTCATTAATTGATGTTTTTTCTTTGTAAGGATTAAACCATCACCACGTTTCTCTGTCAAAAGAAGCGTTAGGTTGATTAGTTGAGTATTCCTTATGAACTTAAAGAAATTCATCACTTTTGTCGCCGGCATTATGTCGGCTTTTTCTTTGGCTTTCGCTCAGGGAGGCGGCACGGTCGCATTGTCGCTTACGGATTCTTCCACCGGAGAGGCGGTAGGGTTCGCTACCGTTTCAATCACAAAACCAGGCAATACAAAACCCTATAAGTATGCCTTGAGTGACGACAAGGGAAAGACGGTTTTTGACAAGGTCGCCGCCGGGAAATATGTCCTGAAGGCGGAACTCCTTGGCTACAAGCCTCTGACCAAGGATATTGAGGTCAAAGGGAAACTGGACCTGGGAGCGTTGAAGATGGATCCGGACAAGCAGGTGTTGGACGCGGCAAGCGTCTCCGCGGCCGGCAACCCGATCGTGATTAAGAAGGATACTATTGAATATAACGCTTCGTCTTTCAAGACGACTGAGAACGATGTATTGGAGGATCTGTTGAAGAAACTTCCGGGCGTAGAGGTCTCCGAGGATGGGACGGTTACTGCGAACGGTCAGACAATCAGTAAGATAACAATCGACGGCAAGACGTTCTTTCTTGACGACCCTCAGCTTGCGTCCAAGAATATCCCCGCGAAGATCATCGAGAAGGTGAAGGTGGTGGAGAAGAAGTCCGACCAGGCCGAGTTCACCGGCATCGATGACGGCAACGATGAGACAATAATCGACCTCTCCATCCAGAAGGGAATGATGAACGGCCTTTTCGGCAACGTTATGACCGGAGCGGGACACGATGTCCGCAAGCAGGTCTCTGGCTCAGAACTTTCTTCCGGAAACGGTGACTGGCGTTACCAAGGAGCTGGTTTTATGGGCCGTTTCACGGACAAGAACCAGATTAGCGTTGTACTCAACGGCAACAACACAAACAACCGTGGTTTCAATGACCTTTCCGGCAGTATGATGCAGGGAATGCGCGGTGGTGGCGGCGGAATGGGCCGCGGCAGCCGTGGCTGGGGACCGGGCAACGGAATCACGACATCCTGGATGGGTGGTCTGAACGGCAACACATCCTTGTTCGACGGCAAGATGGATCTCGGCGGCAACTACCTCTACAATAATAACGAGACTTACGTTGAGGAGGAGAGTAAGAGAATTACCTATTTGGATGACCACAATCTCATCTATAACAACAAGGGTTCCAACACGACCAATTCTGATGGACATCGTTTCGGAGTCCGTCTGGAGCATAAATTCTCCGAGAATACCTCGATCTTGTTCCAGCCGCAGGTCAGCTTCGGTAACGGAGACTTCAATGAAGTCTCGGATTTCTCTACTTTGACGGAAAAAAGTGGAGTGACATCCAAGACTAACGATGGTTTTACTAGCAACACGGGTTCCAACAACAACTGGAGGACAAACGGTTTCTTCCTTTTCCGCCAGAAACTTGGCAAGGCAGGCAGGACCCTTTCTTTCAACGCTCGCTACAATTTCAGCGGCAACGAGACCAACGGATTCAACCAGTCAAGGACAACTACATACGATGAGTTTGGAGTCGCTGATTCAGACTCTGTCATCAACCAGCGTTACAACCAGAATCAGGACACGAAGTCTTTGACTGGTCGTCTCACCTACACTGAGCCTCTCGGCAAAGGCTTTTTCGTGGAGGCAAACTACGAGGCCTCCTGGAACAGGACATCTTCCACAAAGAATACGTTTGACAGCGGAGTTGTCTCGGATTTCGGACGTGACAATCTGATTTACAATCCTGTTGATGAAAAAATTAATGAGGTCTATTCCAGTGAGATCATCAACCGCTACATCAACCAGACGATCGGAGCGAATTTCGTCTATCAGAAGGATAAACTCCGCGCGCAGGCCGGTATGAGCGCCAACCCGACATACACCCACAACGAGACCAGCGGCTATGACACTTACGACAACCACGTCCTGAACTGGGCACCTCAGGCGATGCTGTGGTACGACATCGATGACAACACCAATGTGCGTGGCTTCTATTTCGGCCGCTCGCAGCAACCGTCCGTCAACCAGTTGATGAGGGTGCCGGACAACACGAACCCTCTCAACGTGTCATTCGGTAATATGTGCCTTGAACCATATTTCAACCACGATTTCAGAAGTGATTTCCGTCACACCAACAAGAAGACATTCTTCTCGGTCAACGCCGGAATCGATGGCGGCATCGTCAAGAATCCGATCGTCAACGCCCAGTGGTACGGCACGAACGGAGTGCAGTATTCAATTCCTGTCAACGGCAAGGACTCCTACAACGGTAGTTTCCGTGTGATGCTGAACACTCCGATCGCGAAATCCAACTTCAGCATATTCAATATGACGAGAGCAAGCTATTCAAGATCTTCATCCTATGTCCGTTCAGCTAATTTGGACACAGATGGCTACTATGATGGCGATAGTTTCGCTGTTGAGGATTTCCTTGCTGATTTCAACTCGCTTGGCTTTACTCTGAACAAGCTCCAGACCGTAGGTCTGACCGAACGTCTTCGCCTCACCTACCGCAATGACATCGTGGAACTTACCGCCGGTGGCCGCACCAGGATGTCAAAGTCCTGGTACACGATCGCCAACCAGTCCACGAATATGACGTGGAGCAATCAGGTCACGGCCTCGATGAACTGGACCGTTCCTGGCGGCCTCGGAATTGTGGCTGACGGTAACTACAACTGGTACAATGGCTACACCACCGATCAAGGCACCCAGCTGATTCTGAACGCCAAGATCACGAAGATGCTCTTCAAGGACAAATTCACGTTGGCCCTGAACGCCTACGATATCCTCGACCAGGCCAAGAACCTCTCGATCTCCGACTCATCGAACTACCACACCGAGACCCTCAACAACACCCTCGGCCGCTACATCGTCGTCTCCCTGACCTACCGCTTCGGCAACTTCGGCGGCAAGGGCGGTCGCCGTATGGGCCCGGGAATGGGCCGCGGCCCGATGGGTCCACCTCCACCAAGGATGTAGTTCTATCTGAATATAATAAAACGGTCAAAAAAAGACTATGGCGAATTTTGGTCCACCGTGCAAAATTCTGAATTTTCTTTTTTTATTCTGGCCGTCCAGTCAGAAATAGTATTCAAAATTATTCGTCATCCTCCTCCACTCCGACAAAATTGACATAGTTGCGCCACTTGTCGATCATCGCGGTCATATCATCCGGAATCCGGGAATCGAACTGGATCCATTTTCCCGTGCCCGGATGTACGAAACCGAGAGTCTTGGCGTGAAGGGCCTGACGGGGACAAAGCTCAAAACAGTTCTGGATGAACTGACGGTACTTTGCGTAGATCGTCCCCTTGCGGATTTCCGAGCCTCCGTACCTTTCGTCATTGAATAGAGGATGACCGATATGGCTCATATGCACCCTTATCTGGTGGGTGCGCCCGGTCTCCAGCTTGCACTCGACAACGGTGACGTAGCCGAAACGCTCCAGCACTTTGTAATGCGTCACAGCGTGCTTGCCCCTGCCGTCCTCGTCAGCATAGACCTTGAATCGAAGCCGATCGTTAGGATCGCGCCCGATGTTCCCGTCAATCGTCCCCTCATCTTCCTTGATATTGCCCCAGACAACGGCCACGTACCGCCTCTCGATCGAATGCTCGAAAAACTGTCTGGCCAGGTCCAGCTGGGTCTCATCGTTTTTCGCCACGACAAGGAGACCTGAGGTGTCCTTGTCTATTCTGTGCACAAGGATTCCCATCCGCTCATCGGCCGCTTCCGGCCCCTGGGATATTCCCAAATGGTAGGAGAGAGCGTTGATGAGCGTCCCCTCGAAGTGCCCGTGCCCCGGATGGACAACCATCCCGGCGGGTTTGTTTACAACCAGAAGATCGTTGTCCTCATAGACTATATTCAGAGGAATATCCTGCGGTAGGATCTCAAGGCCGCGGCGGCGGTACGGCATCACGAAGCGGATGACATCGCCAGGGCGGATAATAAGGTTGGCTTTCGCAACCTTGTCATTCACACGTACATAACCCTCCTTGATCGCACACTGGACCCTATGTCGGGAAGTGTCCTCAAGATGTGTGGCCATATACTTGTCCACGCGCATTGGGGTCTGGCCGACATCCACATTGAGCCGGAAATGCTCGAACATCCCCTGCTCCTCGTCCTCGACGCTCTCCTCCTGATCGTTGTAAAGTCTCTCCTCGTCCACGTTAGTTCTCCAATGAAAGATAAAGGGTTACGTCCGAACCCATAAGAATAGGATTGCCGGATGTCTCAGGAGTCTGTCTGGTCACCGATGCGTTCAGTGAGTCGGTGTAGTTCCTCACACTCTTGTCGAACACGATACGGCCGATGTTCAAGGAATTGTCGTGGACCGCGTCCACAGCCCTGAGGTACTTGAGTCCCTTGACATTAGGAATATATGTCAGGTTATCCTCGGAGTTGAGGCCGACCTCCAGATTGATCTCGGATCCAGTATCGATCTGTCTGCCCGGTTTTATCTCACGGTTCCTGTAGATCTGTCTCAGCACGTTGTTGGTGGCTATGTCGTTGACATAGATTAACTTGCCCAATGCCAGACCACGTGAGTTAAGCTCTGCCTTGGCCTGACGCATAGAGTAGCCGACAAGATTCGGCATACTTACTTTCTTGGCGTTCTTCGCATTGATAGTGAGGAGTATCCTTCTGCCTTGTTTTACACGAGAGCCCGGTTTCGGGTTCTGGCTGTAAACGGCTCCTTTTTCCATTTTTCTGACAAAGATGGAGTCGATGACTTCCACCCTGAGTTTTGACTGTGCAGCCTCGTGTTTCGCCTCGTTGACTGTGAGGCTTGTGAAATCCGGTACTTCTATTGTCTTCCCGTGGTTGGTCAAAATCTTGAGCATCAGAGAGCTCACCACTATCAGAACCGTAAAGAACAAGAACGCAAGGATGATGTTCTTGACTATCCAGTTGCTGAAGAATCCTTTTTTATTCTCTTTATCTTCCATATTCATAAATTATTTCCCGCCGGTGAACAACAGGTCGAACGCTCCTTCTCCTATCAGAGCCAAGCCTATTATTATGATTATTATTCCCGCGATCCTGTTCAGCCACATTATTTTCTTCATATCGAACGCCTTTCTCCAGTTGCTGAAGAACCAGGAAAAGAAGAACCAGTAGGCTATCGAACCACCAGCCACAGCCAGAATTATAGGGTATATCCTGAAACTTCTGTCAGCCACATCCACCTGAAAGAAGGCGAACAGAGCGAACATCACCAGAATGGCCCCAGGGTTGGAGACGGTGGTGGCGACGGCCTGCAGGAAATCCTTAGGGGAAGCTCCGCGTGTCTTGACATCTCCCGGCTCCATCTTCCTGAACGGGTCCTTGAAGGCCATTGAATATCCCAGAAAGGCGATCACAGGACCTCCGATCAAGAATATGATCGATTCGTAGGTGTTGATGAAATTCTGCGCGAAGGCCCAGGCGAAAATCGAGATTATCGCATAGGCTGTGTCCACCAACGATGCTCCGAGCCCTGTCGTGAACCCGGCCTTATGTCCGTAGCAGATGGATTTCTGAAGCACAAGAATCGCCACCGGCCCAAGCGGAGCCGAAGCACAGATGCCGATTATGAACGCTTTCAGAATCTCCAACAGCATAGGCAGTCATTATTTGGCCCTCATAAAGACCTGCACAGGACATCCGTGCAGATCGAAATGCTCCCTCAACTTGTTCTCAAGGAATCTCTTGTACGGTTCCTTGACGTATTGAGGCAAGTTGCAGAAGAATGCGAACGCCGGGAATCTGGTCGGCAGCTGGGTCACGTACTTGATCTTCACATACTTGCCTTTCCAGGCCGGTGGCGGGTAATTCTCGATCTCCGGCAGCATCGCCTCGTTCAGCCTTGCTGTCGAAAGCTTGCGGGAATAGTTCTCGTAAACGTGCTCCGCGGAGTCAAGCACATCCATAATCCTCTGTTTCTTTGTGACAGAGGTGAATATGATCGGCACGTCATCGAACGGAGCTATGCGGCGGCGGAGCGAGGCTTCATATTCCTTCATCGTGTTGCTGTCCTTCAGGAAGAGGTCCCATTTGTTGACCACCAGCACGCAGGCCTTGCGGTTGCGGACGATGAGGTTGAATATGCTCATGTCCTGGGCTTCCATTCCGGTGTTCGCGTCGATCATCAGGATGCAGACATCAGAATGCTCGATCGCCCTGATGGAACGCATCACGGAATAGAACTCAAGGTCTTCGTTGACCTTGGCTTTCTTGCGCATCCCGGCTGTGTCCACGAGCATAAACTCGTGGCCGAACTTGTTGTAGAGGGTTGAGATTGAGTCTCTTGTGGTTCCGGCTACCGGGGTCACGATGTTTCTCTCCTCGCCAAGAAGAGCATTCGTCAGCGAAGACTTTCCTACATTCGGCTTCCCGACAATCGCGATGTGAGGAAGGTCCGGGCGGTCATTGTCCTGCTGCGGCTTCTCTTCCGGTAGAACCTTAAGGACCTCGTCAAGAAGGTCGCCTGTTCCGCTTCCGTTGGCCGCGGAAGTGGTCCAGATCTCTCCCAGTCCCAATGAATAGAACTGGTAGGCGTCGAACATCTTCTCTCCGGAATCCACCTTGTTGACACACAGGACGACAGGCTTTTTGCTCCGGCGGAGAATGTCGGCGATCTCGGCGTCGTAGTCGGTGATGCCGGCGGCGGCCTCTACCATAAATATGATCGCGTCGGCCTCCTCAATGGCGATCACGACCTGCTTGCGGATGGCCTCCTCGAACACATCGTCCGAATTGGTCGTCCAGCCTCCCGTGTCAACCACGGAGAACTCCTTGCCGCACCATTCACATTTGCCGTAGTGGCGGTCTCTTGTCACGCCGGCGGTCTCGTCAACGATGGCCTGACGCATTCCGACAAGTCTATTGAAAAGTGTGGACTTGCCGACATTCGGGCGTCCCACAATGGCTACTAAACTCATAACTCAATCTCTCGCAGGCAGGCAATTACCTGTGTTAAAACATTATCACACATTCGATGACCATTGCCGGTCGTGTCATTCACCTTGTTTCGGCTTCTTGTTCCCGAACTCATATTCATAGAAACCGCATCCGGTGCAGGCGTCGCTGTAGGAACCGGTGCAGGAAGCATTCCTTCGGGGCTTCTTTTTGGAGAAGATCTCCTCGTCCTGCTCCCTCATGCACTTGATTCCCATCTTCCGCATATTCTCGTTGCGGCTTATCTCCGTCTCCGGGAATTTCCCGTTCTTCCGGAATATGATGTTGAAGCACATTCCGATCACTCCGATCCCGAGGATGATTATCGCGGCGAGAACTGTCTTCATCTCTTAGAATATGAATTCCGTGCTGATAGGCTCGTAGTTGTAAACCTTGCGGATGATCGCCGCGAAGGTCTCAGCCATTGAGACTACCTTTATCTTGCTGGTGTCGGCTCCTTCCTTGAGCGGAATGGTGTCGGTGACGAACACTTCCTTCAGGCAGGAGTTGTTGATCCTGTCATAGGCCGGACCTGAGAGCACAGCGTGTGTCGCGCAGGCTCTTACGCTTGCGGCCCCTTTCTCCATCAACACCTCGGCGGCCTTCACAAGGGTTCCGGCGGTGTCGATGAGGTCGTCCACGATCACGATGTTCTTGCCTTCCACGTCACCGATGGCGGTTATGGAGGCGACAACATTGGCTCTTTCACGTGACTTGTGGCAGATGATCACCGGGCAGGCGAGTTCCTTGGCGTAGGCGTTGGCCCTTTTCGCTCCACCCATATCAGGGGCGGCTATCGCAAGGTTCTCAATGTTCAAGGACCTGAGGTAAGGGATGAACACCTTGCTGGCGTAGATGTGGTCCACCGGAAGGTCGAAGAATCCCTGGATCTGGTCGGCGTGGAGGTCGCAGGTCATAATCCTGTCAACTCCGGCGGCTGTCAGAAGGTTGGCCACCAGCTTCGCTCCGATCGAGACGCGAGGCTTGTCCTTGCGGTCCTGTCTGGCCCATCCGAAGTACGGCATCACTGCGATGACCTTGTCGGCTGAGGCTCTTTTGGCGGCGTCAATTGTCAACAGAAGTTCCATCAGGTTCTCCGTAGGTGGAAAAGTTGACTGCAGGATGAACACGGTAGCGCCTCTGACGCTGTCCGTGAAAGAGGGTACGAACTCTCCATCACTGAATTTGGTCACTTCGGACGCTCCAAGATGATACTTTTCACCAGCCGCGGCTCCGATGATGTTCAGTTCGTCAACGACCTTGCACGCAAAGTCTTTAGAGGCTCTGCAGGCAAACAATTCCATTCTGTGTTCCATTTGCATTAAACTATGCTATAAATTAATATATTGTTGGATATAGTCAAGTATATCTTCCTTTCCGGCTCCTGTCTCCGCACTGGACGCGAACATCGGCGGCATCTCTTCCCACTCTTCCGACAGGATCTCCTTGTCGCGCTCTATCTGCGCCTTCAGCGCGTTCGGTCCAAGCTTGTCACCTTTTGTGAATATGATCGCGAACGGAATCCCGTTCTCCCCGAGCCCCGCCAGAAACTCCCTGTCGATTCTAGTGATGTCGTGCCTGGAGTCAATCAGGACAAAGAGCACAACCATCTCCTCCGACTTTTCAATATAGTCATTGATCATCTTGCGGAGTTCCTCGCGTCCTTTCTGTGAGATCTTGGCGAATCCGTAGCCCGGAAGATCGACAAGATACCAACTGTCATTGATGATGAAGTGGTTGATCAGTTTGGTCTTTCCAGGGGTTGACGAAGTCTTGGCAAGCTTGCGGTTGCCACACAACATATTGATCAGCGATGACTTGCCGACATTCGAGCGTCCGATGAACGCGAACTCCGGCAGTCTGCGGGAGGGCTTTTGGCTGACTCTGGTGCAGCTGCCTGCGAATTTTGCTTCAGTGATGGTCATCTTTCTTTCTGCCTCTGCGATTCTTTTACAAAGATAGTGGATTTTTGTTAATTTTGTAAGAGATAGGAAACGTTATTATGGAAAAGAAGTACATAGACCTCTTTACCCTTCAGGCTCGTCTGAAATCCGTTGTGGAAGGCTTGTTCCCGCAACGGCTGTGGGTCAAGGCCGAAATCAGCAGCCTGAGTCGCAAGCAGAACGGCCATTGCTATCTGGAACTGTCTCAGAGCGAGGGCGGGGGAGTGGTCGCCAAGACACGTGCCACAATCTGGGCTTTCCGGTGGAATATGATAGACCAGCGGTTCAGAAGCGTGACCGGCTCATCATTGGAGGCCGGGATGGAGATCCTTGCCAGCGTGCAGGTCAGCTACCATCCGTTGTATGGATTTTCTTTGAATATAGACGACATCGACCCTGAGTTCACCCTCGGTGCGAACGAGCGCCGCAGGCAGGAGACGATCGAGCGGCTCACAAGAGAAGGCCTGCTTGACCTCCAGAAGCGTCTGCGGCTACCCGCGCTGCCATATTCGTTGGCGGTGATTTCCGCTCCGGGAGCTGCCGGTTTCGGCGACTTCCGCCACCATCTGATTGACAATGAATATGGCTTCGTGTTCAACGTTAGGCTCTTCGAGGCTTTGATGCAGGGCGACGGCGCTCCGGCTTCGATAATGGCGGCGTTCGCTGAGATACTCTCCTCGCCGGTTCATTACGATGCCGTGCTGATTATGCGTGGAGGCGGCTCTGATCTGGATCTGGGATGTTTTGACGACTATGATTTGGCCGTGACCATAGCCCGCTGTCCGGTTCCGGTCTTCACGGCGATCGGGCACGACAAGGATCATCACGTGGCGGATATGGTGGCCAACACTTTTGTCAAGACTCCGACTGCTTTGGCTGACCTATTTCTGGACTGCTACATCGCCGAGGACCAACGCTTGGGAACGCTGGAATCCCGGCTTATGATGTCGTTCAACACCCGTCTGGCGGCTATGTCCTCTAAGTTGGATTTGCTGGAGGCTCGTGTCCGCCGTCAGGCTGACGCCCGTGTGTCGGACGCGATGCACAAGGTTGAGATTCTGGATGCGGCCCTGACGAAGGCTGTCGAGAATAGGATCGTTGGTCAGGAACATCATCTTGACAGACTGTCCGACAGGGTCCTGCACGGTGCCGACAGAAGCCTCTACAAGGCTGGTTCCGCTTTGGATCGGATAGAGCAGAGGTTGAGAGGCCGTGTAGGTGTCGTGCTTTCCGGTGCCTTGTCGCATCTTATGATGGTCGAGACCAAGATCGCCGCCAACGACCCTCGTAACATTCTCCGCAAGGGCTTTGTCCTTGCCTTGGACAGGGATGGAGTCAAGATGGATTCCGCCACCAAGACCCGAGTCGGTGACCGTGTGCGTATGATGTTCGCTGACGGTACCGTCAAATGCGGTGTCGTTGAGGTGGATCTAAAGAGCAATGTGCCCGGCAGCGAAGATGATGCCCTCCCCGCGATGAGTGAAATAAGTTAGCCGATTGGCTCCCGGGCCTGTCGAAGGGCCAACGTGACAGAGCAAGAGACTAAAATCAGATCAACAACCGACGGCCGCTGTGCCTGTCGAAGCGACTGGACAGAACAATAATACTTTGTTTAAGCAACCAATAAAAAACAATGAATATGTCAGAGAAGAAATTCGATTACACCAAGGCGGTCGCCGAACTGGACGAGATCGCCGCCAAAGTAGAGGACCCCTCCACCAGTCTGGATGACATCGGCGCCCTTGTGAAGCGCTCCAAGGAACTAATCGAGTCCTGCCGCCAGTACCTCCGCACCGTCCGCGACTCCATCGAGGACAGCAAGGAATAACCTCCGGTCAATGAGGTTGTATTTTCCGTTCGCTGGGCTTGTCGAAGTGAACAATGTTCTCAGGATAGATTTCCGACTTTGGTGACAGGGATTGTTTGTCGGACTTATGCACTTTAGGCTTCCGCGTAATCCCTTCGGTAACACTTTCGGTCTCTCTTGCTCCCCAAGAGTGCATTCAGCACTCTTGGGGAACGTTTTTGAGGCTTTTCGTTTCCCAAGAGTGTTGATTAATAGATGATTAAAAATTGCACGAAACATCGTGCAATTATGCTTGGAAAGCCGTGCAAAAATCCGATTTGAGCGGAAAAGAGATGTTTGTCGTGGCCTTAGTCGATGCTGAACGCCTCGATCTCCTTGTTGAGGGTGTCGAGGATCTCAAGTTTGGTGTTCAGGAGGTCGTCGGAGATGTCAACCTTGTAGTAGTGCGGGTTGATGAGTCGTCTTTCGGACGGGCTGAAATGCGATAAGGTGTTGTTGTAGAAGGCTTTCTTCTCTTGTAGGGTGTGGCTTTCGGCGCACCTTTCGCCATCCTTTATGACCTGATGCTGGAGGGGTCTCCAGGAATATTCACCGGACTGGAAGATCTTGTACTTGTAGCGGTCCTGCTCGTCATAGATCGTGAAGGTCTCGCCGGCCTCAATCCTTTGGGAGAGGGTGTCGCCGCGCAGACAGGTCACGTCTGCCTTGTAGATGTCTCCGAGATCCGGGTCTTTCTTCGTGATCCTGTAGGTGATCTGGAACCCCGGGTTTATCAGTTTGATTCTGTCCTCGGAGCGTTTCAGGACCGGGCGACCGTCAATCTGGACGAGCTTGTACACGTTGCCGAAGCACGGGGCGGCTTTGCTGGTGGCGATGGCATCGCCGACTCCGTAGGAATCGATGCAGGCTCCCTGACGCTCAAGATCCGATATGAGATATTCATCAAGGGAGTTGGTCGCGAAGATCTTGCAGCCCGTAAGTCCGTGGTTGTCAAGGATCCTGCGGACTTTGACGGAGAGGTAGGCGAGGTCGCCGCTGTCAAGGCGCACGCCGTAGCCGTTGGGATATTCATTGTCTATTCCACACTCTTTGAAAGAACGTATCGCGTTCAGAATGCCGCATTTAAGGGTGTCGTAGGTGTCGATGAGAAGGATGAGGTTCTCGCCTTTGTGAGTGTTGATGTAGTCCACGAAAGCTTTGTGCTCGCCCTCGACGGTGCTGCCGTAGGAGGTGACGAAGCTGTGGGCCATAGTGCCGGTGGAAGGCACTCCGTTGAGCACTCCTGTCAGGATGTTCGAAGTACTGGCGCATCCGGCTATGATCGCGGCCTTAGCTCCGTAGGTGGCCGCCCACGGGCCGTGAGCCCTTCGTGATCCGAACTCGCTGACTGGGCGGTTGGTGGCCCGGCAGACCCTTGAGGCCTTTGTGGCCACGGCCATCTGGTGGTTCATTATGCAGAGAAGGGGAGTCTCCAGGATCTGGGCTTCGATAAGCGGAGCCTCCACTGTAATGATAGGCTGGTTCGGGAACGCGATCTCGCCTTCGCGCATCGCATAGACGTTGCCGGTGAACCTCAAGGTGGAAAGGTACTTGCGGAATTCGGCATATTCATCGCCCGGAAGGAATTTCTCGTAGAACCCGGGTTCGGCCTTGCCGATGTTCCGGATGCATTCGATGGCTTCCTCGATGCCGCTCACGACCGCCCAGTTGTTGTTCTCCGGGGCTTTCCTGTAGAACATATTGAAGACGGCGATGACATCCTTTCTGCCTGTCTCGTAGAAGGATTTGCCCATCGTGTACTGGTACTTGTCAGAGCAATAGGCGAAGTCTTTGACCTCGATTCCGTTGTTTGATTCCATATCTTTAGATGTTTTGGCCGGAGCCGTTTTTTGCTGTTTGTCTGATTTGCCGAATGGCTATTGTTTGCCTTGGCGAACCTTGTTCTCTTCAAGAACTATGCTGAGAATCCGTTTGGCTGAGGTGTTCTCGCCGGAAGTTATGAGGTCGATGTCGGGATGGCCGGTCACTGAGCTTGCCGAAGCCACATCGCCCGAGGCGAGCAGCCCCTCCTCTTTCATCACCTCAATCAAATGCCTGGCCACCGCCGGCGCCGGGTCTATGACCTGCACGTCCGGTCCCGCGATCTTCTGAATCACATTCCTCAGAAAAGGGTAGTGCGTGCATCCCAGCACAATCCTGTCCGCACCCGCATTCAGCAGAGGTTGAAGGCTCTTCCGCACTGTCTCCTCCGCCTGCGGCCCATCCAAAATCCCATTCTCCACAAGCTCCACGAACCCTTGCCCCACGTGTTCGACGATATTCACGTCATCTTCATAGATCCCCTTGGTGGTCAGGTATTTGGATCCCTTAAGCGTTCCCGCCGTCGCCAGTACACCGATCACTCCTGTCTTTGAGCTGAGCGCGGCCGGCTTCACCGCCGGCTCCATCCCTATGAACTTGACTGGATATTCATTTCTCAAAGTGGTGATAGCCGCGGCAGTGGCAGTGTTGCACGCCACCACAATGATTCGCGCTCCCCGCGAGAGGAGATATTCAGTGATCGCTCTGCAGCGGTCTTGGATGAACTCGGGAGTCTTTTCCCCGTACGGGCAGTTGGCGTTGTCGGCGTAATAGACATACCTTTCTCCCGGAAGAAGCTTCAGCACCTCCCGCAGCACGGACAGCCCGCCCGACCCCGAATCAAAAATCCCGATCATCGCCGCAAACTCAAATATTCAAATCAAATATACAACAAAGAAACGAAAGTGGAAGAAAAATGAATATATTTGTGTGTTTTCATCCATAGTGAATGTAATTAGAAATATGATATTTAGATATTTAAAAGAAATGAATATGAGAATAAGAAATCTGTGCGGTGCCGCGGCGGTGCTGGTGGTGGCGGTGCTGGGGCTTTCAGGATGTGTGGGGACAAATGCGGACAAGAAAGGGAACGCACCGTCATCGGAGATCTCGAAGGCGGATCAGTACGCGATTGACGTGCTTGGAACTTATTACCTTTGGAATGAGGAGATTGAGAAGGATCTCCGGAGGCTGGATCCGGACACTTGCCGGATGCCTATGGAGGTCGTCGAGAGCATACGCTACCGTGAGGGTGGAAAGGAAGTTGACAGGTGGACGATTCTGACGGACGATCTGGAGTCGTTCCAGAATTCCGTGCAGGGTTTGGGACTGACCTATGGCTATGATCTTCAGGCCGGAAGGATCAGCAACAAACCTGGTGAGTATTTCCTCGCCGTGAGCTATGTCAGCAACGGAGGCCCCGCCCAGAAGGCAGGGCTTAAGCGCGGTGACATCATCATCACCCTTGACGGCAAGGCCATAACAGAAAACAATATCTACGATGCGTTCAACTCTCGTTCGATTGCTTTGGGAGTCACGTGTCTTGATGAAGGGAACAACATCAGCGGTGATGTCAGGGCTGTCAGTCTGAAGGCGGTGGATATGTACGAGGACCCGATTCTGGTGGCGACGACATTCGATGTCGCCGGAAAGAAAGTCGGCTATCTGGCCTACACCGGATTCGACATCAAGTCCTCCCAGACCCTTCCGGACGTTTTCAAAGAATTCAAATCAATGAATATAGATGAGCTCATCATCGATTTGAGGTACAATGGCGGTGGCTATGCTTTCACTGAGAACGTTCTGGCTTCGATGATCGCCCCGCAGGCTAATGTCTTGGCTGGGGACATATTCCAGACCGAGGTCTATAACTCCATTCTCGCGGATGCTTGGGAGAAGCAGGGGGAGGACACGAACACATATTTATCGACAAAGCATAAGTTTAACAGCAAGAGCCCAGAGATAGATGTCGCGGACGCCAATCCGGGAATATCCAAGGTTTACGCCATCGTGACCGGTGGCACGGCCTCCGCCTCGGAAGGCTTGATTGTCGGATTAAGACCGTATATGGATGTCGTTCTTGTCGGTCAGCAGACCTACGGAAAGTACTGTGCCGGAATCCTGCTTGCTCCGGAGGACTTCTACAGCAGCAGGTATGATTATTCTTTAATCAAGGATTGGGGAATGTATGTGATGATCAGCAAGTTCGCTGACTGCAACGGCCGCAATGAATCTATTCCGGACGGCATTCCGGTCGATGTCAAGGTCGATGATAATCCGTTTGACGGCTGTCAGTTAGGTGACGAGAACGAGACGATGCTCCGCGCCGCCCTCCAGGCCGCCGGAAAGGTCTATCCACAGGCCGCTGTGGCGACTCGGGCATATTCCCGCAACCTCCAGACCGTGCCTTTGGAGCACGGCGCTCCGAGAGGTCTCCTCATCAAGACGGAGATTCCTTTTGTGAAGTAGTTACTTACGTTTATGGTTTCAGCGATTTGGATAATTTTGTCGAAGTAACCTTCCCTTCCGAAAATCCGTTTCATAAATTGCGTTTCACTTTTTATGTTTCGCCTTTTATGTTATATTTGCGGTTGGATATAATCGACTGTAATTATGGGCGTAAAAGTGAACGAAAGTCCGGATAATCCTTTCTTGATAGCCGGATATGCGTTGTGAATTGCTTTCAGATTTTGTATATTCGTTCTTTGAACACAATGCCTGTTTCTCCTTAAGAGAAGCAGAAGCAGTTGTGAATTGCTTTCAGATTTTGTATATTCGTTCTTTGAACACAATATGGAGTTCCTTGAAAATCTGTCAAAATCAGTTGTGAATTGCTTTCAGATTTTGTATATTCGTTCTTTGAACACAATCGTGTTGTACGCTTATCCAACTGCACACGGTTGTGAATTGCTTTCAGATTTTGTATATTCGTTCTTTGAACACAATAATGAGGGGTTTCAGTACCCCTCAAACTCCGTTGTGAATTGCTTTCAGATTTTGTATATTCGTTCTTTGAACACAATGCAGACAAGGGATTCTGGAGCCGACCGCCGTTGTGAATTGCTTTCAGATTTTGTATATTCGTTCTTTGAACACAATGCAAGGATTATTTACAAAGACGGATGCGAGGTTGTGAATTGCTTTCAGATTTTGTATATTCGTTCTTTGAACACAATGGCAAGTTCATTATAACCTTTGTCTAACGCGTTGTGAATTGCTTTCAGATTTTGTATATTCGTTCTTTGAACACAATAGCGCACATAATGCCTGACTTCGTGCTGAGTTGTGAATTGCTTTCAGATTTTGTATATTCGTTCTTTGAACACAATAGAAGTGTCGTCCGGTTTAACAGTGTCATTGTTGTGAATTGCTTTCAGATTTTGTATATTCGTTCTTTGAACACAATCCTTGGTAAACTGATATTGAGATGGATCCGGTTGTGAATTGCTTTCAGATTTTGTATATTCGTTCTTTGAACACAATGAAGCTCCAAAGCCGCGTCCGCTCCGTCCAGTTGTGAATTGCTTTCAGATTTTGTATATTCGTTCTTTGAACACAATTCGTACTGTCAGAGACAAATGGGAGGCTGTGTTGTGAATTGCTTTCAGATTTTGTATATTCGTTCTTTGAACACAATGAGGCCGTCAGCCTTTGTTGACGATAGCGCGTTGTGAATTGCTTTCAGATTTTGTATATTCGTTCTTTGAACACAATGATCCGCCTTCAGCCTCACAGCCCAACCATGTTGTGAATTGCTTTCAGATTTTGTATATTCGTTCTTTGAACACAATTAGACTGACGAAGATTGGTAACGCAATCGAGTTGTGAATTGCTTTCAGATTTTGTATATTCGTTCTTTGAACACAATGTATTATTAACAATTAAACGTTTTAAGCATGTTGTGAATTGCTTTCAGATTTTGTATATTCGTTCTTTGAACACAATAGAATTTGTGTAGAACGGTTAGGTATAGCAACTTACGGGAGGTGTTCAAGAACAAAAAAATCCGGCATTTGCCGGATTTTTTTGGTTTGGCGTGCGGGTTTTCAGAACAACTCCAACTGGATGCCTTCTTCCGGAAGATTTTCGGATTTCTGTGAGTTGAAGAGTTCCATCGCGGCGAACTGTTTGTCGGTTATCCGGAGAATTCCGACTTTCCCTTTGGACGGAAGGAAAGACTTCGCCCTCTTTATGTGGACATCCGCATTCTCCGCGCTTGCGCAGTGACGAAGATAGATGGAATACTGGAACATTACGAAGCCGTCGCTCATCAACTGCTTGCGGAACTCCGTTGCAGCCTTAACCTCCTTCTTTGTGTCGGTAGGCAGATCAAAAAACACCATAACCCACATAACACGATATTGGCTTATACGTTCAGAATGATTCATTGCAAAATCGGATACAAGACCTGCTTTGATTCTCCACAGAAGCATTTAGCCAATGATGCGGAAGTGGTGGTTGCCGCTATCATCAGCGGACTTGTCACCCCATTGATTATGACATCCGTCATCGGGATGGACAAAAGCCTTGCCTTCATAGAGGTGTCTAGCTCCAACGGACCATCTTCTTTCACAATCTGATAGACAAGCAAATCAACATACGGGCGATATGGTTCCATAATGTCATCGGCCAGGCAATAAGCATTATACTTGTTTCTGTGATGGACACCTAAGGTCGGCAACAGACCGCTGCAAACCAATGCTCTGGCCACAGTGGCGCGGACAATTGCATAGCCGTAATTCAGGAGGTTATTCGGGGCATCTTCGTCCCGCCCTCGTATGAAACCTCTAATATTGTCAGAGAAAAGAGTCTTCCAGTAATATGCAGCCGCCCGGGCCTCCAGATTCTCAGGATCCCCGCTACGCACGCTGGTTGCCCATTTAAGCATATTCGGATGCTTTTCGCCAGTGGCATATTCAAGAACAGCGGCTTGATTGGCAATTTTAGATTGGATAGTCTGCTGCCAAATCTGCTTCTTTAATGGAAGCGATGCGTCAATCTGCGAGCGGAAACGTTCGTTCTGAAGAGTGTGTCCGTCAAGAGGAAGCATCAGTCCGGTCGGAAGGTGTGAGGAATCGCAGGTTATGACCGCACAATTCTCTTCAAGAAGCTTCTCCAGCAAAGCTTGAGTGATTGTAATCTGCCTGTTGTCAAGTACTACCGATGCGATGTCTTCAATCGGAATAGTTTTGGCCACCTCCTTCTTTTCCTCTCCTGAGACCGGTTTACTGATTACAAGCTGACCCGATTTCAGCGACAGGTAGGCCGGATTCCCGAAATAGAGTGTACGCTTAATCATATTCTCCGACGGCTACGATTCTACCGAGATTGTCTATGAGGACTTTGACGGTCCCTTCAAGACCAGAAGGTCCGATACGTTTCCAAGTGATTCCTTTCAGTGCCTTGTTGTCCTCCACTGTTGTCTCAAGATGAAGCCTGAAAAAGTAGTCTCCGGTGGTTATCTTCTGCACTCTGTACAAATTCGGGCTAATCTCCGCATAATTCTTAGGATCAGTCAAATCATAATCCAACGGATTGAATCCCGTCTCAGGATTCGGGAAGACAAAATATTCATTCTGTTTCAAGGTGAACAAGAATTCCCAACCTTCATCTTTCTTGTAGTTCCGGTCAATCACATCTAACCCGTTAGACTTGGCGATAGTCGCCTCAAGGAAAGATACCGGATGCTCCTGCAACTTTCCTGACGAATCCCTGAATATGGCAATGTGATGATTGTTGCCAGGAGTCACAAAATCAGCCCCTATTGTTTTACCGGCATCATCAATGATCGGCTTGCCATCCTTGTCCCTCTTGAGTCGGATGGGAACCGGGGTGGCTGGACCAGACACAGTCACTCTCTTGATCGCGATCCCCTGCTCTTTATTTAGCCAAATCGGATTCTCGTCAAGATTCGTGAAAGCTTTTTCCGCCTTGCCGCCGAATTCGTCAAGACGAGCCTGGAGAATCTCACGAATCTTTTTGTCAATTACTTTCTCTATCTTTAGAGTAGCGTCAACGGGCTTTCGGATAGTAAAATGTTGTCCCATAGTCACTGTACTTACTTTGGCCGGAACCTGCTCCGAATGATGCTCATCAACCCATATCGGATTCTTTTCCGGAGAATTCTTGCCAGTGAAAGCCTTCTTGGGATCTCCGCCAAACTCTTCCAGCCTTCGCGCAAGGGCATCCCTGAACTGTCTCTTGCAGACAGTCAAGATCTTTTCTGAATTGAATGAACCGCCTATCTTTTCGTCCTTGGTCACATATTCCAGACTGCTCCCATAGATGGTTTCATTGTGTAATGGCCCCCGAGGCGTAAGTTGAGTCTTCCTGTTTACACCGCCCTTACTCTTTGTCACGTTGACGTTTCTTGTGCAAACCTTGTTCTTTGCCTTGAAAGAAATGAGAATGTTGCTTAATTGTTCTTTCGCTTGCGCTCTGAATTCATCCAAAGGAATCGGCGGGACAAATCGGTATTTATCATTGCCGTCCTTGTAAAGGAACCTGTCCTGCAATGCCTTGACAATGCCGTACCTGTCTCCTGAGCTTAGATTGCCAAACTGGATGTCATCAAGGTCATAATCCCTGAGATCCAGATCCTTCTTGTCCCAAGAGACAGCGTCAATTTTTGAGTTTAAGTGATTGAGATACTGAATGAACTGTCTACGGGTGAAGGCGATTGTCAACGCATCCATCGCGTGATGGCGATGGTCATTCCGTTTTGTCCAGTCTTGGATGAACGGAATCCTGCGTCCGTCCTTGTCTTCCCTGACACCGGTAAGTCCCAACCTGGCATATTTATCCCAGTTCAGCTCCTGCATCACATTCACAAGTTGCCAGTCTTCCCGTAACCTCGCTGTCACAGAACCTGTTGTCGGGACGACAAATTTGACAAGTGACTCAAGAATCTCCCTTGCCTTCTTGGCGATATACTGACTGTCACGAAGTTCTCTATTGATAAAATCTTCCGGAATATCCTTGCCCTCCATCAACAGCCATTTGGCCTTCGTTTTGGAGATACCCTTGTCGATCAGACCATTGACTCTATCTCGGTATTCCCTGACTCCAGCCTCATCATATTTAGATTTTACATAATCCATTGCCGTTGTCTTTCCTTTCTCAAGATTACACTGTCTTGATTCAAGTGTCTTATTGGAAAATGAGTCGTTGAATATGAGAGCTTGTGGAATAATATGCTCGATGTCAAATTCTTTGGAGAACAACTTGTCTTTTGGGATATATGTGTTGCTATAAAGGGTCTTGAACCCGTTCTGTGCCAGTTCCTGGTACAAGCGATAACGGATGATGTCGTTACGTGTCGGAGACGTGAGGAAGAATGGCTCGCCTTTTAGTATCTCGATAATTTTCTGGCTTTCCGTAGTTGCGGATGCTATGTCCCTTTGTGCCTCCTCTCTTTCTTTCGCGCTCTTTTTCAGCTCTCTGGCCATTTCGATGCGGATTTCGTCAGGCTTACCATAGACATTTATGACGGAATTCACAACATTGATCATTTGGTTGAGTATTTTCTCGACCACAGGGTTGCGAAGGCTATTCTTTGGCAAAAGAGAGAGGTGGTCGGAATATTCCTTGGTGTCAAGCTCCTCTTTGCTTAAGGAGCGCTTTGAGTGCCGGTACCCGGCCATCACGCAGGCGGCACTATATTCAAGCCCATCTTTCATATATGGCAGGATTTTCCTCATAGCCTTCGCGCTCAGGCTGCCATAGTCGGGAAGGAATTTGCAGGAGGCAAGTATCTTTGCCGATCCCTCATCCATTGAACATAAGTTCATTATGCATTTCACGAGCGACTCATCCCCGCTTGCGGACTTATCTCCTTCGTAGGAATATAGCAGATGCCACAGCCTGTAGGAGTCTTGATGCTCAAATTCCGGAGAAGCCAGAGAGGAATCGAAATGAAGAAAACCTGTCTTGAATCCCTGCTCTTTGAATATTTCCTCGATTCTGTCCTTTTGGTCTTCGGAAGAGAGTTTGGAGAACTCAATGTCGTCATATCCCAAGTTCTCGGCAATCTTGACACAGGCCTTCATCAAAGTCGCCATTGTGCGGTTGCCGTCAACTTCCTTGAAATTGACACTCAGTCCCTTTGTGGTCTTGAATATAAGTTTGAGGAGATCTCTATCTTTGAGTTTGTCCCTGAACATCAACTCTTTTGCGATGACGGACTTGTCTTTGTCATCAAGGGCGGCTCCGTTGATGAAGATGTTGTTGATTGTCTGCCAGACCTTGAATTCCTGAAACAAAGGAGAGGAACGCGGACATACACGTGGCCCGATGTTCTTTTCCTTCTTCACTCCATCAATGGTGACATCAACCTTTCTCGCCTCTAACTCACAGAGACTGATAAGCCCTTTCTGGCTCTTCAACGGACGTTGGTAGAAGATGATTATGTCCCTAAGTCTCTTTTTCAGTTCCGGGGTAAGCTCTGCGTGATATTTCGACTGTACCGTCCAGATCCTTTCAAACTCATCAAGATAGTCTTGCCTGTAGAACACAATATTCTTCAAGCTGTTGTTTGGATTTTCCTCAATTCTCTTCAGTAGCATCTGACCAACTGTCAAATTGTTGAAGTATAGCTCTTTGCTTCTGTCGCTGATCTTGCTCAGAAGGCCACTGAGAGAGGCTTTTTGGCCGTTGATTTCCTGTAGGACGCAGGTCAGGACTTCAAGATTCACTTCCTGTGTGGCGGCCAAATGTCTGTAGTAATAGGCTTCTTTTAGCCTTTCCTTTCCAGTGAAACTACTTTTTTGTCCTTGGATGCCCAATTCATCACGACAGATTGCCCAAGTCTGGGGCTTGTTTTTGTCAGACAGTTTCCTGTAAAGTTCATCGGTCAATTCAGAGTGAAAGGATTTCTGGAGCGCCCATATCTTGTCAAACTCATCCTGCAAGTCCGACTTATAGAACTCCGGAATAGCGTACCTGCCTTCGAGCATATGCAGATAGACATATTCCCCCGGAGTCAATCCTTTGTCGTACATCTCCTTGGCGACGGCCATTCCGTCAATGGCCTGACCGTCATCGCCTGAGACTGCTTTTCTGGAACTCTTGTAGCCCCTCTTCTTATTTATCTGTAGTAATATTCTCGCCAGATCGCCAAGAGTTACCTCCTCCGATGCGGACTTTGCCCTAAGTCGTAACGTTCGGAAAGTTGACCCTGGTCCGGTCTCTGAAAATATGAAATCGTCACCAATCCATCCTGTACTCTTCAGTTCATCGATCAAGGCCTGCCTTCTTAGTTTATATCTTTGGAGATTTCTGCGCATTCCTCGCTTTAGTGTCCTTTCGGCATTCGTCGTGATGCTTTTGCCTTTCTCAAAACTCGTTCTTTCATCCACTGTGAGGGGCACGACACGGACACCGAGTCTGACAATCTCTGATTTCTCGTCAGAGAATGGTTCCGCTTCCCTTACCACTGCCCAGCCTATGCTGGTGGTTCCGAGGTCTAATCCAAGAATGGTTTTCATACGAAGTTACTGTTGAATTATGATATGATACGTGGTTGAATCCGAGACTCCTTAGTCTTTATTTGCTAATTTAGGAATAATTATTTGGATATTCGCATCTTTTCGCTAAATTTGTCATATCTGAAGCAATTCACAATAAGGATTATTCCGTTGTGAAAACACTCAAGGCGGGAGGCATCTGCCTCTCGTCTTTTTTTATTTGACATATATTATATAGGTCCAATAATCCTTGTTCAAGTCTAAACTCTGTATTAAGAAGTTGTTTAAACAACTTCACTTCTAAAGAGAGTCCGACGGTGGCATAAGCAGGCGTTTTTGCTCCCGTTGAGTGAAAAAATGGTTGCGATGGCATCATTTTCCGGCGAAAACGCTGCCGTTGGGTTCCTGTGCCGGGAGGTAGTGGCGGCCTTTTTCCCGGACAGGGCGCGCGAAGCGCGTAGGCCGTCACTACCTCCCGGCACAGGAACTCCCGACCGGAGAGATCAGGAGACATTTTCGATGCAAACCGTCGCCGAAAATGGACTCTTGGAGACTTTCGGAGACGTTTGGAGGCAAAGAAGCTGTTTTGATTTGTTTGAAATGTTCTTTGAGGTGAAAGAATCTTCATTTTCTTCCCGCTTCTTCAGTCAGATAGCACCGCTATCTTCCTTGGAAGAAGCGGTCGAACCTGAAGTTTTTCACTCTCAAACCTTCAAACAAACAAATCAAAACAGCTTCTAAAATGTTGTTGGAGATGGCAAGCTTGGCATCAATTACTCCAAGGAAACACATTGATGGATAAGATGCGAATCAGAGAGAAAATCATTACCTTTGCAATAACAAATTTAAAATGGAGAGCAAATGATATTAAAAGATCAGATTGAGGCTCTGCATCAGCGGTTGGAGACGTTGGGGAGGTGTCTTTGACATCCCTGGGAAACGTGAGCAGGTAGCCGCATTGCAGAAGAAGACGGAGTCGCCGGACTTTTGGAACGACCCTAAGGCCGCCGAGGTTTTTATGAAGAACCTGAACGGCGTGAAATCTTGGGTCACAGGGTTTGACAAGGCTTCCACCGAGGTGGATGACCTGGATGTCCTGTACGATTTCGCCAAGGAGAGTTTGGGCGGAAACACCGACGAGACCATCACCACAGCGGAGACGCAGGAACTTGACGAGTCATATTCAAAAGCTGTTGAGGACGTTGAGGCATTGGAGCTCAAGAATATGTTGGGAGCGGAGGGGGATAACCTCGGCGCCGTGCTGACGATCAATTCCGGGGCGGGCGGCACCGAGGCGAACGACTGGAGTTCGATGCTGATGAGGATGTACCTCCGCTGGGGCGAGAGGAATGGCTACAAAGTTACTGTGACAGACCTTCTTGAAGGTGATGAGGCTGGAATAAAGTCGGCTACGATCCAGGTCGAGGGCGACTACGCCTACGGCTATCTCAAAGCCGAGAACGGCGTTCACAGACTCGTGCGCCTTTCCCCGTTCAACGCCCAGGGCAAGCGTCAGACAACATTCTCGTCCGTTTTTGTCTATCCTCTGGTCGATGACACGATCAACATCGAGATAAACCCTTCTGACTTGGAATGGGACACTTTCCGTTCCGGAGGCCACGGTGGCCAGAACGTCAACAAGGTCGAGACCGGCGTGCGCGTGCGGCATA